>Ga0207962_1000394_pt1 | contig 14426 bp, 13 predicted proteins | sample Knorr_S15_td_AAI_FD_185603 | JGI IMG/M metagenome (GOLD analysis project Ga0207962, IMG submission 185603) | Marine microbial communities from Southern Atlantic Ocean transect - Knorr_S15_td_AAIW_ad_750m_LV_A (SPAdes) (version 2) | ecosystem: Environmental > Aquatic > Marine > Oceanic | place... | reverse complement strand
CTAAAATGGGTCACAGCAGAGCTTTTTAACAAATTGGACACAATAAGGTATAAAGGGACATTATCTCGATATAAATGGGGATAGTGGTTAGGCTCGAACTGAGACGAACAAAACACCCTAAATGGGGTGTTTAAATTGATTAAGAGTCAACTGCTCTACCAACTGAGCTAATGGTGCTTGCGACTTCATTATGTCCAAACAGAGTAATCTAACATAATCAAAATTAAATATACCAGTTCGAATACAGTTCGGAAATTTATTAGGTTTATGGAATTCTGTCCAATTAAAAGATATAGTTTTTTCTAAAAATACACCTATTATAGACTGTAAATTTACCCCATTGTTTTTTGACATCTTTGGGGGCGTCTTGGTTTCGACGGGTTTATTCGACCTTTCAGCCGCATGTGGAGGATTTCTGGTTTACCTCCTTAATCATCCGGGAAACAACCTTAAATGCCGATTACGGCTACGCTGCTGCCGCTTAATTGACGGCAGCTATCTCTTAACGGGCGCGTTTACCGCCTGTTTCTGAGATATCATTAAAAGTAAACTGCTCCAACTCTGCGCCTGGTAGTGTTGGTCAAGATCCCTTCGGGGTACAGGCTGGTCCGGTGGGACTGAGGCTGTTCACAATCATCGGGCAAGACCTTGAACACAGCCTAAACATGTAGACGCTGACTGAACGATTTATTCGGACGCGGGTTCAACTCCCGCCGCCTCCACAAAGTTTGTTAATGATAAAATGATCTATTGGTTGATGCTATTAAATTATTGCACCCGTGGCTCAACTGGATAGAGCACTGGATTTCGGTTCCAGTGGTTACAGGTTCGAATCCTGTCGGGTGTACTCCTTAATTCCCCTCACTAAACGAGAGGTTTTTTGTACCAAATGAGTGCCTAGTTTATTAAATAGAACTTTTTTTCACCTCATTCCAAATTTCATCCATCTCTTCTAAATTGGAATCTGAGAACTCTTTACCTCTTTTCTTTAATTCTTTCTCTACTTTGGCAAACCTATGCTCAAATTTGGATATAGTCATTCGTAAGGCATCCTCTGCACTTATATCCAAAAAGCGGCTCAAGTTTACCAAAGAAAATAATACATCACCCATTTCATCTTTTATTCGTTCAGGATCTTTTTCGGCTACCACCTCCCTCAATTCTTCCAACTCCTCTTCCACCTTATCCCATACGGGCTGAATATCCTTCCAATCAAAACCCACATTGGCGGCTTTTTCCTGAATTCGCCGGGCACGGTTTAATGCCGGTAATTTTTTAGGAACACCATCTAATAAATTTTCCCGTTTTTTTTCCTTCTGTTTGGCTTTCTCCCAGGACATATTGAGGTCGCTATCCTGATTGCCATTTTGTGTATCAAAAACGTGGGGGTGACGACGAATGAGTTTTTCAGAAATATGTTTTATAGAGTCTGCAATTTCAAATTGTCCTGCTTCCCGGGCAAGCTCAGCCTGAAAGAGTATATGTAGGGTTAAATCGCCCAATTCTTCCTTAAGAGTTTCAGCATCCCCTCCTTCAATGGCTTCTATAATTTCATAGGTTTCTTCTAAAAGATAGGGTAGAAGTGATTCAGATGTCTGTTCTCGATCCCATGGACAGCCATTGGGTGCCCGTAAACGACGCAGGATTTCAATGAGCTCATCAAAATTTATTGCGGCTTGTTTATTAATGATTTCTTTCAAGAATTAATCTGAATTTTTATTTTACCAATTCGGTTATTTTCAACCGTTTGAACGGTGAAAACCATATCATTAAATTCCACCTGTTCGCCCGTTTGGGGAATATCGGTTAAGATATCCAAAATGAATCCACCAAGGGTATCATAGTCCCTTTCTTCAGGAAATTCAATATCCGTTTCTTCCTCTAAATCATAAATGGTAATAGAACCATCCACAATAAAACTACCATCGGATTGCCTTATTGCATTGGACTCTTCCTGATCATATGGGTCACGAATTTCTCCCATGACTTCTTCTACAACATCCTCCAATGTGACCAATCCTTCTGTACCACCCCATTCATCTACCACAATAGCAATGCTGGTTTTTCGCAATTTGAACTCTTCCATTAAATCATCAATGGGCTTGGTTTCAGGTACAAAAAATGGCTGACGTGCTAAAGTTTGGAGATTAACATTGGGTCGAGAACCCATGAGATATGGAATAATATCCTTTGCGTAGAGAATTCCCTTTATATTATCAATAGTATCTTTATAAATGGGGATTTTTGAAAATTGACGTTCTCCAATTATATCCATTGCCTTGTCTATACTTTCATCAGATTTTAATGACACAATATCCACCCGGGGCGTAATAATTTCACCCACTGTTTTTTCCTTAAAGTCGAAAATGGATTGAATCATATCTGACTCCTCTTCCTGCAAAGTTCCTTCTTCTTCCCCCAATTCTGCTAAAATTTTTAGCTCTTCTTCTGAATCAAAAATCTTTTCTTTTCTGAAGGGAATAATTTTAATTACCACATTGGTAATAGCATTGAACCCTTGCGCTATGGGACTTAAAATGAACATCATTATTTTTAGGGGAGTGTACATTTTTAAAGCATATTCTTTGGAATATTTTATGGCAATCATTTTTGGCAAAATCTCCCCAAAAATTAATACTACAACCGATACTACCAACACCTCCATTAAAATGAGCGTTGACTTACTCCAGGTATAATCATCTGCGAAACCTGCAGTGATATAGGCTGCCAAGGATGCGATGGAGACATTGACAATTGTATTGCCTGTTAAAAGCGATACCAACAGACGTTGAGGAGAATCTAAAACTGACTTTATTTTTTCCGGAGTTTCTTTTCGATGTTTACGGATATGAAAATAAGCCGTTTCCGTTCCTGAAAAGAATGCCGATAGAATCAGCAGAAAAATAAAAATGATTATATATTCCACTGCTTAGATTTGGTCTGCACTAATTGTGCTTGAAAGATAATAATTTTCTAATTGAGTCATTTTTGTTTTTTCTTCTGAAGTTTGATCGTCAAACCCTAATAAGTGAAGAACGCTGTGTATAATGACTCGCTTACATTCTTTGTCAAAATCCTGCTCAAAAGTTTTTGCATTTTCGGATACTCTCTTTAAACTGATATAAATTTCGCCATCGATAGCCTCACCCTTATCTTCTAAATTGAATGATATTGTATCCGTTAACATATCTATAGAAAAATACTCTTTTTTCAATTTTCTAAGTTTTGTATCGGTGGAAAAAATAATTGTTAAAGCTGCTTCTGAATGCTCAAAATCTGTTAGGATATTTTCACAAATTCCAGATATCCAATTACCATCGATTTCAGGCAGATCAACGCCATCACTTTCCAAATTGACAGTTATCATACGGGTTGCACAGAATTGATTAATTCCCTGGCAATAATCATGCGCTGAATTTCACTGGTTCCTTCCCCAATTTCCAAAATTTTGGCATCCCGAAAAAAGCGTTCTACATCGTATTCTTTAATATAGCCATAGCCTCCCAAAACCTGAATGGCTTCAGTGGTTACCATCATGGCTGTTTCACTGGAAAATAGTTTAGCCATTGCAGCCTCCTTAATTACCGGTAAACCTCGATCCTTTTTCCAGGCGGCATAATAAACCAAATGACGGGCAGCTTCTATCTGTGTTGCCATATCTGATAATTTAAAGGATACCCCCTGAAATTTATGGATGGGCTTTCCAAATGCTTCCCGTTCTTGTGAATATGCCAAAGCTCTGGCAAAGGCACCCTGGGCGGTTCCAATTCCCAAAGCCCCAATAGTAATTCTACCACCGGTTAGTGTTTTCAGAAATTGTTTAAATCCCTTAGATGGATTGCCTAATACAGCGGACTTGGGAATGTGCATATCCTTGAAAAATACAGAACGGGTATCAGAACCACACCAGCCCATTTTCTTTTCCGGAGGATTGAGAGACATACCTTCCGTATCCGCATCTATAACAAATGCGCTGATACCCTTCTCTTCACCATCCTCAACCATTACAGCAGTAAAAATCATAACTGCTGCTTCTCCGGCATTGGTACAAAAAGCTTTTTCACCATTCACAATATATTCATCACCATTTAAAACAGCACGGCTTTGGGTATTTCCGGCATCACTTCCCGCATTGGGCTCGGTGAGTCCGAATGCACCTATTTTCTTTCCAGAAGCCAATCCTGGCAAATAGCGTTCCTTTTGCTCTTCGGTACCAAAAATAGCAATGGGTGCTGTACCCAAACTGGTGTGCGCCATCATAGTAGCGCTAGTTGATGGACAGACCTTTCCTATTTCTTCAATGGCAATAACCAATGCCATGGTGTCCATTCCTGTACCGCCATATTTTTCATCCCAGGGAATTCCCATGAGTCCCAGTTCAGCCATTTTTTTCACGGACTCATATGGGAAACCTCCCTTCTCATCAAGTTCCTGGGCAAGGGGTTTAACTTCATTTCTGGCAAAATCCCGAACCATGTCTCTGAGCATTTTATGCTCTTCTGTAAAATATAAATCTTCCATTTTTCTCTATTTATTTTTTTGTTATTACCATTTCATTATTGCCGATGCCCAAGTAAATCCAGCACCAAAGGCAGCTAAAACCAATATGTCACCCTCCTTAATTCTACCTTCATTAAAGGCTTCTGCCAGGGCAATAGGTATTGTAGCTGCGGTTGTATTGCCATATTTATGGATATTAGAAAATACTTGATCATTGCTCAAGCCCAATCTCTTCTGCACCATTTGGGTTATGCGGAGATTTGCCTGATGGGGTATGAGCAAATTAATATTTTCTGATGTGAGGTTATTGGCTTCCAATGCTTCATTAATAACTTCCGGAAAACGGGTAATCGCATGCCTGAAGACTTCTTTCCCATTCATTTTTAAATACTGTTTTCCTTCATCTAATACTTCCCTGGTGATTCTGGGATGTCCGGCATTAGATGCTGGTGCCTCTAACCACAACTCTTTTAGATATTTCCCCTCTGAATGCATGTGTGTGGATAGAATTCCTTTATTCTCCTCCGTAGCTGAAATTATGGCAGCGCCAGATCCATCTCCAAATATTATGGCAGTATCTCTACCTTCATCTGTTAAATTCATTGCGGTGGACTGCACCTCTGCCCCAATGAGCAGAATATTTTTGAAGTTTCCGGTTCGAATATACTGTTCAGCAATGGACAAACCATATATAAAGCCTGAACATTGCACCCGAATATCCAGGGCGCCAATTTCATTAAAACCCATTTTTTCCTGCAGAACACAGCCAGATCCTGGAGCGTAAAAGTCTGGTGTTGATGTTGCAAAAATAATAAAATCGATATCGCTTACCTTTAGACCGGCAGCTTTCAAAGCCTGCTCCGTGGCAGAAATAGCCAAATCTGATGGACCTACTCCTTTTTCCACATAGCGACGCTCTTTTATACCCGTCCGTTCTTGGATCCACTCATCAGTAGTATCCATATAGGATGAAAGCTCATCATTCGTAACTACGCGTGGGGGCAGAAAAAATCCAGTCCCGGAAATATATGGATTAGGCATAATTTTTACTCAATTTAATATCTTTAAGTTCAAGTTGAATTGTTCTTTGTCCATTCCAATAATTCTCACCCACAACATAGGCAATGTCGATTGGTGCATTCTGAATGAGCTTTTCATAATGTTCTGCCATATTAAATCCGATAGACTCAAAAGGCGTTTTATTTTGTTTCACGGAAAATTTTAATGTATTCTGATCCCTTCCCAACAATTTTGGGATACCATCAATGGATAAATTATTGGTCACAAAAACCGGACGCATATTCCCAGGGCCATAAGGTTCCATGGCATTTAAAAACTTAATCATACGACTGTTTAATTCTTCTAAATTTAATATTGAATCTACATAAATTGTGGGAATTAAATCATCCGTTGAAATTTTGTCGTTTGCCACTTGAATAAATTTTTTCTTAAATGAGTTAAAATCACCAGAATTCATTGAAAGCCCTGCTGCAATGGGGTGACCGCCAAATCCAGTTAAGAATTCTTTACATTCTCTCAGAGCATCCACCATATCAAATCCCCCAATACTCCTGCAGGAGCCTTTGCATTCAATATCATCTAGAGACATGATAATAGCTGGTCGGGCAAATGTTTCTTTGATGCGTGAAGCAACAATTCCTATTACCCCTGCGTGCCAATTTTTATGACCCAAAACGATGGCATTTTCATTTTCAAGATCACAATTGGTTTTAACCATGTAGAGGGCATCATTGGTAATTTGTAAGGTGATATCTTTACGCCGGTTATTTTCTACTTCTAATTCCTCTGCAATTTCTTTGGCTAAAACAGGGTTCTGTGTCGTAAGGAGTTTCACAGCACGGGATGCATCACCCAATCTGCCAGCCGCATTAATTTTGGGCGCTACCCAAAAAACAAGCCTTCCTACAGTAATTTCTTTTCCTAATAATCCCCCTGTTTTTTGAAGAGCCGTTATACCCATATTGGTCTTTTTTTTCATTTGTTGGATGCCATGGCGAACAATGATTCTATTTTCATCTTGGATTGGTACCAAATCGGCGGCAATTCCCAATGTCACAACATCAGAGTTTTCCCAGGCATAACTAGGGTCATATCCCCCTTTTTCGCAAATCGCCAGCGCCAATTTAAATGCCACGCTTGCCCCGCATAAACCCTTAAATGGATATGTGCAATCAAACCTATTTGGATTTACAATTGCATAGGCATCAGGAAGCGTTTTATCTGGTTTATGATGATCGGTGATGATTACATCTAATTCTTTTTCATTGGCATAGGCAACTTTTTCAAAGGCATTTATTCCACAATCACAGGAAATGAAAATATCAGCACCTATATATTTTGCATAGTCAATTCCTTGTGTGGAAATTCCATACCCTTCTTTTTCCCGGCAGGGAATATAATAGTGGGATTCTACATTAATTGATCTGAAGAACAATGTTAGAAATGCAGCCGAGGTAGTGCCATCCACATCATAATCACCAAAAATGAGGATGGTTTTCTTATCTGAAATTGCTCTTAATATCCGCTCCACAGCCTTATCCATATCCGCCATGAGAAAGGGATCATGCATGTGATTAATATCAGGATAAAAGAAATCTTTGGATTCTGCTCTCGAATTAATACCTCTGAGACTCATAACCCGTGCAATCGTATGTGGCAGACTGAAAGTCTCCGCTACCTGATTGACACAGTCTTCATTGACTGATTTAAATTTCCATTCTGGTTCAATCATATAAAAATGTATGAGGTTGGATCATAAGCCGAATTCTGTTTCCGGCAGCTGCCGAATAATGGTCATTCATCTGGTCTCGACCTCGCGATCGAGTTCATGCGATCTACCCATCCGTAACGTGCGAACTACACTGGATTGCTTGATCTTGCTCCAGGCGGGGTTTACCCAGCTATTCATGTTTCCATAAATACTGGTGGTCTCTTACACCACCATTTCACCTATTTCTCAATACAAGACTGAGATGTTTACTTTCTGCTGCACTTGCCGTTCTCACCAATTAGCGAGACCCTCCTCTTAAGAGGCGCCTTGTCCTGCGGAGTTCGGACTTTCCTCCCCTCCGCCTACTGGAGGAAGGGCGACCATTTCACCAACCTCAATTATTCTTCTGCACCATCCCAAAATTGCAATACACTACAATTTGGACAGGTAATAATTTTATTATTCTCTTTTATTTCAATAACGGTTTGAGGGGGAAGCTGACTATAACAGCCACCACACGCCTTACCTATTATACTTACCATTCCCACACCATCCCGTGCATTTCTTAAGGTCTCATAGGCATTTAAAAGAGATGGCTCAATTTTGTCAAATATTATAGACCTATTTGATTCTAATTCTTTCTTCTCTTGAGTTGTTTCAGCTAATGCAGATTGCAGGTCAGCACGGTTACTGGTTAACGAATCAGAAGTCGTTGCAATTTTATTGGTATTGAGTTTAATATTTTCCTCAAATTCCGTTTTTTCCTCTTCAAATTTAAGCTGCACATCTTCAGATTCAGTAATTGTTGCTTTCATATGGTCAATTTCCTGACTAATGGCATCATATTCTTTATTTGATTTTACCAAGAAAAGCTGCTCTTTATATTTTCCCAGCTTGGTTGTAAAATCTTCTATTTCAGCTTCATGATGACGAATATCCTTTTCAATCTCTCCAATTCGATTTTGTTTTTGCTCATTTTCTGATTGAAGAGAAGCTACCTCCAATTCCTGAGACTCTACTGTTACGGGCAAATCTCCCATATGCTCCTTTATTTCAAGGAGACGTTGGTCTATTTCCTGCAGTTTAATTAATTGTTCTAAAGTTTGCTTCATATAATTAATTTGTAAACCAAAAAATGCACCTGTTCAAGTGCATTTAATTTTTATAAATTCTCCCCGTTTATTAGTCGTATTAATTGAAAATACCAATGCCTCATAAGACCGTTAATTTAGACAACTTTTTATTGGAAATACAAGATAAGGGTGAGCTATTTCCATTGGGCTCATCTACCCATCCCCTGTAAATTTACTGCCAATTCATCTAAGGAAAAATCATGCTTGACCAATTACAAGAAGAATTAAAAATAGCCATGAAAGCCGGAGAAAAGGCGAAAATGATGGGCTTGAGAAATATTATCGGTAAAATTAAAGCCGCTCAGATTGACAAAGGGGAAACATTAACCGATGAGGAATCATTAAAAATACTAAAAACAGCGGCCAAGCAATTGAAGGAATCTTTAGATCAATATCGAAAAGGCGGCAGGGATGATCTGGCAGAAAAAGAAGCATTTGAGCTAACACTTTTAGAAAAATATTTACCAGAACAATTATCTGAAGAACATATAAGACAGACAGTGAAAAATATAGTTAAAAATACAGGAGCTGGATCAATGCTGGATATGGGTAAGGTTATGGGAGCGACAATGCAAGAATTAGCCGGATCTGCAGATGGAAAAATAGTTCAGAATATTGTCCAAGAGGAGCTAAGTTCATGACCATTACACCCCCTGATATTGTAATTAGTCTGATACTGGTATTTTTCACTTTTAATGGTTTTCGTCATGGATTTATTGAAGAAATGGGGAGGCTCATTAGTCTCGTTGGCGGCTTCATTCTAGCATCTAAATTTCATAATTTACTGATACCCTATCTTCAACCTTATATTGATGGTGAAACCCTGCAGGTTACTGCGGCATACCTGGGAGTATTTGTCGTTTCGGTAATAGTTATCACAATCATCGCAAAAATATTACAGAAATTTATTGAGTTGGTATTACTGGGTTGGTTAAACCGCTTATTGGGGATGCTTTTAGGACTTCTTAAAGGATTCCTCATTGTCAGCCTTCTCATTTTCATTATTCAAGCTCTCCCTATTAAACTGGATCAAGAGGATACCATTCGCCAGAAATTAGAGAGGAAATCTATCATGTACCAAATTTGTGACCATGTAAAAGAGCTGGTGATTTTAACCATGCCTATGGATAATAAATTGGAAATATTTCAGGAAAAAATAAAAGAAATTTCTGTTGAAAAAAATGTGCAGAAAATATTAAATAAACCTTAGGTAAAACTTCTTTTTATGAATCGAAACGATTCAATTTGCAGCCCAGAATTTTACAGGGATACCGGTTTTGATGTTATTTGTTCCTGGCTGAAGGATAACTGTCTCTGTTTTCTTAATCAGGATTTTTTCACTCAACTATCACCCTCTATAAATATTCAGAAAATTTCTGATATTCAGGACCATTGTGATGAGTTACTTTCAGCTTTCCAAAGAAAAAATCCACTCCCCTTAGAAAAAATCCCGGATATTTCAAACTGGATTGACTCACTGAATATAGGCGGATTTCAACTTACCCCTGAAAACTTTCGAGAATTGTATCAATTATTACTTTTATCATCTAGAATAAAACGGTATTTAATAAAAAGTGATTTCCCTCTTTGGCATGTAAATGGAAAAAATTTAATTAATTTAAAAAAATGTCAAGCGGAAATTGAAAATGTATTTGATGACAGTTTCCAAATTAGAAATGATGCTAGTCCAGAATTAAAACGACTCACTCGTTCAATTTCTAAGGCTGAAGGAAGCATTAAAGATACCATGCAGAAAGTTTTTTTACGAGCAAAACAGGAAAATTGGGTGGGTGGAGATCAAATAGTTTTTCGGAACGGTCGATCTGTTTTACCCCTTAAGATCAGTCAAAAGAGAAAGGTTAAAGGTATAATTCAGGATCAATCTTCAACGGGACAAACTGCTTATGTGGAACCCTTGGAAATTATTGAATTAAATAACCGTTTAACAGAACTTCACTTTGCCATTACCGAAGAAAAACAGCGCATACTTCATGAGCTTACTGCCTATTTTCAGCCATATTATAATGATCTTCAGGAAACATTCAATATTTTAAAATATATTGATCAGCACAATACCATGGCGAAATTGGCCTATCAAATAAATGCTATTTGCCCAGATATGAATGAAAGTGGAAAATTGAAATTAGATAAGGCTGAAAATCCCCTTTTCACTTTGGCTGAGAAAGAGGTTGTCCCCTTAAATATAGAACTAAATGAAGAAAAGATTTTGCTTTTATCCGGACCGAATGCAGGGGGTAAAACGGTGGTACTAAAAAGCCTTGGCTTATATGCACTCATGGCACAGTGCGGATTATTTATTCCAGCTTATAAGGCTCAATTCCCCATTTACACAAAATTTATGGCAGATATTGGGGATCGGCAATCTATAGAGGATGACCTCTCAACTTTTTCAGCCCATATTCAGAATCTCGCTACAATAGTTGAGCAGGCCAATGAAAACACCCTCATTTTATTAGATGAATTAGGAACAGGAACAGACCCAGATGCCGGTGCAGCTTTGTCCCGAGCAATCATGGAATCCTTAATACAGAAAAACTGTACGGTTATTGCAACCACTCATTTGGGGTCATTAAAAGTGTGGGCATCTGATGAAAAGGGTATTATAAATGGGGGAATGATTTTCAATTCAGAGGCACTGGCTCCTACCTATGAACTTCAGCTGGGTACCCCCGGCGCAAGTTATGCATTGGAAATTTCAAAACGAATGGGACTGAGTGATGATATTATTAATCGATCGAAGGAGTTGGTAGGGGATGGATCGGTGAATCTTGAAAATATATTGGGACAGCTGGAAAAAGAACGCTTAGCAGCAGAATCCCTCCGTATTGATATGCAGCATCGTGAAAAAAAACTTGAAAAAATTGAAACCCAATTATTCAGCAAAGAAAATGAAATTAATAAAGCCCATAAAAAAGCAAAGTCCAACGCTGTTTTAGAAGCAGAAGAAATAATCTTATCTGCCCGTCGGGATGCGGAGAACCTTATTGCTGAAATCCGTACAAATCAAGCCGATACAGAAACCATTAAAAAGGTAAAAGAACATTTTCAAGAGACACTTGAAGAATTACAGCAACAGGATAAAACAAGCGAGGAAAATATTAATCCACTTCTGGAAGGTGATGTTAAAAAAGGAGGTGTTGTTTATATTCCCCATCTAAAAAATAAAGGCAAAATAATTCATCTTCCTGATAAAAAAAATAGAGTCCGGGTAGAAGTTAATGGGATTACACTTACTCTAAATTTAGCAGAACTTCAGGTCGCAGAACCCTATGAAAATTTAGATTTGGACACTAAAACAAATATATCCATTAGTAAAACATCTTCGGTTGCAAAACTCCAAATTGATTTAAGGGGAATGCGCGTTGATGAAGCACTACGAGAAACTGAAAAGCATCTTGATTCTGCCCTTGTTTCAGGAATGGGTTTTATTCATATTCTTCACGGTAAAGGTACCGGTGCATTAATGGAAGCCATTCATGAATTTCTAAGGGAACAATCGTTCGTGACTAATTTCCACTTTGCCAATGAAGATCAGGGAGGAGCTGGAATTACAGTGGTGGAGTTGTAATTTTACACAATCTCTATGAGCAGTCTCGAAAAATCAAAATTCACCTGGCTTGAAGTTTCAAGTACATCTTCATGAGATAAAAAAGAGCCTTCCATTCCGGCACCATAATTAGTTAAGCAGGATATTCCAACCACCTTTAATCCCAACTCATTTGCCTTCATAATTTCATGTAATGTGGACATCCCCACTGCATTTCCGCCTAATGAAATAATGTCTTGAATTTCTGCAGATGTTTCAAAACTGGGTCCCAATACTCCAGTATAAATTCCTTCCCGCAATGAGATTCCAAGTTTAGCAGCAATAATTTTTATATTTTGGTTGATTTGTTCTTCCTCAAACAAAACCACAGATAAAGGGTCTGACCCATTTAGATAAGTATAATCTAAATAACCAGAAATGAGCATAAAGTTACCAATTTGCCAATCATGCTTCAGACACCCGGCGGCATTTGTAATAATTAAGGATTTACAGCCAAGAGAGTGAATTACTGATACGGGGAGGGTTACTTCCTCTAAATTAAACCCCTCATAAAAATGAAAACGACCACTTGCGCATAAAATTGGTGTGTTGTGGATGTAACCAAAAACCCATTCACCCTCATGTCCAGATACCGTAGAACAGGGATAGTCTGGAATTTCTGAATAGGGGATGAAAATTGTCTTATCCAAACTATGAACAAAACCTCCCAAACCAGACCCTAAAATCACAGATGTTCGTGGGGGCTCGGGTATTTTATTTAAAATGTGAGAGGTAATGAAATTTAGATTCATCCATTCTGTCCTGCTAATTGACCACATCCTGCTGCAATATCCTGCCCCTTACTCCATCTTACCAATACTCGATACTCATCTCTATAATTATGCAGTATTTCAGAGAATTTAGTAATTGTAGATTCATCCGGTCGTTGATACTTCCCTTCAATCTCATTATAGGGGATCAAATTAATTTTGCAGGGGATTCCTTGTAATAAACGGGCTAACTCCAATGCATCTTCTTCTGAATCATTGATTCCTTTTAATAATACATATTCAAACATAATCAACCGTTTTTTTTGATTTGAATATTCTTTCCCCGCATTAACGAGGTCAACGATTGACCATTTTTTATTAATGGGCATTATTTCAGTTCGTACTTTATCGTTTGAAGCATTTAATGAAATAGCCAATTTATACCGTCTTTTTTCCTTAATAAATTGATTAATTTGAGGAAGTAAGCCTACCGTTGAAATTGTAATACGAGTTGAGGCCAAATTGAAGCCCTTGGGTGAATGAAAAATATCTGACGCATTTAACACATTATCGTAATTATGGAAAGGCTCTCCCATTCCCATAAAAACCACATTGGTAATAGGCTGATCAATAGATTCCCTTACATAAATAAGCTGATCTATAATTTCCCCCGTGCTGAGATTTCTTTTTAATCCCATTTTCCCAGTTGCACAAAAATGGCAATCCAATGCACAGCCAACCTGGGAAGAAAGACATACGGTATGCCGGTTTTTATCAACCATTGATACCGTTTCAATAAAATTGCTATCATGAGTACGAAACAGAATTTTAACAGATTTATCCTCTTTGGATGACAATTTATTTTCTACTGTGAGCGTCTGTATTATAAAATTTTCATTCAAATGTTCTCTAAATGACTTTTTAACATTTGACATAGAATCAAAGGAGGATATACCGTGACGATACATCCATTCAAATAACTGCCCACCCCTGAATTTTGATTCCCCCGCATCAACACACAGAGTTTGGAGCTCTTCCTGATTCATCCCCTTAATACAAATTTTTTCCAAATATATTCCTAAACTGTTTTTTAACGGTTATTATTTCAATTGAAATTTAACAACAATTAATATGTGTCGTTAAGTGAATTTTCATTGTGGAGCTCGAAAGACCCCGTTAGATTTCAACCCCAATATATAAAGGAAAATTATGGATAATATTCAGTTATTAGAAAAATTACAAGCCGATAAAGAAAAGTTGTTCCAGGAAATTGCAAAAGTTATAATCGGTCAAAAAGAAATTGTAGAGCATCTGTTTGTATCGCTACTCTGCCGAGGCCACATCCTGTTGGAGGGGGTACCAGGTTTAGCTAAAACGCTACTCATTAAAACACTTGCTGATGCCATGGATCTCTCATTTAACCGAATACAATTTACTCCGGATTTGATGCCGTCCGATATAACAGGAACCGAAATAATAGAGGAAGAGCACGGAACGGGCAAACGAGAATTTAAATTTTTTAAAGGTCCTATTTTTGCAAATATTGTTCTGGCAGATGAAATTAATAGAACCCCACCCAAAACACAGGCAGCTCTGTTGGAATCAATGCAGGAACATAAAGTAACAACTGGCGGTACGTCTTATACACTAGAAGAACCCTTTTTCGTATTAGCCACACAAAATCCAATAGAGCAGGAGGGTACCTACCCACTGCCTGAAGCACAGTTAGATCGTTTTATGTTTAA
>Ga0207962_1000393_pt1 | contig 14446 bp, 8 predicted proteins | sample Knorr_S15_td_AAI_FD_185603 | JGI IMG/M metagenome (GOLD analysis project Ga0207962, IMG submission 185603) | Marine microbial communities from Southern Atlantic Ocean transect - Knorr_S15_td_AAIW_ad_750m_LV_A (SPAdes) (version 2) | ecosystem: Environmental > Aquatic > Marine > Oceanic | place... | reverse complement strand
GTATTTCCAGTAATCCTTGAGCACCTCCTCGAAAGATTGTTCCTTGGTCACCATTCGATTGCCGATTATCACGACACCAAGAGTGACTGCAATGATTGTAAAACCGTAAATCAATTTCTGGGGGGTAGATAGTCCATCTCCTCCATCTGCCACAGCAACGGCGTTAACTCCCATCAGACTAAGAGTAGCTGAATTCCAGTAATCGTTCAGATTTCCATCAGCTCCATTAACTGAGTTTCCGTATGCAGAGAATGTGACAATCACATCATCTCTATCTGGGGCAGTCCAACTAAAGTTCCATTCTCTGTAATCATTTCCTTCGGTAGTATGAGTTAAATGTGCTTCACCAAACGGTTTTTGTACGTTAGTATCGTTTTCGAGAGGTTCTAGTACTCCATGAGTTGCCTTGATAAAGAATCCACCATAATTGTCACCTCTAACTCCATCGTTTGGTCCTCCACTTATGTTCAATGTTAGTGTGTAGGTCACCCCAGCAGTAAAATTTTCTGGAAGTGTTAGCTCGACATTGATACTAGTGGTAGGGTCTGGGTTGTGACAGGAACAGCCGTTCGCTTCGACTGTGCTGGTAGTAGGATCAGTGATACCTGAAGGTAACCCATTACCAGTTGGAAAAGCAGATATTGCTACTAAAATAGATATCAGAAATCCGATACTCAGAATCTTGAGATTTGCTCCCTTCATTAGTTCTCCGTAATGTACAGTTTTGCAAGCATCTTGGAGTGTTCATTGCCACAGTATTCGGTACAATATATGTTGTATAATCCGGGTTTAACATCATTCGTATCAATCCATGCTAGAGTTTCAATTCCTGGGACTGCATCCTGTTTTATCCCAATCTCAACAATATAAAATGCATGTAGCACGTCTTCAGCATTGATATTGAACCGTATGATCCCACCGTGTGAAATTTCTAGGCAGTCATAAGTAATTCTCTCATTCTGTTGGCGGACTCCTGTTTCGTTAAATTTTCCACAACTGGTGAAGTCTTCAGGTATTACATAATCATCAGGTAAAGTAAAAATCCATTGCCATTGGACTGCAGTCACCTCGACAACCAGATCGGTTTCTTCTTCATCTGGAACATCCCATAGGTAATCTAGGGGCGCTAGGGAAATGTAAGTCAGCCAGATGACTAGAATCAGTGGAGCGACAGTCCATGCTATTTCGATCTTGGGATCTCCTCTTTCATGGGGGAAAACACCGGCCTTTAGGGCATCCTTGTGCTCTGGATCACCTTCCTTGTGTTTGAACATGATGAGATTGTAAGCCATCCAGATGAATACCAATAATCCTGTGATTATTGACCAGATCATCATCTGCCAGGTTATGCCTGCATAACCCGGACTAGTACCACCAAAGTCGTGCCAGATACTAGGATTGTCAGAAATAATAATATCCTCAAGTAGTGACATTTTGTTACCTCAAGAAAGTACGGTATTTTCTGCATTTAGGGCGGGGTTATAAAGCATATTTCTCTATCCTAGACTTATCCTGTAGGCAGTGTCAATGACCAGAGATATGAATAGTGTATAGAGATATATGTTCGAGAATTTGAACAGATTCCATGCATCCTCTTCTGACTTGGTTTTTCGGAGTGAAAAGGCCCGGAAAGCAAAGTATCCCGATAGGAGCATGCTGGAGATCAGAAAAATAAGTCCAGTTTCTCCATTGATGTAAATCAGGAGACTAGTGAATATCAGTGCTACAGTGTAGCCTGCAATGTGGTTCCTTGTGACGTCCTCCCCCCTCACAACCGGCAGCATTGGAACCCCCGCCTCACCATAATCTCTTCTTTTGGATAGAGTCAATGACCAGAAATGCGGTGGTGTCCACATGAATATGGTCAGTACCATGAGCCACGGTAGAACCGAATCGATATCACCCGAGGCTGCAGCCCAGCCGATGGCTGGAGGAGTTGCCCCGGCCAACCCTCCAATGACTATGTTCTGAGGAGTTCTCCGTTTCAGTAACATTGTGTATATACAGACATAGAAGAAGGCGCTGAAGGCAGTTAGAATTCCTGCATTCGGATTAGCTAACAGGGTCACAATTCCAATTCCCAAGAGGCAGATGGTCAATCCGAAAGCCAAGGCGTGATTGGGGGAAATATAGCCTGATGGAATAGGTCGGTTAACCGTCCTTTCCATGAGAGGATCGATATCCCTTTCGTACCACATATTGATGGCCATTGATCCTCCACTGGCCAGAGAGCCACCTATCAGGACCACGGCGCAGGTCACTAGACTATCCGCATAGTCTCTTCCAGAGTCATAGCCTTCCTTGAAATCATAGATCAGAACCCCGCAGATGGCCGTGGCCTGAAGCAGCAGGACCACTCGGATTTTCATCAGAATCCAGTATATCTCAAGAATTGAGGGTCTATCAGCCATTATCGACCACCTTCTGGGAAGTATTACAAATTAGATACGCCCATGCAATCACGAGGAATGTTACCGTTCCGATAAGCAAGTGTAACAATGACACCCATCCCGGAAACTCCCCGTCCCCAGCCGAGATGAGGTACAACCCACCTATTCCCAGGTTCAGGATATAGAAGCCGAGAGAAAAATCGATAAGGACGGTCAGCATTGATTTTCCGTCATTATCCCTTATCCACTGTCGACCCCAGAATAGCAATCCAGCAATCAGTATCGCGGAGATACGGTGTACAAATTGGATTATCGTACCAAATTGCGTGAGAGCTGGTATAATCTTCCCATGACAAAGAGGCCATCCATTCCACATGCCGACTCCGCACGCACCACGGTGATATCCACTCGATAGGAAGGCCCCTATCAGTAACTGGATAAGTATGAACAGCATCATGTACCATATGATATTCAGGACTTTTTCGTTCCCAGTTATCAAGTACTCAGGTAGTCCGGTCTGATTCTGCCACCACAGAAGCCCTACGGCCATCAACGAGGTGGTAAACATGAGGGCCATGAACAGATGAAGGGCCACGGTCCAGGGTGCATTGTCCAGATCGACGGTCACGTATCCCACAACAGCCTGCATTACCAACAGGACAGTTGCCAGATAGTGCAGTTTGTAGGTTTTCTCTCCAATCTCATTTCGTAGTGACCAGGCAGTGTAATGACTATAGATTACCAGAATCCCTATTATTCCCACCAGTCCCCTATGCAACCACTCGGTGAAGATCTGATCTGACGTATATCTGTGACCAGCCCCTCTGGAGTCGACTTCATCGGGGTTCTCTTCCCACCACTGTTCTTGGTCTTCGGCTGACACATCAAATCCCCAAGTGCCGAAGCAGGTCGGCCAATCAGGGCAGCTTTCCCCCGCGTCGCTTATACGGACCCAGCCCCCGGTTGCGATAATCATGAAGGCTATCACCACTAACATGAACGGGACTTGGTGGGAGCGGTACCAAACAGCCATAATGTTTAGCAAATCAATGGGTCTTTATAGTTGCGTTCGCGCCTCTTAATCAATTCTGGGGTTAGCTATATTACGAAAGCCAAGATTTTAGGCTAATGCGAGCTCGGGCGTACACATTGGCGACCTTACTCTTGGTCATGATAGCTACTAATGGCCTACAGGCCAGTGAGGAGTCACCAAGTATTACGATTATTTCCCTTAGCGAGGGTGATTGGATAGAAGGCGATGTCGAGATTATAGTGGACGGCGATGTCGAAAATCTCGAATTACTGGTAAACGGAACTGTCGTTGCCAGTGCTAATGCCGGTGAGACTCTGATATGGGACACAAGGGATGCCAATGCGACCTCTCCCGCATCGTTCCAGGTTGTCGTACGTGGAGAACTGGAGAATGGAACCCAAGTGGAGAGTGCCCCGGTAAGTGTGACAGTGCTCTATCCCAGACAGTTGACCTATGATGGTGGAAGTGTCCAGCCAGAATGGCACCCGGAAGGCGGGATTTTTGTTTTCAAGTCTAACCGTGGGGAGGAAGGCCATATTTTCAAGCTCTATACTTTGATTCCTGGAGAAGAACCTGAACTAGTCACGACGGATCGCGTCTATCATGGATATCCAGGCTGGTCTCCAGATGGAAGCCACATGGTCTTCAATTCCTATGACCCCGAGGTAGAGGGTGTTAACGAGATGGATATCTTCGTTGTTAATCTATCTAGTGGTGAAAGTACACCCGTAACAAACAATTCTGATTTTGATGATTCTGGACGTTGGTCACCCGATGGTAATTTCATCACATTTCATTCCTCTCGAGATGGCAATTTAGATGTCTGGAGGGTGGCAGTTGCTGAGAATGGAACCCCTATTGGTGAACCGGTACGCCTGACACCTGGCGATTCTAACGAGCACTGTCCTCGCTGGTCATTCGATGGTGAATGGCTGGTATATGAGACAGATAGAGAGGAAGGTACTGATGTCTGGATTATGCGACCTGACGGTTCCGATGCCCGTCAGATTACGAATGATGATTACCACGATGGCTATCCTGGCTGGTCCCCTACAGGTGACTGGCTGGTGTATGATTCCAGCCGTGACAACAATACGGATATCTATCTTATTCCAACGGACGGTGGTCCACAGAAGAGAGTGACCATGCATCACGCCCAGGATCGACATCCTAGCTGGTCACCTGATGGACGTTCACTACTGTTCCATTCAGGCCGTGGAGGAGATGTTAACATCTGGCAGGTGGAGATCCCTGATCCTTCTGTAATTGATGAAACTGAAGAGGATTCTGGTTTTTGTACTGCAATTGTAACTGAGGAGAATATAGATGAGGTTGATGATGCCTGCGTGGCAACCTTTGACGATGAGGAGGAACTGGAACCATCCGAGTCAGGTGATACTACCCTTCCCGGTATTTCGATTGTCGGTACTCTGGGTCTTGTCACACTTCTAGCTTTTATGAGGCGTAGATCCTATGTCTAAGTTGGATCTAAGTCAGTTATCCGAGTTCGTAGATCAATGGTGGGATGATTCAGCCCTTCCCAGCCTTTGTGAATTCGTTGAGATCCCGGCCTTATCGCCTTCTTTTGATTCGGATTGGGAGGCCAATGGTTACCTTGATGCCGCGGTCAACACATTTGTTGCCTGGGTTCGTAGTTTACCTCTGAAAGGTCTTACAGTTTCGGTCCACCGTCTAAAGAACCGGTCACCAGTACTTCTGGTCAGGATCGAAGGAGATGCAGACGGCGATGTATTATTCTATTCACATTTGGACAAACAACCCGAGGCCGAGGGCTGGTCAGAGGGAAAAGGTCCCTGGAAGGCCGTTATCGAAGACGAGTGGCTCTTTGGAAGGGGAAGCGTGGACGATGGATATGGTGGCTATGCTGGCGTTCTGTCGGTACTGGCGCTTCAGGATCAGGGAATCCCTCATCCGACCTGCAGGTTCCTGATAGAGACTGGTGAGGAGAGCGGTTCTCCGGACCTGGAGTTCTATCTGGATGAGATGAAATCTGATCTGGGCACTCCTGACCTGGTCATCGTCCTTGATGTGGGAGGAATGGATTACGATCGGTTGTGGATAACCCAGAGCCTGAGAGGAATAGTGGCTGGTACACTTTCCGTCAAGGTGTCATCAGTAGGTGTTCATTCAGGACATGGTAGTGGTGTCATGCCATCCTCGTTCAGGCTGGCCAGGCAATTGCTTTCCCGGATAGAAGACCAGAACACCGGCGAGATACTTCCGGAATGGCTGCATCTGGAGATTACTGACAAGATGAAGAAGGAATGTGCCCAGATCGCAGATATGGCTGGTGATTCGCTTGATGATTTTCCATTGCTGGACGGTGTCCAGAAGCAGGTCGACGACCCTCAGGATATAGTAATGACCATGAATCTGAGACCAAGTCTTTCGATCATAGGGGCCGATGGTATTCCATCCATACAGGATGCAGGCAATGTCCTGAGGACAAACACCGATCTCAAGGTATCGATACGGACCCCTCCAGGGATCAGTGCCCATGAGGTCGCTGAGAAAGTTCAGGAACTTCTCGAATCGGACCCGCCCAATGGCGCCCATGTAGAGGCTAGGATGACCGAGGTCGCTGATGGTTTCCTGTCTCCCGAATTACCAGATAAGATATCATCCAGTTTGGAATCTGCCTGCCAGGAATTCTATGGTAATTCCTCAAGGTCCCTTTTCATTGGTGGTACCATACCAGTCATGGCAATGCTTCAATCCCGTTATCCGGATTCTAAATTCCTTATCACTGGGGCTGGTGGACCGGGTGGAAATGCTCATGGCCCGGACGAGAAATTACACCTTCCTACGGCCAAGAAAGTGACCAAGTGCATGTCAGCGGCAGTCTCGGCAGCAATTCGTTAAAAAGCGAATTGTAGTGCTCATTCTGGCTTAGAAAACCTAATTATAAATCATAGATACCCATTCTGCCGTATTTGGATTCGGGACCTATTGTCTATATATATCGACATCTTACAGATGCCCTATGAGCTTTAGCAGACTATCAGTGCTAGCTGTATTTCTCATGATGATCATGAGCGCTTTTGTTGCAATTCCAACCTACAATGTTGGAGCAGATGAGCATGACGAAGATGAGGGATGCCCGTTTGATTGGGATAATCCCGATAGTCCCTGTAATGCAGATGAATGTCAGGACCATGAGTCACAAGAATGTGCGGACCACGTAGAATCCTATTGTGACGAGTATGATGATCCGGGCTGTCATGAGATGGGCGGAGATGACGAGGGTCCAGTACCTGAGTCTTTCCATGTGACTGCAGAGATGAACACTCTGGAGGAATGGACCATCACATTCGGGGCAGATATGCCGACCGACTGGTCCGATGATATGCGTGAAGACCTAGCAGGAATGTGTGCTGATATGATGGGAACTGATGAAGGCGAAATCACTGAAGACTGTTTCAATAGTTGGCTAGAAATGATGAATTCAGGTGATGGTGGAGATGATGGCGATGGAATGGGTTGTCCACCTGGTTTGACCGAACTACAATGTGAAAATTTTATGAGTTGTATGGATGAAAATGGAGACATTATATGTTCTATGTTAGAATTCCAACGAAATCTCTACAATATTTGTAATGATGATGATTCTCATGAGTTCTGTTATTTTGATGGAGAGGACGGGAGAGCCTTTTTCAACAATATTTTCGCCTATGAGGATGGAGATATCGGACCTGAAGATCTGATGGAGGCCATTATTGACGTCTATGGAGACGGCACCGATGATTATACCGAGATGGCTGCCTACGATATCCAAAGTTTCTACATTGGTGAAGAGGATGCCGGAACTTATGGAATCTACCCTGAGTTCCTATCTTCTCATAGCCCAAATTTCGTTTGTGGTAATGGGGAGGAAATGCCCTTCCACTACATAAATAATGGATACGAGGATTGTGGTGACGGTTCTGATGAGCAACAATATGATGACGATGGCAACGAGACCAATTGGTTTGACTGCCATGATGGTAGTGAAGTCTGGGTAAACCAAGTTAATGATTGGGAGTGGAATTGTCCGGATGGAGAGGATGAGTATCAGGAGCATTACTGGGGTGGTAACGTGTACATGTACAGTGGTATCGTGGAGGACCCAGAGAATATAGATAGTCTCATCGGAGGTATTGGATATTACTGTGGTTGGAAGGATGACGATGAGGTTGAAATTTTCTGTGCCTATTACGGAGAAGCCGATCTTTCCGCAGGTAATTATTCCATACTAACCACTACTTATGGATGTTATGATGAGTGGACCGATGATGATGAGGATGGGGAAGATGATTCGCACGAATTGGAGTGTGAAACTGGAGACTACAACCATACGGTCGTCGATTCAGATGGCAATCCAGTTACTTACTTTGCCGGTTCAGTTGATGAGACTCTAATGATGGAAATGGAATCTGCCCATTATGACTATGATGCAGGGAACTTCCCCCTCTATGACACCTATGAATTAACGGTTGGTGAAGATGGTTTCAATGGCGCCATAACCTCTGCACAATGGGAATGTTATGACTGGGATGATGATGGTGAGTACGATGAATGTTGGGGCGCAGATTTGGCCCTGTATCTGTACGAGTACAGTTTCAATCCGGATGATCCATATGACAATATCTTGGGTTCTAATGATGATTTTTATGATGAGGATTTCGATTGTCCCGCAGATGATTGCAGTCAAAGCGTACTTCAAGTAGAATTGAGTGAAGGAACCTATGTTGTTGTTACCGCAGGTTATGACTCTTACACAAGCGGTTTCTATCTGAACCATATGGTCGATCAAGATGGCGATATACTTGAATCCTGGGATGGAGAACTCTTAGCTTCCTATTGGGATACCAATGAGACCCGGGTACAAGGAGATGACAGAGCACGCCTTCCATATGCTTATGAATTTGAAGAAGGTGAAGAAGGAAACGACCCTCACTGGGATCTTTACATGGATTTCCTAGATACCATTGGTTCATACCAGGACGGCACTTCGACACCTGCTGAAGCGGCTGACAAGATAGTCGAGTTAGTACATCAGGCAGACGCGATGGGCCTTTACGATGAAGGTGGAGACGACGAAGGTGAAGACTACGTGGACTGGAATGAATATTCCTATTGTGAATGGGTTTCTGAATCACTCGATGGTGATTATGATTGGGGCGATGATCGTTGGTATTGTGAACAAAACGCATCTGAAGGTTTCGTGGATTGGTGGTATTACTGCGAGGAATATGCTGTTGAAATGTGGGCCTGTACGGATGATTTCTTTCAAAGATCAGACTATGAATTCTCTGCAGATAATACTCATTACAAAGAGGGTGGAAGGCCAGATGGCGGTAATGGTGGAGGTGACAACGGCGATTGTCCTTTCAGCGACGATGAAATCTGTTATGAGGTTGGACCCTACTGTGATGATGGGTGGCCTGATATGTATGACCCAGAATACTGTGGAGCAGAATCAGCACATTATTGTCTAGAGGACGGAGCGGATGATGAGGGCTGTGCATGGATTAGCAGTGGTTGTGACGCTGGAGAGGTGCCACCAGAGCTATGTGATGCCTTCTTGAATTTCGACCACGATGCCTATCATACTGACAACGATGACGACGATCATTCACGTCTTGATGGAATCATGGGTGTAGAGGATCCTCCGAATAGTGACCCTGATATTAGCTCTACAAACATAGTTGGAGCCTTGTCCGATAACGATGGTCTGCCAATGATGTATAGTGGTCAATTTACCCTGACCTTCGAAGGAGCTGACGCTTCCTTGGATATGCATGAGTTCTATATCCCAGTTGATGATGGAACTTGGAATGTGGAAATAACTTTCCTGGATGGCTACGGGGTAATGTCTTGTGAAGGATGCGAAGATCTGGAGATAGATCGTAACAACGCCAGATTCAGTGCAGATGAACCAGTAACAGTTACCTTTGGTCTGCTTTCAGACTGTGATCATGTCGTTGGAATTGATTCCACAGGTTACGGATTCGATCCAGCAGACCTGACCATAAATGTTGGAGAGACAGTATGCTGGCAGTGGACCGATGCATTAGACACACATAATGTCATTGAGACTATTGGCCAATATAATTCAGACATGGATCTGACTGCGATAGATGTTGGTTTCTACAGTCCAGGCAGCTCCTATTATTATTCATCCAATACTGTGGACTTCAGACATACTTTTACTGAAGATGATATGACCCACTATTACGTGTGTGCTCCACATGCGAGCATGGGCATGGTCGGTAGGATCACGGTTGGTGAAGGTTCGGAAGTGGATCCAGTGAAAGAGGTCGAGGAATCTGGTCTGCCAAGTGTTGGCTTCATTGTCGGTGCCCTGGTATTGGTTGGTGCAGCCGGGCTGCGCCGCAGACACTAGGCCTAAATAATAGGGTAAATCCCCCCTGTCATGACAGAGGGGATACCAGTTGTCAGGATGTATACTGACAATAGTGGACACACTAGGTTTGCCAAGATGCAGATACCTGTGGAAAGCAAGACTGGGCTTGGTTCGGTGGGATTGTTCTCGTCGTTGTTTCTTAATCAGAACATACATGATAATACGGGAGATTTGAAGACCCAGTTTGCACTTACACCAGTACCAGATAATCTGAAAGGGGAAGGCCCTAAACTGGCTCATACAGCACCCAGAAGACAACTGGTCCTGACCCTGAGCGGTTGCCTAGAGTTCAAGAGTTGTGACGTTGATGAGGAAGACGCAGAGCACAAAGTGACCATCCGACGCGGAGACATCCTGCTTGCTGAGGATTTGGAAGGTGCGGGCCACGTGTGGAAGTTCGTGGAATCCAGTGATGGTAACTTTTATCCTTGGATTAGATGTTACATCCATCTAGGTGAGGAATATGATCACTTCGTGTCGCAATTGATACCAATTTAATTATGTTAGAAGACATTTCACCTCGGAATAGCTGGCGTATAACGATTTTTGCCTTTCTGGTCTTCTTTTCGGTCCTGATGGCAGGGTTCCTTCCCGACGTTGGAAGGGAAATGAATCAGCGGGAAGAATTCTCCTATCCAGATAATCCTGTGTGGCAGGCCTCGGACAGGGCCGAGGAGAAGATGCCCGAGGAATCCTGGCTGGTCTTCCAGATAGTCATGGGCAACAGTGTAGAAAGCGAGGACCACAATGTTTTGGTTTCCCAGGTTTTCAGAGAGGCCACTGATCGTCATGACAGTTTGATGGCAGATAATGAGACAAGTCAGTATTTCGATGTGAAATTCAATTGGCTGGTCCAGAGAGATACCACCTCTGGTATCTGGGGCATGCCCGAAACGGTTCGCGACATAATGGATGCCACGTATGATCCATCTACTGGTGCGATGATTAGAGGTAGTCCCATAGCTCTTCCTCCAGTTTATTTTGCAGGTCCCGAGATGACCACTCTAAATGTTTCGCAGGCGATGCTTGGTAGTTACATGCTTGATGGGTCCTGGTATCCAGATCCTAATGGTACTTCTCCCAATATAGTTTATTCTGGCATAGCCTACACAGGACCTAATTTTGACGCTGCGACTGATTCAGATCTGACCGACGTCCTGAATGCCCTTTTCAATATCCGGTCGGATGACGGTAGTTATCCTTACAGGAACATGATATCACCTGATTTGTGTGTTCTCAAGGCCGAGGAATGTGTTCTACCCCGTGACAAGGATGGTTATCCTATCGGGATGCTTGCAGAGGAGGGTGAACAGTGGAAGGCCAAGGGTCTCATGCTGGTCGGGGAAGCGAATGCCACACGCCTGTATGCCGATTATCCTCGCCAACGAGGTGATCATGAGCACTATGAATATTGGGAACAGAAAGTGGACCAGCACTATCAGTCTCCCCTTGAATCCGATGAGGATGTAAGTTTCTACTCATATCTGGCCTTTGGTTTGGAGCTGGACAGGCAGGTCAATTCCACTCTGCCATTGGTTGGTGTTTCCTTCGTTCTTATGGTCTGTTTATTGTCATTTTATTTCCGGGATCTCGGCGATGTTCTGGTGAGTGGTCTGAGCCTGGGATTACTGATGGTCTGTATGTTCGCTAATTCCAAATGGCTTGGTTTCCCGGATACTCAATTATCAGCGATGCTACCAATCTTGATGTTGGCCCTTGGGGTTGATTTTGTCATACACAGCTTGACACGTTGGCGTCGACTGGCATTGTCTGATCCAAGTTATTCAATAGATACTCAGGAAGCCAGTATCAATGGTGCTTGGGAGACAATTATTACACTTTTCCCGGCTCTTGGAGTAGCAACCCTCACAACGGTTGTTGCCTTTGGAACAGCGACCTTGAGCGATATTCCAGATCTGTATGAGTGGGGAATCCTTGGTCCCTTGGGAATAATCGAGGCTTACTTCATCATGGGGGTGTTTGCACCAGTTCTACGAAGTTATTTCCCTCCTGACGAGGATAGTGATATTGTTGATGAGGATAGTATACTCTATAGGATAGGCCAGATTCTGAGCGTGGAGAAGCTGTCTTCACTGATGGAAGATCGTTCCATTCCCATGCTTGTTGTCTTTCTGTTGCTTACTCTGATTCTTTCGCCGATAGTCCTTGGTAATCCGGAATCGACCTTTGATGTCACCGAATATGCAGACAATGATTCCAAATTCATTCAGACCGTACTGGTAGGCCAGAATACCTTCACCGAGCAGGGAGAACCCGGTTACTATGTCATAGAAGGCGAGGATCTGGGCAGATACGAAGTCATAATGGAGATTGATGCTGTTGAGACTCAATTGTCGGATGACAATTTCAGTGCCCCCTGGTTAGGGAGTCTGCCATACATAATTCGTACCCAGGTGACACTGGCCCAGACATTCGAAGGCAGTGGCTACGCCCCTTCAGTTATTGATCCGATCTCAGGGATTCCTCTATCCGAGGCTGACATTCACCATGTTCTGGAGGACGTGTACCACAATGGAACCCGTAATCTGGAGGGGACATTCTACATTTCATCCTCGGAGGCCAGAGAAACCTATCTTCTCGAAAACGGTAAACTGACGATGGTTCGCGTCTGGTTTCAGGTTCTGCGTCCCGATGATATGTATGGTGCCATGAAGGACCAGAAAAAGGATCTGGACGCTGCAGTTTTTGATATAAACCAGATGGATGGCGTATCAGCCCAGGTAGCTGGCCTCAGCTATGAAAGATATGTTTACGTCTTGGAGATAACAGACAGTTTTCAGGAGAGCTTGGTAGTAGCCATAGTTCTGGCCTTTTTCATTGTCTTTGTGGCTCTCAGGGATATAAAATTGAGTATCATCACGATTATGCCGGTAGTGGCGATAACGATCTGGTTGAGAGGCGGGATGGTTTTGACGGATACGTCGATAAATTTGGTCACGGTCCAGATCTCGAGTTTGGCAATAGGTCTGGGTGTTGATTATGCGATTCATATGGTGCAAAGGGTACGTGAGGCCAGAGCCGAGAATCCCCATGCCAGTCAGGAGCAGTGGATGTCCGAGGCTCTGGATGAGACTGGTAACAACGTCGCCATGTCCGCCTTCACCGATTTTGTTGGATTCATGGTCCTTACTTTGTCAATAATGCCTCTTTTCGTCACATTTGGTATGATCATGGCTATCATGATAACGCTCTCATTCATTGCTGCCGTGATAATGCTCCCTGCCTTGCTGTATCAGTTTGGTGATCTTGAAGGAAACAGACCGCCATCACCATCGTTTGAACCTGAGAAACCAATCCGAAAGGTCAAGAAGATTATAAAGCGAAGAAATCCAAACCCTAATTAGAATCCGCTTCTCTTGAATTTCTTGTCGAGTTCAGCAGGAGTTATAGTCATTACAGTTGGCCTGCCGTGAACACAAGCATATGGATTTGGAATAGATTCCATCTCCCTTATCACGAATTCCATCTGGGCCATGGTCAGCTTGTCCCCGGCCCTGAGAGCGGAATGGCATGCTACAGTATACATCATGTACTGATGTCTTTCCTCCGCTGATTTCATTGAACCACTTTCGACTACGTCGTCTATAGCTTCCCTGATTCTTTCCGGTTCTGAACCAGCTAACAAGGCCGGTACACTCCTTATCATGAAGGAGGAAGGTCCAAATTTTTCCGCGTCAAACCCCATGTCTGTTATCTGTGGCAACATCGGTTCAAATGCAGTTGCCTCACTCTTCGATAATTCCAGGGAGATAGGTTTCAACAATTCCTGCTTTCCTATTCTCGAGAACTGGGCCTGATCCTTGAGCCTTTCATACATCACTCTTTCGTGTGCAGCATGAAAATCAATGATATACAATCCCTCAATTCCCATCGCCACAATGTACTTGTTCTCGATAAGCGACAAGGGCCTCATTGTGGGCATGTTTGTTTTTATATTCTCATCGTCTTGAAATCCAATCTCGAATTCCTTCTGCAATGAATCAATATTACTGACCTGGGCAGCCCTGCTTTTTGATGCAACTCCACCTAGCGGTGTCCCAAATATTGAATCCGTTCTGGTATCATCAAGATTTACATGTGAGATCAGTGCCTGTTCGGCCAGAATATCCTTGAGAATCCTCCTGAGTTCTTGATTGACTCTTTCCTCCTGGGCAATCCTGACGATTGTCTTGGCCGGATGGACATTGACATCAACATCTTGTGATGGGATCTCCAGGAAGAGAGCCCCTATTGGGAAATGACCTTCATGCAGCAAACTTCCATAGGCACCTCTTATCGAGTAACAAATATTTCTTGCCTGGACAGGCCGTCCATTGATGTGGAGATAGATGCTCAACATAGTCTTTCTCGAAACTGCAGGGCGTGTCAGGTAACCGTGGACTTTCAATCCGTTCCCTTCACCCTCAATCTCGATTAATTCTTTTGCAGCGTCACGCCCCAACAAGACTCCTATTCTGGTTTTAAGGTCCGAACTAGGGGCATCTATCAGTTTCCTTTCACCGTGAACCAGGTTGAAGCCCACATCTGGCCTTCTGATAGCTTCGATGGTAATTGCCTTCACGATATGTTGCAGTT
>Ga0207962_1000390_pt1 | contig 14472 bp, 12 predicted proteins | sample Knorr_S15_td_AAI_FD_185603 | JGI IMG/M metagenome (GOLD analysis project Ga0207962, IMG submission 185603) | Marine microbial communities from Southern Atlantic Ocean transect - Knorr_S15_td_AAIW_ad_750m_LV_A (SPAdes) (version 2) | ecosystem: Environmental > Aquatic > Marine > Oceanic | place... | reverse complement strand
AAATGCCAAAGGCATTCCCCTGACCAATGAAAACATCGAAACGCGATTGGACTACATCGACAGCTTACCCGGCCAGGCAAAGGTTTCAATGGCGCTTGATTTAGAACGCGGAAATCGGCTCGAGTTGCCATGGCTGTCTGGCACGGCTATCCGAATGGGCCGAGAATTAAACGTTCCTACACCTGCAAATAATGTAATTTATGCCGCTCTTAAACCCTATATTATGGGAAGTGCTTGAGTGTCGGTAAGTCTCTAGCCGAGACTAAATTAAACCTACAGTACCTCTATCATAGTCTCGGCGATTGAATAACCCAGTCCTTAGACTTTCTCAAAGTTACCTAATCTTCAATCACCTTGTGTGCTATTGGCTCGGAGTACTGTGTTTAGTGAGTCAAGAAGACGTTCCACGTCGTCGCTACTGTTATAGAGATGTCCAGATATCCTGACCCTACCAAGCTCACCCCAAATCAGCACTCCATACGCTTCTAGTGACTTGCGGGTTGCCTCAGCGTGAGTATCCAAAAAACAGGTATTACCCGACCGACCCGAACGCACCCGTGGGGATATAACCTGAATTCCTAGCTGTTCCAGACCTGTCGAAATCAACTCGGATAAATCTCGTACATGAGCTTCAATCCGTTCGACACCAACTTCAAGCAGCAGATCCAGGGATCGCTCGAGAAACATGATGGTAGCCATCGCGGGATTTCCAGCCTCGAGCTTTTCCGGCATCGGGTGTTCGGCTACCGACAGTTTCCGCTCGGCAGAGCCATTACCGTGCGCGTCAAGATTACGCCAACCAAATGTCGTGGTTCGGGCGACAGATTCTGCCCTTTCACTCAGATAACAGGGTGCAGTGCCATGGGTCGCCAGAAGCCATTTATAACAAGAGCTTATGCACAGATCGGTCACCTGAGCCGGGACCGTAATGGCACCCGACGCATGCGTAGCATCGACTGCGAGCAATGTCTCGCTACCCTCCAAACCAGCTGCGAGTGCTTCAATGTCAAGATTCTGTCCGCTGTAGAAACTGACCTGACTGACAGCAAGTATGCGTGTTCTTTCATCTGCTGCTTCCAGCAGTTCTGTTTCAGACACCTGCCAGTTCCGATGAGGAACCGATCGAATTTCAACGCCCAGTTCGGCCAGGTTCTGCCAGGCATAAGCCACCGATGGGAATTCAAGATTGGTGGTGACAACATTATCACCCTTTCGCCAGTCGAGTCCTCGGGCAAGCCAGTTCATACCTTCGGCGGCAGAAGCCATAAAACTGACACGCTCGGCGTCAACCTTCCAGAGCTGGCCCATCTTTTGCCGACAGCTTTCAACATGGCCTAGCAAAGTATCACGGCCCTGATAAGATAAACTCTTATTGCGGGCAAATAACTCATAGACTTCCTCCTGGCATTTCAACCAGGGAGATTCACCGCCGCTGCAAAGATGAGTTACGCCATCAATGCCTACGAATTTAGATGGTGATAGTAGCGGTTCTATCTTTCTCATGACGCTCCATTAATTAATGTGGATTGTAGTTTTAGGCTCTATTAGGCCTGATGCAATTAAGTCATTCTAGTAATATGTTCAACTCTTCTAACGGAATACCAATTCAAAAACTACATTAATATCCTATAGATCAGATTGTGCAGATACAAAAGCTAAATAATGACGTGGGAGCACTATGTTCTGGTATCAATTGCCAGACTGTGCGTGATGATTCTGAAATTAATCAAATTTATCAAGCCTTGTGTCACCACGGGCTACTGGTCTTTCCTGAGCAAGAGCTCGATGGTGCTGATTTGACTAATTTCATGTCGAAATTCACCACGCTTCGGCCGAGGCACGGAGTAGAAATTACACTGGACGGATTTCCGCATGTAGTAATAGTTAGCAACATTGAGGAAAATGGTGAAGCAATTGGTCATCAGCCTGACCAAGGTATTGAGTGGCATTCTGACGGTACTGGCTGGCAACAGGATACGCTGGCTACCTGCCTTTATGGCGTTGAGATACCCAAACAGGGTGGTGACACTTTATTTGCGAACGGTTACCTGTCCCTTAATGCGCTACCTCCCGCGTTGGCCAAACAGGTCAAGAGTTTAAGTATCACCTATTCGCGGCTTTACCTATATGAGAGGTTGGGACGGGCCAACGGATTGTCTGCCGGAGAACGGGCACGATTTTCGGATGTGACTAAACCTTTAGTTGTAACGCATCCCGTAACCCAACAAGAAGCATTGGTATTTAGTATTGAAGAATGCAAGTGTATAGATGGAATGAATGAGTCACAAAGTTATGAATTCCTTAGTCAGTTACTCGAGTTAATTACAGCTGAAAATCAGATTTATCGACATCAGTGGAGCGTTGGTGATTTATTAGTGTGGGACAATCGCTGCATGATGCATAGCCCAACCGAATACAATTACGCCACTCAAAGACGACGACTCCATCGAGTTATTGGACTGGAGCCCAGTTAGTTTTACCAGTGACGTGGAAACATCAGATGAATTGGCAGGAGATAAAGTACTATGGAATGGCAAGATTCCTTACGCCACAAGATCTCCAAGAGCAAACTGAAACGCCTTGCGAGGGCTAAGCCTAAGGCTGGGAAATCAAACCCTATCAAACGCGTATGAGCCAGATAGTCTTCACTAAACAGATACCCTTAGAAAACTTGGCAAACCGGATGTATTTTCTCGGTTCAATCGAGTAATCATTTCGCTGACAGGTAATACATTTGCAAAAGCCGCACCAACAGTCGCGTTCACGACTCTGCGAATCTGATCCGAGGTTAGGTCTCCGATAGGAAATGTTTCCGTCCCATCTTCCATAAAAAATACACGATAGTCCCGCATACCCGCTTCACGTGCCGTAGTCTCACAACATATATTGGTGCATATCCCCGAAATTATTATTGAGTCGATACCATTTCCTCTCAGAATATTATCGAGGTCCGTACCCGTGAAAGCACCATAGCGGGGTTTGTCAAGAATAATATCGCTGGATTGCACGTCGACGTCAGGATGCAATTCAACAGTACTTGATCCTTCCATAATGTATCCGTCTCGAACTGCATCAATTAAATCACCCATTGAACCTAGATTAGAGCCGTCTTGGCGAGTCACGTGGCGGGTGTGTATTACCATGAGACCAGCCTGACGACACGCCCTAATTAGAGGATTCAAGACATCGACTAAATCTCGCCCCCTAGGTGCAGACAACGGAGTGCCTTCAACAAATGCAACTTGCATATCGACATTTACCAATGCCATGCGGTCCAGTTGAATTGGATACTCGGTCACCAGTCACTACCCTTTATATAAGCATCAATTCAACTACCGAGCTCTTCCATGATTTCATCGACCGAAATCACCCTCGCGTAACCTCTGCGAAGTGTTTTAAGTTCAGCCTCATGGAGCTCTTGACTATCAGTGGCATTGAGATCGCTGCCGAAAATAACTTTGTAGTCGCGAAAAAATGCGTCACGGGCTGTAGCGCCGCAACAATAATTTGTCATACAACCTGTAATGATTACGGTGTCGACTTTGCATCCGCGAAGATAGGTGTGCAGGTCAGTATCAAAAAATGCACTATATCGATGTTTTAGAATCACTTTTTCGCCTTCTAGAGGACGAATTTCGTGATAAGTGGGCACGTCTTCGGCACCGATACGCAACGCACCATCTCGAATCGGCTGATTTAACGGCACGTCCCACATGAGCCCCCTATCGCGGCCAGATTGATCATGTGCATGTTCTGTAAAAATAACCGGCATGCCAAGTGAGCGACTACGTTTGATCAGCGATTTAACATGAGGAATAATTCGAAGCGTTTGTGGCGTCCACATACGCGCACCCTCAGCCACAAATCCTTCTTGTAGATCAATTACGAGCAGCGCTGTACGGTCTGGAACAATCGGAAAATCGGGGTTAGAAGATTCATACTGGGATGCGGCCCGCGCAAGAATCTCATCCTCTCCTGGATACTGTTCACTGATAGTATCCGACATAATTAGCCCTCATTCAGATTGATTCAAATTCAACAGCGATAGTTTGATTCTGCATTATATTAACCAAGCAGGTCGGCTAAGCAGTTTTTGTCTGCTCCAATTTTAGATCTTCAGTCATGGTCTCTCGCATCAAGTATTTCTGAGGTTTACCGGTAACGGTCATTGGAAACTCCGAAACCACCTTTACGTACCTGGGAATCTTGTAGTGTGCAATTTGTCCATCACAGTAGCTGCGCACATCATCTAGGGATATTTTGTTACCAGCCATCGGAATGATCCAGGCACAAATCTCTTCTCCGTATTTGTTATCGGGAATACCAAAGACTTGCACATCTAGAATTCCCTGGTGACTCAACAAGAATTCCTCAATCTCGCGTGGATATACATTTTCACCTCCACGAATGACCATATCCTTTACCCGCCCTACGATATTGCAGTAGCCATCTGCATCAATTGTCGCAAGATCACCCGTGTGCATCCACCCATCGCTGTCTATTGATTCAGCGGTACGCTCTGGGTCGTCCCAATAACCACGCATCACGAGGTAACCTCTGGTATGGAGTTCACCCTGCTCACCCACCTTTAAGACCGTCCCAGATTCATTCACGACTCGCGCTTCAACATGTGGCTGGATTCTTCCGACCGTCGAAACTCTGCGTTCAATCGGATCATCTACAGCACTCTGAAAAGACACTGGACTGGTCTCCGTCATCCCGTAGGCTATCGTCATTTGATCAAGATGCATCTTTGACACCACGTCTTTCATGAGCTCAATCGGGCAAGGCGCTCCCGCCATTATTCCAGTTCGTAGCGATCGTAAATCGTATTGATCAAACCCAGTACAGTTCAGCATGGCACTAAACATAGTTGGCACTCCGTGAACACCAGTACAGCGTTCTGCGTTTAATGCTTCAAGTGTATCGACCGGATCAAATCCTTCACCTGGGAAAACCATAGTAGTACCCCCTACAACACAAGCCAAGTTACCCAGCACCATGCCAAAACAGTGATACAAGGGAACAGGGATACATAGCCTATCTTTCTGTGTCAGTTGCATACTTTCAGCTACAAAACGAGCGTTATTAACGATATTTGTATGGGTTAGCGTTGCGGCTTTCGGTACGCCTGTTGTACCCGAAGTAAATTGCAGATTGATTGGCTCTTCAGGAAACAGCTTGCTATCAATTCCAACTAGGCGTGCCTTATCCCCTTCACCACCCTTTTCCATGAAATCTTGAAAGCGAAACATTCCAGCCTGGTTAAGCTTGCCAGTCTGAATAATAAAATTTAGTAGAGGAAACTTAGAGGCAGACAAACGCTCTGGCTTACAGTTGGCAAGTTCGGGAATAAGGTCAGTCAACATATCAAGGTAGTTGCTGGTCTTGAATGACTCTGCGGTGATCAATGCCTTCACGCCAACTTTTACTAATGCATACTCCAGTTCTGCCCGACGGTAAGCCGGGTTAATGTTGACCAAAATTGCTCCGATTCGTGCGGTTGCGAATTGAGCCAACACCCACTCAGATCTATTTGGCGACCAAATACCAACACGGTCTCCTTTGTATATGCCCAGTGCGAGAAGTCCAGCCGCGAACTGGTCTACCTTTTGAGACAGTTGCGACCAAGTCCAGCGCTCCCCAGTTTTACAAAATACGCAGGCCTCACGATCGGGATAGAGTGAAACCGTGCGGGCAAAAAACCCAGATATAGTAATTTCTTCGAGTACTGGTTGAATTCGACCGACGACGTAGGCTCGGTCTGACCCGGACATCAGTCCTGAATCCGTCGAAAGCTCACTAACTGCTACCATATTCTGTTACCGCTTAAGTCTCAAGACTACATCTGCTTCCAATCTCCCAATTGCTCTAAAGCATGAGCTGCCTGATAAATTGTTGATTCACCATAGTGTCGGCTTATCAACATCAAACCAATAGGTAGCCCATCACTCATCCCACAGGGGATTGACATCGCCGGGTGACCAGTTACGTCAAATGGAGAAGTATTCGCTAACATCTCGAATGCTCTTTGACAATATAGAGCAAGCGACGCATCAGCTGGCGGTAACGGCGTTGCCTTCATTGGAGTTGTAGGCATCAATAATAGATCGAACTTTGCTAATGATTCATTGTAGGTCTCTGTCAACTTTCTGCTGAGATTCTGGGCTTTAGCGTAAAAATGCCCTCGATAATGTCTCAAAAAATACTCACCGACAAACATACAAACTTTTAAAGTGTCAGATAACTCATCGGCTCGATTAATCCAGTTTGCGTGATGATCTAATAGGCTCGTGGAGTACATGCCTTTCCAGCCAGTTCCAAACCCATTACCGTTCATCATCTGATTCGTTAGACCCTCAAGCCCGATAGGTGTCCAGATGGCAGCACCTTCGTTATGCATTGGAATCGATATTTGTTCAACGTCAGCTCCGAGTTCACGCAGCTTCTCAGCTGACTCCCTGACTTTTGTATCAACATCAGTTTCAGATTCGGGTCGGTCGAAACCCTCATCAACTATACCGATCTTCAATCCGCGCACTCCCCGCCCTAAGGCAGAAGTGTAGCGATCAACTTTGGGCGCATACTGCCTGGGATCTAGACCGTCTTCTCCAGCAATAACTTCCAACAGAAGTGCATTATCAGCGACGTTTTGGGTCATTGGACCAATATGGTCTATGGTTGTCTCAATAGGCATAACTCCGGTATAGGGGACCAACCCATGGGTTGGCTTCAACCCATAACAACCCGAATACGAAGCAGGCATACGAATCGACCCACCCTGGTCGCCGCCCATCGCCATTTCAACTTCACCTGAACTAACCAATGCGCCAGATCCAGATGAGGACCCCCCGGCTGAATAACCCATTTTGTGTGGGTTGTGGCAAGGTCCAGTAGCATTAGTGTGACTCCCTCCGGATAAACAAAAATATTCGCAGTGAGATTTACCAACGATAGTTCCTCCGGCATCAAGGATACGAGTCACAATGGTCGCATCAATATCCGGGATATACCCTTCAAGAGTTGAGGCACCGTTCATCATTGGCACACCCGCAAGACTGATATTATCTTTCAAAACAATAGATTTACCCGCAAGTGGTCCTCGTGGCGCTCCTTTGACTTCACATTTTATGTACCAAGCATTGAGTGGATTCTCTTCCGATGCTGGTCGATAACCCGGCGTTCTTGGATAGTCCACTGTTGGAAGATAATCTGGCATGGCATCAACCATGTCATAGACTTTCATCGTATCCTCCATCACCTCCAGAAATTCTGAAATTCGCTCATCGGAAAGATTCATCCCCAGATCTTGTGTGATCTGTTTGAGCTGGTCGTGGGTTGGTCTTTTGACAGTCATATAGTCAAACCTCTTTTTTTGCATAGTTTGAGTTGTTAAAATTTCGGTCGTATCGGGCGAACTGGTATCAAGCATCTCAGTATGGTTCTGATGAACGAGCCGTGACACTCCCGATCCAAAACCAACGAATTCTTCGATAAGTGCTGAGTTCGAGGATTGTTCACCACTGACCTCACCCGTGATGTCACCTTTTTGTAGCAGTAAAACTCGGTCGGATAGCGACGTGACAAATTCTAAGTTCTGTTCAACAAGAACAATTGTGAGTCCTTGTGTGGTATTCAGTCGTTTGAGTAGTTCGATGATTCCATCAACAATGGACGGTTGTATCCCTTCTGTCGGTTCATCCAGGAATACCAAGTCTGGCTTACTAATTAAACAGCGTGCCAATGCCAAAATCTGCTGTTCGCCACCACTCAAGGCACCACCTGATCGATCTAGAAGTGGCTGTAGTTGAGGAAACTCCTGCAATATATTCTCAATCGCTTCATGCTCCTCTTCACCATGTTCCACGACACCCATCCTCAGATTGTCGTAGACTGAAAGCTGAGGAAAGATACCACGACCTTGTGGCACATAACCTAACCCGAGGCGAGAACGTTCGTGGGCCGGCTCGTCAGAAATATCCACCCCGTCAAATTCAACCCGACCCGAAGTCGCCGGAACGATTCCCATCAAAGTCTTAAGCAGCGTAGTCTTCCCCATGCCGTTGTGGCCCAATACGCCGATAATCTGGCCCTCCGTAACTGCAAGATCAATGCCATGAAGTACCGGTACACGTCCATACCCCGCGTGTAAATCTCTTACATTGAGAATCAGCGAATCACTCATGACGATTTCCGATGACCTAAATAGACTTCTCGAACCCTATGATCCGATGAAATCTCGTCCATATTACCTTCGACCAAAATTTGGCCCTGATGGAAAACTGTGACTTTTTGCGCGATCATCCGAATAAACTGCATATCGTGTTCCACAACAATCATCGTTGCACTCTGGTTGATTTCCCGAATAACATCAGCTGTACGAACCACCTCATCTTGGGTCATACCAGCAGTCGGTTCGTCTAAAATCACCAACCAGGGCTCACCCGCCAGTACCATCCCGAGTTCTACCAGTTGCCTTTGACCATGAGCCAGCGATCCAAGCTGTGATTTACGAACCTCACCTAGCTCGAGCCGTTCGACAACCTCAGAGGTTATGACACGGGCACGTTTTGCGCTGGCTGACTGACTAGCCGATAACCAAATATTCTCTTCGACATCGAGTCCGTCAAATACATTAGGCACCTGGGTTTTAATTCCGATACCCATTCTCGCAACTTGATGAGACTCACTACCCGTAACGTTAAAATCTCGAATAACCACATCACCTGCAGTAGGCCTCAACTGGGCAGTTAGACATTTGAAAAATGTGCTCTTTCCGGCGCCGTTAGGGCCAATCAAACAACGTAACTCATTTTCTCTCAGAGAAAAATCTACCCTATCAACTGCCACCACACCACCAAAATGCATAGATAGGGATCGGGTCTCAAGTACAACGTTACTCCTCAACTGGAGCCTCCTTGACTCTTGACCGCCCGCGTCGTCTCATTTTTTTCGCTGAACGAGCTGTCATGCGCCGGGACCTTCGTTGATCCCATAACTGAATAAGAGACGGAACGATACCCTTTGGGACAACGAGCACGAAAACAATTAAGACCAGGCCCAGAAATAAATTGATATTTACCACAGACTGTTGACCCAGGAAGGACGTCATGTAAAACAAGACCAGGGCACCAAGCACAGGACCTATTAGCGTGCCCCGCCCGCCAATTATGACCCAGATGATTGCTAGGGCAGCGTTATACAGATTAAATACGTCTGGCGTAATTCGTCCAATCGAGTTCGCAAACATTATGCCAGCAAGGCCAGCAATAGCACCGCCGATAGTAAACATACATAACTTGTAAAGCCGCACGTCATAACCTAAGAGTTCAGATCGCAACTCGTTCTCGCGGATGGACACCGAAACCCGACCAAAATGAGACTTTGTCACCCAAACACAGAGAAAGTAAGCAAGCAGCAAAGCCACCATTGCGACGTAGAAGACATGCTCGGGGTATAGAAATTGAGTCGCGTCCCACGGATAATTAATAGGCGGCACATTTATGCCGTTAAAACCACCCAGTTTAGCAATACCAATTTTGTATTCCGGCCCCGAAGTGCGTCTGATCACACTGTAGAGGATTAACGTCACAGTGAGCGTAATGACAGCCAGATAGACGTCACTCAGGCGTCCATAAAACATGAAATACCCAAGAACTGCTGCTGACGCGGCAGCAACTATCAGCGCTGCAAGTATCGCACCTGTGCTGCCGCCAAAATTCAGTGCTGCAATTGCGTAGGCATATCCTCCGATACCAAAAAAAGCAGTCTGCCCAAAACACAAGATCCCACCAAATCCCCAAATCAACCCCAGACTCAGGGCTAAGATGGCCAGGCTAACGGCGGTAGTCAAGCTGATAACTGAAAACAGGTCCAGACTGTGGGGCGCACCAAAAAGAATAACCAACCCGATTATGCCGATCGAGATTAGTGCGTTAGTTTCTCTGGAACGATTCACAGGCTTCGCTTGAAAAATCTACCCGTGATACCTTGTGGCATCAACCTCAGAAGCACAATTGCAAGAAGAAGCAATGCCACTTCACCCATTGTCGGACCGATTACAAAGGCTACGATACCGTTGATGGCTCCCAGTAGGACAGAAGCAGAGGCGGTACCCGCAAGAATTGCCGTTCCGCCGGAGATGACAGTAATAAACGCTTTGCCAATGTAAATCGCTCCGCTTGTTGGCAATATGCCCGTAATTGGAGCTAGTAACCCACCTGCAAGGCCAGTCAGCGCAGCACCAATACCAAATGTCGTTGAATAAACCCGCTGTGTGCTGACTCCAAGTGATGCAGCCATGTCAGCGCCCTGCATGGTGCCGCGGGCGACCAGACCCAGCTTCGTATATCGCAACAATAAGTACACCAAAATTATCATCAGAACCGCGATACAAATTAGAAACAACTCATAACCGCTTGAACTATATTCACCGATTGTTATTGCACCGAACGGCGGCGAAATGGTGGTGGCGGTTTGTGCGCCAAATATTGTCGTAATCAGTCCAATGAAAAACAGGCTTAATCCCCAAGTAGCGAGCAAGGTATCAACCATACGACCGTAAAGAAATCGAATCAGGCACCACTCAACGATCAATCCGATAAGACCCACAATCAATGGCGCAAATATGAACATCGCCAACCAAATATTCACACCGTTGTTGGTTGCCACGATTACGGAATAGCCACCAAGCATCAAGAATTCACCATGTGCCAGGTTGATAACCCGCATCATGCCGAAAATCACCGCCAACCCGATGCTGATTAGCACCAGGTTGGCGATACCGTAGATAATCTGCAGCACGAGGGCTGCAAAGAGATCCACTATTGGTCTCCGTAGACGTTTCGACTAACAGTAAGTCTTAATCGATTCCCGCTGCCTTCAGACCATTTTCAAAATAGAAATTTGACTGATTGGGTGTTGCGATCAGATCACAGACCAACTGAGTATCGGTCGGCTGCTGCTGTTCATAGGTTTGAATAATATTGAACTTCTGATCTTTTAGTTCAGCCAGATAAACATTCTGTACCGCATGATGCGTCTGGGGATCAATAGTAACCTTACCGCTTGGACCATTAAAACTTGTTGGTGCATCCAGCGCCTCAATGACCTTCATTCGATCTGCGGTTCCCGCCGTTTTTACCGCCTCGGCCCACAGGTTAATACCTTCGTATTGACGAGCTGCAAGTTCATTCAAGTAGGGCGCATCAGCACCAAATCGATCTTGAAATCTTTTTACAAATGCCTTGTTGTCGGCGGATTCTATTTCCTGAAAATAGCTGTAGGCCACGATCATTCCATCGCCTTCTTCAGCTGAGATCATCAGATGCTCATTGCCAACTCCGAACGTTGTAGACGCTATAGGTACACTTTTGCTCATACCTGCAGCAGCGTACTGCCGATAAAAAGACACGTGCGCACCGCCAACCAATGCAGACATGACCATATCCGGCTTTGCAGCTTGAATCTTTTTAATGGTAGGCCCGAAGTTGGTAACATCTAGGGGGAAGAATTCGGTTTCAACCGGGTCACCGCCATTATCCCTCACGTATTTCTGGACCCAGTCAGCAGTGATGTGGCCATAGTTGTAGTCAGCCGCGATGATATAGACCTTTTTACCCCATTTATTCATCGTATAGGGCACGAGCTTTTCTACCGTCTGACCAGGGGTTGATCCAGTGCAGTAATTGTTGGTATCGCATACTCCCCCTTCATAAAGCGTATTATAAAAATAGAGTGTTTTATATCGACTTAACAGCGGTCTAATCGATTCCCGCGACGCTGAAGTGATTCCAGCTTGGACTACATCGACTCGGTCGCTGGTTGCAGCTTTGGTTGCGTACTGCGTATAAAACTGGATAGTCGACTGGGGATCATAAACCGTTAGGTCTATCTGTTTGCCCAATAATCCACCCGCAGCATTGATCTCTTCGACTGCCAAATGGCTCGCATCAACCATTGGTCTGCCATAAATATCAAGACCACCAGACTGATCCAAGATCACAGCCATCTTTAGCGCATCAGCCGCCTGTGCTTGCCCGATAAAAGCTGGGGCTGTCAGTACTGCCGCGGTTGCGGAGGCACCTTTTAAAAAGTTCCTTCGATTGATTGTCATACAATATTCTCCCTTGGTTTTATGGTTTAAGTGATCTCACTCCAGAATCGCAATGAACTCGAACTCAACTTCAGATTTCTTTCCCATCGAAGTCCTTATTTGCCATGATTACTTTTCCACCTATCAAAGGCCTCTTGATCTTCAGAAGATTCCGATGCAGGTTGGCTATTATCTTGCTCTGATACTTGGTCAGAAATACCTTTTATCCCGTCACCAATATTGATACCGATCTCTTCCCCTAATTTTTTAACAGCTGGCAATTGTAATGCCATCGACAGAACGCCATCGACGACCTGATTGACAACTGCTTTATCCGAACCACTCGTATCAGAACCACTACCGCCACCACCACCAGAATTACCAAATCCACTAACGTGATTGATCCTTATGCTATCAATTTTCTCTGCAGGTTTGACCATGCTCTCCACAACATCAGGCAGGATCTCTAATTTACGCATATGCAGTTTCATCTCGATAAGGTCATCACTTTGACTATTCTCTGAGGCAATTAGTGCGGCTTCGCCTTCGGCTCTGGCCAGTAGTTCGGCCCGCTTGGCCGCCGCCCGAGTCGTCGTTGCTTCTGCTTCCGCCTTCGCCATTGCGAGCAGCGTGCCACTTTCACTGCTGACTCGGGTTTCATCAACTTCAGCTTGTTCATGCGCTCGGATCATGGCTATCTCTCTCTCGCGTTCTGCTACCGCGATTTCTTTTGTAGTCTCCAGAGCTTCTTTTGCCCGAACTTCTTCAGCCTTTGCTTCCTCGACCTGAACCTGAGCTTGCGCTACTGCTGCTTGTTGTGCGGCAACTACAATCTCCCTCTCAAGCCGTCTTAGCTCTGATGCCTGAGTGGCTTCTAACTCAGCACGTCGTATTTCGCGGCCGGATTGGATCTCTTTTGCCTTAACCTCTTTTTCCTTTTCTATGCGAGCAAATTCTTGACGCTGCTCAGCCTCGGTCTGCTCCTCCGTTATCGTTGCCTCACTCGCTGCCCGCTCGCGTTCAATATTAAGCCGTTGTTGAATTTGAGCTTCCTCTTCCTGCTGGTCAATATTCAGACGTTCTTTTGTAGCATCAAGCTTACTCTTGCGGACCGCGACGTCTGCATCAGCTTCGATTTCAGCGCGTTCTTTCTTACTGTTCGACACTATCTCAGCTAATCTGCGCAACCCAATCGCGTTAAACGCATTATTTTCATCGAGCGTATGGAAGGGCGTTTGATCGAGACGAGTAAGAGACACCGACTCGAGTATCAATCCATTCTGGGCAAGATTTAGTTTTAAGATATCTTCAACTTGACCAACGTATCGTCCTCTTTCGTTTTGTAGTTCGTCCATAGTGTAGTTGGCGGCGATAGACAAGACCGCATCGACTAGCTTGCCGTCCAAGGTCTCTGCGAGATCTTCTGACCGAAATGTTTTTCCGGCAAGAGCCTGCGCGGCGGTCGCAACACCTGAATCGGTGGGATCAACCCGAACATAGAACTCGACCGTTGCATCTACTCGTAAACGATCGGTCGTGATGATTGATTTCTCGCCTGAGCGAACCACCTCAAGACGGGTCGTCTTCATATTTACTTCCGAGACGCGGTGTAAAAACGGTAGAGCCAGAAAACCACCGTCGGTAATAATTTTCTGACCCAAGGCCGGTTCGAATCAGCGCTACTTCACGAGATGCTTTACGGTAAAAACGATTTAACAGAACAATCGCCAAAATAATGGCGATAACTACTATGATCAACCAGACCCAATACATAAGCCTCCAGCCTCCTCGCTAGTAATTTCTGCCAGTTTTTCGAGGTAGGACAGGTATTCACTCCTCTAAACCGACTTAGTATGCTTTTTATTTAGGCACGAACGAACAGTAGTTTAGATTCTGGGCTCAAGTCAATAAATCAGTGATTTATTTGTGCAATTTCAGAATGTTCGCTATCACTTTTAAACAAATATTTAACGACAATTGTGGACTTAATATAGTCAAATTACGTATCCGCTGAACCATCTAAGTAGCCACACTATTTGCCTAAGTGGTGCTTTTATCACCCAGAATGTCTATTTCAGTGGGAGGGTTGCGTTTCAGTGGAGAGTTGGATTTTCTCAAATTACTGTAAGGACTTGTTTTTGCGGCGCGCCCGGAGAGATTCGAACTCCCGACCTCGTGGTTCGTAGCCACACACTCGAAAGCACACTTAACGCTATATACACAGGGATAAGTCTACTACGACTCTCCCAAACTATTCTGAGTTTTAGAGAGTTTTACAACTACTTTAAGGAGTTTCTTTACTCTATTTGGGAGGACAATGGTGTTACTAGTGTTGGCTTCAGTCTGTAGTACCGTTTAGTAGTAGCAGGACTGGCATG
>Ga0207962_1000385_pt1 | contig 14492 bp, 14 predicted proteins | sample Knorr_S15_td_AAI_FD_185603 | JGI IMG/M metagenome (GOLD analysis project Ga0207962, IMG submission 185603) | Marine microbial communities from Southern Atlantic Ocean transect - Knorr_S15_td_AAIW_ad_750m_LV_A (SPAdes) (version 2) | ecosystem: Environmental > Aquatic > Marine > Oceanic | place... | reverse complement strand
CGTTCGATAGGGGAGATGTAGAGGCAGTGGGCGAGCAGCATGTCATCCCCAAGCAGCCCGTCAGACTCGAGCACTTCGACCTGGCGGATTCTCTCAACTTCGGCTTCGGTGCCTGCGCAGTGCATCGAGATGGTGAAGCCCTGTTCTCGGGCAAGCCTCCATTCCTCCCGATAGACCTCGGGCGTCGACCGGGCAGGGCCGCGGACTGCGACGCCGACGGTCAGCAGGTTTTCGGATGAGGGAACCCACTCTTCGGCGATCCGGCGCGGGTTGCTGAAATCCATGACAGCGTCAGGGAGAACACCGCCCTTCGCGAGAATCTCCCGCATCTTCTCCATGGGCATGGAGGGGTGTGCCGACGGCGCTGAATATGAGAAATGCACCCGAGTTCCCAGCTCCCGGTGGACTGCCACGTTCGCCTCGGCGTCTTCGTAACACATGATGTTGTGGGACCAGTCGTGAACGGTGGTGACGCCTGCCGAGATCCCCTCGGCCATCCCCAGACGCACCCCGATCGCGAAATCATCCGAGGTGAAATGACCTCCCAGTCGACCCTTGGTGGCGAACCAACCGTGATCGGGGCCGTCGCCCACCACGCCTCGCAGCAGTGTTCCCCAGATATGCCAGTGGGAGTCCACGAATCCGGGAAGAGTGATGGTGTTCGAACCGTCGATGACATCCGCTCCGGGAGCGTCGAGGCTGGGACCTATACCGGCTATCTCACCGTCGAGAATCTCGATGTCCGCACCAACTATCTCCCCAAGCGCCGGGTCCATCGTCAGGGCCATGGTGTCTCTGATGACGGTGTGTCGCCGGGTTGGCAGTGCGCTGGTTGACATGGAGGCCGCTCGGTACGTGATTCAGGCGAGGACGAAAAGATAAATCGTATATACGATATACATATGTCCCGTCGGCGGACAGGGAAGCGGGCAGCGCCAGATCACCGAGCCACGGTTTAGGGTCCGGGAGTGTCCTGTTCGTCGACTCCGTGGTGTCGATCCTGGCTGCGTAGGCCTAAAGGAGACACGTCGTGACGCTGTATCACCTGCTCCTGTTTATCCACATCCTGTTAGGAATGGTGTGGGTCGGGGGAATTGTGCACTCGGAAGTACAGATCATTGGCGCAGAACGCAGCCGTGATCCGTCTCGGGTGGTCGATGCCTATGTAAGTCTTGCTGCGACGAATAGGAAGTTGTTCCTGATTCCGTCGTGGGCGGTTACGGGATTCGGGGCCTGGTTGGTCGTCGAGACCAATAGGAGTTTCACGGAATTGTGGATCGTTCTCGCGATGATCGGTTCGCTTCTTGCGGCCGGCGTTGGCTTGGTTGTTCTCGCCGCAGAGGGCATGAAGATTTCGCGGATGGTGCGTGAGGGGCAGGACCGTGAGGTTGTGCTTGCCCGTATCTTCCGGCTTTCTCGACTCCGGAAAGTCCACACCTTGGTCCTGGTCGGCGTTCTTGCCCTGATGATCTGGCAGCCCGGGTGAGTTTGTCGTCTGGATGTCGAACCGAGGATGGACAACAGGGGCGAGGGGTATGGTTTGTCCAGCTGGACGGAAGCTCAGAACGGCCCTCGAACGACGGTGATCTCTATTGAGCGGACGGGACCGAACGGCTAGATTGCCGATGTTGTATACAATATTCAGATAGGGCCCCCGGAGGTGCCAGTGTCGTGACCGGGACCAGCACCACATGAGTCCGGCATCGAATCTCACGTGGTCAGCCAAACCGTTGAGCGCCGAAGAAGCGGCCACGGTCGCCATCCGGGACGCGATACTCAGCGGGCGTCTGGTTCCTGGACAAAGGCTCGCTCAGGCTGAGCTGGCTGCCCAACTGGGCATCAGTCGGATTCCCCTTCGCGATGCCCTTCGAAGGCTGGATGGCGATCTCGTCACCATCGATGGCCGGCGAGGGTGTTGGGTCACCAGCCTTGAGGTAGATGAGATCGAGGAGCTCTACGAGATCCGGATTGTGCTCGAATCCCGGTGTGTCTCGTTGGCGGTTGCCGGTCTGAGCGACACGGAGGCCCTCCACCTGTTTGGGCTTTCGGAGCAGATGGACCTAATGCAGTCCAACGCCCATTCGGGCTATAGCACTAGGCGTGCCTTCTACGCCGAGCTTTACTCTCACGCGAATAGACCCAGGATGAGGGGGTTGATCCTCCAACTCCGGGACAACGTCGGCCGCTATCACGTGCTCAAGGATGTCCGGCACTCTGTTGACGCCCACGAGCAACTGCGCCGTCACATCATGGATCGAAATCCTGACGGTGCCGCCGAGGTGGTGGTTGCACACCTCGAAGAGACAAGGGATGACCTCTTGGCAACGATGGCCCAGGACGAGCACGTTCCCACCTTGGCTACGGAGGGATCCTGACCGGGCTAGAGGTGGAATAGCAGTCGGCGTTTCCGCCAGGCCGTAAGGACCTCTAGGAGGTAATGGCTTGACGCCTGTCGAAGGGAGTTGTCTTGTTCAGAGTCGCAGTTGACGTCGGAGGAACCTTCACCGACTGCCTAGTCCTCGAAGAATCGACGGGCGAGCTGCGGCAGTTCAAGGCGCCCACGACCCCGTCTGACCCGTCAGTTGGGCTGATGAATGCCCTCAAGAAGGCTGCCACCGCTTATGAGCTCATGGTTGAAGGGTTTGTCTCACAGATCGGCCTCCTCATTCATGGAACGACACTGGCGACCAACACCCTCATCAAGAAGGACGGTGCAAAGACCGGAATGGTTACCACCCGGTACTTCGCTGATGTGATCGAGATCCGACGGGGCTACAAGAACGTACGAACCTCCATGTACAACGTTTTCGTCCCGCCCTACGAGCCGCTGGTTCCACGCCGCCGCCGACTTGAGGTCACGGAGCGCTCCACTTACGAGGGCGAGATCGTCACGGCCCTCAACGAGGAAGACGTTCGGCGGGCGGCGGAGCAGTTGAGGGCCGACAGTGTTGAATCTGTGGCGATCTGCTTCCTGCACTCATACGCAGCGCCGGAGAACGAACGCCGAACCGAGGAGATCATCCGGGAGATTCTCCCCGACGTCCACGTGGCGACTTCCCATGACATCCTCCCGGTCTGGCGGGAGTGGGAGCGGTTTTCGACGACCGTGGTGTCGGCCTACGTTGGGCCGGTTGTTGAGCGGTACCTTGAGGCGCTCGAGCGCCGACTCCACGAGAACGATTTTGGTGGGACGCTCCTCATGATGCTCTCCGACGGTCTAGTTGAGACCGTTGATCGCTGTCGCCAACGGGCTGTCTACCTGATCGGGTCAGGCCCGGCGGCAGCACCTGCCGCGGCCATATATGCCGGCGAGACCGCTGGCCATAGGAACGTGCTCTCCTTCGACATGGGTGGAACCTCGCTTGACGTCGGGGTCATTATGGATGCTGAGGTCCCGACCACCACGGAGAACTGGGCTGGCGACGAGCGCGTCGGCATCAAGATGGTCGACATCCACTCTGCGGGTGCCGGAGGGGGCTCGATTGCATGGATTGACTCACTCGGACTCCTTCGAGTGGGTCCACAGTCGGCCGGGAGTGATCCGGGTCCAGCCTGCTACGGCAACGGTGGGACCTCGCCGACAACCACCGATGCCGATGTTCTCCTCGGCTATGTCGACCCTGACTACTTCCTCGGTGGCGAGATCAAACTCGACCGGTCCGAGGCTGCCGAAGCGGTTCGGACTGGGGTCGCTGAGCCGCTTGGTATGACCGAAACTGAGGGCGCACAGGCGATTCTGACTGCAGTAAGTTCTTTCATGGCGGACCAGATCAGTGAGGTCTTCACCTCGAGAGGTCTTGATGTGCGCGATATCGCCATCGTTGCCGGGGGAGGTGCGGGGCCAGTACACGCAGCGTTTGTCGCCGAACGGTTGAGCGTGCCGACGGTAATTGTGCCGAGCGTCGCCGCAACATTTTCTGCGTTCGGCATGTTCGCCATGGACATCGGTCGAAACTATGCGCGCTCCTACATTGCCTCGGCTGAGGCCGCGGATGTAGGAAGAATCGCCGATCTCTTCCAGCAGATGGAGGACGAGGCGGCTACTGGCCTTCAGGCCATGGGCGCCCAGGCAGGTGAGGTTGGGTTCGCCCGGACGGTCGCCATGCGTTACATCGGCCAATTCAGCGAGGTTGAGGTGTCGTTTCCGTCTGGCGAGGTGAATAACGAGAGCCTGTCCGAAGCCGTCGCCAACTTTCACCGCCGCCATGAAGAGCTCTATACCTTTCAGATGGCTTGGAAGGGAACCGAACTTTTGACCTTCTACCTCAAGGCGACCGTCCAGAAGGCCCGGTTCGAACTCCGCGAGGCTGAGGAGGGTGACTCTGAAGCCAGCGCGGCACAGAAGTCGACCCGGGAATGCGTGTTTGAAAGCGTGGCTGTCGCGACACCGGTGTACGACGGCAGCCTGCTGCGTGCGGGTAATCGGCTGGAGGGGCCAGCCATCGTCGAAGAGACGACAACCACCATTGTCGTACCGCCTGCCTTCATCTGTGAGGTCGATCGTCAGCACGGTTACGTGCTGACCAGTCAGACCGCCATAGCGTCCGCGGACGCCTAAAGAGAGGAGAACCGATGGCTAGCGAAGAGCAAGCCCGCCGGGATGTCGACCCGATCACCCTCTCGACCGTCTGGCACGGGATGCAAAGCATCGCCCGCGAGATGCGCCACGTCGTAGACCGGACCGCCCAGAACTATCTTCTCGCAGTACTGCATGACATGGCCGCTGGCATCTGGGATGCCCAGGCAAGAACCATTGCGGTTCCCGAAGGCCCGACCTCGATGTTTCTCTCACAGCACTTTGCCGTCGAGGCGATCCTCGAGAAGTTCGGCGATGACCTTCACCCCGGTGACATCATCATCACGAACGACCCGTTCAAGGGCCACTGCAATCACCTCCCTGACTGGGGGTTCATTCGCCCGGTCTTCTACGAGGACGAACTTGTCTTTGTACTGCTCACGCGGGGCCATCAACTGGACACCGGCGGTTCCTTCCCCGGGGGCTACTTCGCGAATGGGTACGACATCCACGCTGAGGGTCTGATAATTCCGCCGATCAAGATCTACGACCGAGGCGTCGAGCGAACCGACGTACTCGAACTGATCTGGAACAACGTGCGGTTTCCCGAAGGCGTCAAGATCGACAATTACGCGTTGATGGCTGGGCTTACCGTCGGTGAGAAGCGCATCCACTCGCTGCTCGACAAGTACGGCAAACAGGCAGTACTCGACTGCGTCGAGGAGATGCTCGATCGCATGGAGGCGAACGTCCGGGCCACGATCACCGAGATCCCGGACGGCACTTATTTCGGTGAGTCAGCGACCGATGATGACGGCACGACCCTGGATGAACAGGTCTGGGTCCGTTGTGAAGCCACCATCGCGGGCGACGAGATGACGCTTGACTTCACACAGAGTGACGATCAGCGCACCGGATTCGTCAACTGTGTGCTCGCTTCGACGTACAGTCGGGCCGTCGCTGGGAGTTTCCTATTCTTTGACCCCGAGTACTCGCCGTTTCACAATGCCGGGAGCATGCGGCCGATCACACTGGTTGCTCCTGAGGGCTCCGTTTGCAACGCGCAGTATCCGGCGACAGTTGGCGGATCTCCAGTCAATGTCGGGACCCAAGTGCTTGAGGCGACGGTTGCGGCCCTGTCTCAGGCCGTGCCCGAGAAGGCTGTCGCCGCATGGGGTCGACGCAGGGGCCACTACATCGCCGCCCTTGACCCGCGGAATGGCCAGCGCTATACGCAAACCACGACCGACGCCGATGGAGGCGCCGGAGCGGTCTGGGGTTTCGACGGCTTCGAGGGGGCCATGGGAATGTCAGGCCTCGGCTCGATCCAGCGCGGCAGCGTCGAAGAGATCGAGATCCGTTACCCCTGGCGGACCGAGCGCTACCACTTCACTCCGGACCTCTCCGGTGCCGGAAGGTGGCGAGGTGGCTCCGGAATGGTCTGGGAGGTCCGGAACCTCGGTGGAGACGCCCGCATCGCAACCGGGAGTTCCGACGGGGACCTAACCCAACCTGCCGGTGCAGCCGGCGGTGATCCTGGACCCCTGTCGAAGATGTTCATCCGTCGTGGCGACGAGATCGAAACGGTTCGAACACACCGCATGATCGAGGTCAAGACAGGAGAGGTGCTCGGCAAGGTCAGCGGCGGTGGTGGGGGAGTCGGCGAGCCGTTTGAACGGGACCCCCAAGCTGTGCAGAAGGACGTGGTCGACGGTTATGTAACGATTGAGGCAGCCGAGCGTCTCTATGGCGTTGCGATTGATGAGGCGACGATCACGATTGACGAGGCTCGGACGAAGAGGCTTCGAGGCATCGACTAATGGTTGTCACGGCGCCGGCGCAGTCGGGCCCAGAAGATCTCGAGATGATGTGGCGCATCCGTGCCTTCGAAGAGAAAGCTTCGGAACTGTTTGCCCGGGGGAAGATCAGCGGTCTGCTCCACCTAGCTATCGGCCAGGAAGCGACAGCGGTGGGTGTCTGTGGTGCACTGCAGCCAACCGACAGGGTCTTTAGCGGCCATCGTCCCCACGGCCACGCGATCGCCAAGGGGGCTGAACCCGGTCGTCTGTTTGCAGAACTGGCGGGGAGGCGGACCGGCTACTGCGGTGGCAAGGGCGGATCGATGCACCTAGCCGCTCCTGAGGTGGGCTTCGTGACAGCCACGGGTATTGTCGCCGGCAACCTCCCGCTCGCCCTCGGCGCGGCACTCTCCTCCAAATGTCGAGGGGAGTCAGATGTCGCTGCGGCCTTCTTCGGTGATGGCGCCGCCCAAACCGGGCTGTTCCACGAATGCCTAAATCTTGCAAGCCTTTGGCAATTGCCGGTCGTCCTGGTGTGCGAGAACAACGGTTTTGCCGAGTTCTCACCACTTTCAGCGCACACGGTCGTCGAGCGGCTCGCTGATCACGCCGATACCTACGGGATTCCCACAGAAACCATCGACGGTAACGACCTCACTGTGGTCAGGCCAGCGGCCGCCGCGGCCATTGATCGGGCCCGGAACGGTGGTGGTCCGAGTTTTCTGGAGTGTCTGACCCATCGGTTGCGTGGACATTACGAGGGAGACCCGACACTCAAGCGCGGTGCCGCTGCGCGAGACGAGGCGAAGGACCCCATCCAGCGCTTTACCCGATTCCTCCACGACGCTGCGAGAAGCGCGGAACTCGAGGGGATTGAGGTTCGAGTTCGGGCCGAGGTGGATCAGGCAGCTGAAGAGGCGCTCGCCGCGCCGTGGCCTGAACGAGATGACCTGTTGACAAACGTGGTGGCACAACCGTGACGAAGACAATCCGTTACATCGACGCCATCTCCTCGGTCCTTCGACAGGAGTTGGAGAGAGACGACGACGTCTTCATCCTCGGCGAAGACGTTTCCTACGGTGGCCCCTTCGGTGCAACGGCGGGGCTCTCCGCATCCTTTGGGCCCACCAGGGTCATCGACACGCCCATCAGCGAAGGAGCAGTCATGGGTCTCGCGGTCGGTGCGGCACTGTCCGGGCGACGTCCCATAGTCGAGGTCATGTTCGCGGATTTCGTGACGCTCGCCATGGACCAACTGGTAAACCACGCCGCCAAGATCCGGTATATGACCGATGGACAACTCTCGGTTCCAATGACGATCCGCGTTCAGGGTGGAGTGGGCGGTGGCTTTGGCGCCCAACATTCGCAGAGTTTGGAGGCGTGGTTCCTGCATGTGCCTGGGCTCAAGGTCGTCGCACCGTCGTCCGTCAAGGACGCAGCGGGCCTACTGGTTGCAGCGATTCGTGATGACGATCCGGTTGTCTACCTTGAACACCGGGGCCTCTACTGGACCAAGGGGCTAGGGGCATCTGACGAGACCCCGACTCCGATCGGCACCGCGGCGGTTGTGCGAAGCGGCTCCGACGTGACCGTGGTGGCAGTCTCTCGAATGGTCGGGGTCGCGGTGTCGGCCGCTGAGAAACTCGCAGAAGACGACATCGACGTCGAGGTGCTCGACCTGAGGTCGGTGGCCCCGATCGACTGGGCAACCGTCGACGAGTCGGTTAGGCGTACTCGCCGCCTGGTGGTGGTTCACGAGGCGGTAGTTACGGGCGGACTTGGCGCCGAACTGGTGGCTGGGGTGCATGCCACAGCCTTCGAGGCGCTGATTTCCCCAGCGGTCAGGGTCGGTGCTCCATGGGCCCCAGTACCGGCCAGCCCGTTTCTGGAGTGCCTCTACGCTCCTGACACCGATGATGTCATCGCAGCAGTCCTTAAGACCCTGCACGAACGGTAGGGGTCGACTGATCGATGCTTCCCGACTTGGAACCCGAAGCCTTAGTGGTGCTCCTGGAACGAATGATCGTTGCACGACGGTTCGAGGAGGAACTCATCGAGTTGGCCGGTGACCGCGACATCGGGCACTTCCATGTCTACATCGGTCAGGAATCGACCGGTATCCCTGCACTCTCTCTCCTCGAGCAAGGAGATCTCTCCTTTACGAACCACCGCAATCACGGCCACCTGATCGCCCGGGGTGCTGAACCTGGGCCGATGTATGCCGAGATCCTCGGGCGAGCGACTGGCTACTGTCGGGGCAAGGGTGGAACGCTCCACCTGGCGTCCGCCGAACACGGCTTCCCGACCACGTCTTCGGTGACCAGTGGCTGTATCCCGCTGGCAGTCGGGGCCGGGATGGGCCTCCAACGGCTTGGCTCCGACAGGGTTTCGGTGTGCCTGGTGGGCGACGGTGCGCTCGAAGAGGGTGCCTGGCATGAGTCGGCCAACATTGCCGCCATGGAGCGCCTACCGGTCGTTTTCCTCTGTGAGAACAACAGTCTGGAGGCACTAGGCCAACGTGCAGGGGAGTACCCATCTTCGACTATGGCGGCTTCCGACCTCACCGAACTCGCCTCAGTTTTCGGTATAGAGAGCGTGGCAATCGATGGTCTCGATACTCGGGCCGCCCACCAGACAATGACCGAGGCCGTGCACCGTGCGCGCAGCGGTGGGGGGCCAACCTTCATCGAGGCACGGACCGTGCGGTGGCCGGGCAACCGACCGATCTGGCCAGAACTCGCCACCGGGAAGACCGACCTCTCAATGGCTTGGGACGCTTCTCTGATTCGACCGGAGCACGCGATCTGGCATCGGGAACAGGACGGGTTGCTCGGATTCGTCCGTGAGCTCCTTGACAGTGGGTGCGTCACGAGTGATGCCGCTCTTGGTCTTGACAAGCGAGCCACCGAAAGAGTTCGGGAAGGCCTGGCTTTCGCTCTTGATAGCCCGTATCCGGAACCTGAGGAGGCGCTCGAACACGTCTTCGCCCCACGAGGAGACTGACCGGTGCCCAGGATGCTTTATGCGGAGGCTGTCGTCGAGGTTTTGAGACGATCGGTGGAGGGCGATGACCGGGTCCACCTTATGGGTCAGTACTTCCTTGGGCTGACGCCGCATCGGACGATGGTCGGGGACCTCTACCGCCAGTACCCGGATCGGGTTTATTTCCCGCCGATCGCCGAACTTGGATATGTGGGGGCGGGTATTGGTGCCGCCATCGCCGGCCTTCGTCCAATTGTTGACTGCGCAACGGCAAGTTTCACCTTTCAGGCCTTTGCCCAGATCCTCAACGAGGCGGCGAACATCCACTACATGTCGGGCGGCCAGACCTCAGTCCCGATGGTGATCCACTACAACCATGGGGTGCGTGGCGGGGGTGCCGCCCAGCACTCCCACAGTCCCCAGGCAATGATGTGGAACACGCCGGGACTCGAGATCATTACCCCCTCAAATCCGGCCGACTTGATCGGACTCGTGCTGACCGCAGTGGCCTCAGACAATCCGACCATCTGGGTGGACCACGTGCGCCTCTTTGACATAGAGGGCGAGGTGCCAGAGAACATCGAGCCGATCCCGTTTGGTAGGGCGTCTATTCCTCGTGAGGGAACTGATCTGACCATCTTCGCGTCCTCTTGGATGGTGCGCCGCTCCCTGGAGGCCGCTGAATTACTGGCCAGCGAGGGGATCAGCGTCGAGGTTGTGGACCCTCGAACCCTCGTTCCCCTCGACGAGGAGGCGATCCTGCGGTCGGTGGCGAAGACGGGTCGTCTTCTAGTGGTCGATGAGTGCCATCTGCGCTGTGGAGTTGGTTCGGAGATCGCGGCCACTGTCGCCGAGCACGCTTACGGTGATCTCCTCGCACCAATCCGACGTCTGGCGACGCTCGACGTTCCAGTTCCCTTCAGCCCGCCTCTCGAACAGTACGTTGAGCCCACCACAGCCAAGATCCTGGCTGCGGCCCGGTCGGTGACCGGCGTCCAAAGTGGGGCTTGAATGCGAGTTCCGATCATGATGCAACAACTCGGGCCGGACGTTGAGTCAGGGGTAATCGTTGTGTGGCTCAAGGAGATCGGTGAGACCGTGGCCAAGGGTGATCCTCTTGTGGAGGTGGAAACGGAAAAGGCGGTCCTCGAGATGGAAGCACTGGACTCCGGGGTACTCGTTGAGACCATTTCTGGGGTCGGGACCGAAGTCCCGGTGGGTGCGGTGATCGGCTATCTCGATGCCCAGGACCAATGATCCGGAGTCGGGTGGTGTGACCGCGAGCGGTTTTCAACTGTTGTCGCAATCCTCGATGAGACGAGCGGTAGCTCGAGCGATGTCGAAGAGTAAGCGTGAGGCGCCGCACTTCTACGTGAGCGGAGAGGCGCATCTCGATCACCTGTTTCGCCACCTTGAGGTGGTCAACGACGGTCGACCGGACGATGACCGGATCTCGTTCACCGCCGTGCTCGTTCACGTGGCCGCTGATGCTCTGGTCGCTCATCCGCACCTCAATGCCCATTGGACCGAGGATGGCCTTGCCCTGGCCGATGGCGTACACGTAGGTGTGGCTGTGGCAGTTGACGACGGGCTTATTGCTCCAGCCGTTCTCGACTGCGCCGAGTTGGACGTGCTGACGATTTCGCGACGTCTTCGTGATCTTGCCGATCGGGCACGGACCGGGAGGCTGCGGGTTGATGAGATGAACCAGCCGACCTTCACGATCAGCAATCTGGGAATGTACGAGGTGAGCCGATTCACCGCGATCCTGAATCTCCCCCAGGTGGCGATTCTCGCTACCGGAGCGGCCGAGCAACGCGCGATCGTCGTTGACGGTTTGGTGGTTCCCGGCACCGTGATGGCTATGACCCTGAGCGCAGACCATCGAGCGATCGATGGTGTCGCCGCTGCACAGTTCTTGGCAATGGTGCGGCGCGGGCTGGAGACCCCCTCAGGGCTGAAGTGGGGTACGGAGATTTGACCATCGGGACGATGAGATCACGAGAATTGGGTGGTATACGATATGCAACGGTCAGTCGTGCGTCGGATATGCACGCTGATGCCCCAAATATCGGGTGGGTGGTGGAGGGCGCGTGATAAGCCCAGAAGGCAAAGTGAATGGGGCGGGGAGTTCCGGGGCGGACCCGGAGTCGTCAGGCCATCGGTCCGGGAATGTCATCATCGAAATTGACAACCTGACTGTCGCCTATCCGCTGGGGAGTGATGACAGTTACGTCGTGGCCCTCCACGAGGTGAGCCTGGACATCGACGACGGAGAGTTCATCACAATCCTTGGCCCGAGTGGCTGTGGGAAGACGACGCTGCTCAACACCATCGCCGGACTCGTAGCGCCGACGATGGGCGAGGTCCGACTAGACGGGAAACCGGTAGGCAAGCCGGGCCCTGACCGAGCCGTCGTGTTCCAGGAGTATGGGCTACTCCCCTGGAGGACTGTTTGGAACAATGTCCGATTCGGACTCGAGATGCAGAAGGGGCTCAAGAAGGATGCGGATCAACGGATTCAGGAGGCGATCGACCTCGTTGATCTGACGGGATTCGAAAAGGTCTATCCCCGTCAACTGTCGGGTGGGATGAAACAGCGTGTAGGTCTAGCTCGAGCGCTTGTCGCCGAACCCCGGATCCTGCTCATGGACGAACCGTTCGGCGCAGTCGATGCGCTGACCCGCGAGGTCATGCGGGATGAACTTGAACGCATCATCCTTGCTACCGGTAAGACGGTGGTGTTTATTACTCACAGCGTCGACGAGGCCATCCTCCTCGGGGAGCGTGTGGTTGTTATGACAACCCGACCGGGTCGGATCCGGCAGATCGAGTCGATTCCACTCGATCGGCCGCGCTACGGATACGACGCGAGGGGGACCAAGGAGTTCATCGAAATCCGGGAACACATCTGGGGGCTGCTCAGTGTTGACGCCGAGGAACATGCCAGGGGAACGCCCGAAGGAGACTGACCAAGCACTAGGTCGACAGGCCTGGCGAGCGATCAGGTGACAGCTTGAATCAAGCCGCGTCCCAGCCCGTGCAGCGGTTCGTGGCCGTCCCCGATGACGACTAGTAACTCAGCAGTCTGCACTCCTCCGCGGAGGTAAGAGGCAGAGAACGCGGTTCTGCGGCCTAACCGACTTGTTATTCGTCGAGGACGGCGATCGCTTCGATCTCGATCATGTAGTCGGGATCGGCAAACCCAGCGACCTGCAGCAGGGTGCTTGCCGGTGGATCGTCAGGGAAGACGCTGAGCCGTGCGTCTCGGATCTCGTCCTTGTGAACACGCCAGTCTTCGCCGATATAGGTGTTCATCTTGACGATGCTGGCAACGGTGCCGCCGGCTGATTCGACGATCTTGCGGATGTTGTCGTATACCACCTCGGCTTGTTTCACGATGTCACCCCGGGCGATGTTGCCGTCCTGGTCGAAGGCGACGATGCCGCTGAGGAAGAGCAACGTGCCCGCATTCCGCACCTTCACCGCTTGGGTGAACTTCCACGGGGGCTCATAGACCACATCCGGGTTGAGGTGTTCAATTTCCATCCTGGGCGCCTCCTCGGACTGGCGATTCGCGGTACTTGCATGCAGTATACGAACGCTGTTGGGGCGGTGTAGTCTCGGCTCTCGAGGTACCGGCGAACCGGTTTGGCCAATGTCCTATTCGATCGTCAAGACCCTCCACGTCGTAGTGCTTGCCGCATGGCTTGGCATGGAAATCGCCGTGTTCATCCTGTTCTCCAGGCACCGTGACTTTGATGGAATCCCGCTAGAGGGGCGCAGGGCCCTGGCCGAGGTCCACGAGCCCATTGCGTTCGGGCCGAGGATCTTCTGGATGCCGATGCTGGTTCTCGGGGTCCTCCTGACGACCTTGGGGGACTGGGCCTTCAGGGGTAGTGGCGGGGTCGCACTGGTCACTGGGCTCACCGGTCTAGCTGTCATCTGGCTTGCCGGTCAGAGCTATATCTATTTCGCACGCAGGTCGCTTCCACGGCTCACCAGCCCACTGAGGCATCTGGCCTGGATCGGGCGGGTCGAGGTCGTCGACACCTGTTACAGGGTGTTGCTCGTGGCTGCCCTTGGCGGCGCCGGGGTTTCGTCGATCCTGGGATCCGGACCGATCGACCACTTGTGGCTGGCGTGGAAGGTAACCCTGTTCTCAGTCCTCGTCGGGGTGACCCTGGTCTGGAAACGGGTAGGTCGGAGGATCGCGGTCGAACGCCGGGTCGCGGTGGGGCTCGATCCCGGCCGAAAACCCGATTTCGCACTATTCAAGAAACTGACCTATCAAGCCCAGGTCTTACTGGGGTTCTTTTGGGCACTGATGCTGGCCATTATCTGGCTCGCCATCGACAAGCCCTGAGGGCCAGCCCGATGTTCGCCCTCCGGTGGAACGGCTTTTGGGAGCCGCTGTTGTTCTCGTTGAGGAAATAGGCGAAGTCCATCGCCAACCGCCAATCCTGGACGACGAAGGGGGGCGGAGCCCATCGGGCCCCGCCCCCCTTCTGTCATCTACTACATCACTGACTAGGTCAGCGTTTCGTTCAGTCTGCTATCCATGCGCCCCAGCGGTCTTCGTTGTCGGCCAGCCACTTGGAAGCCGCATCCTCAGGCTCCATGCCGTCAATGTCGACGTACATGGCCAACTGAGCGACATCCAAGTTGCTCAAGTTCATCTTCTGAACCGCCGCGTAGGCGTTCGGCCACTTGTCGGGGAACCCTGACCACACACCCAGCTTCAGGTACCCGTCCTTGGGGTTCCCGCAGTCATGGGTGGTTTCCGGGTTGATCCCCCACGAAGCGTCGGTACGACACTCGTCGGCGAACGTCGGGAACTCGATGAAGGCGCCGTCATACATCGCTTCGATGAAGTTCGGCGTCCAGTTGAACAACACGATCGGCTCGTTGTTGGCCGAAGCAGCCTCCAAAGCCGACCACAAGGCACCCGCGGTGCCCGCGTTCTCGACGATGAAGTCCATTTCCAGGCCCTCGACCCGCTCCTGATCACCCTTGAGCCAGTCCACCGGACCACCCAAGAAACGTCCCTTGCCGCCCGAATCAGGCGTAGCGAACAACTCGGCGCAATCGTTTAGAGCCTCCCAATCGGGCAGGCCCGGGCACACGTCTTCGACATAGGACGGGTACCACCACTCCTCACGAGTCTTCGCATCATGGGTCGCCGCGTCGATCAC
>Ga0207962_1000373_pt1 | contig 14737 bp, 15 predicted proteins | sample Knorr_S15_td_AAI_FD_185603 | JGI IMG/M metagenome (GOLD analysis project Ga0207962, IMG submission 185603) | Marine microbial communities from Southern Atlantic Ocean transect - Knorr_S15_td_AAIW_ad_750m_LV_A (SPAdes) (version 2) | ecosystem: Environmental > Aquatic > Marine > Oceanic | place... | reverse complement strand
AAAGGTGCTCTGGGAGTTATTGCGCCCCAACTATTTCAAGAATGGGCCGGCACGTTTTTAGAACGGGAGCCCGACGTTCCTCCGGAGTATTACGTCACCATCGATAATGGACTCACGGAAACGATCTCCGAAGACTGGTTGGAGCCGGCCCCGCCGGGTTCGCCTCCGCCACCCGAGGAATCTCATCCTTGGCCAACATAGGCTGTTAAGTAGATTCAGAGAAAAGTAAGAGACTCCCGGTTTTGATCCGGGGTTCTCTTACTTTTTGTGCTTTCGATCTAAATTGAGATCTAATCAGAGAGGAAAAGCGGCAAAAACTTACCTCCATTGGAGCCGATACTATCGGAGTTAACGAATGATTTCGGTAGCGCCTTTGGTGGAATCAGTTTCGAGGCCACGAATTCTGAATATGATCCGATTATGGTCTGGATGGATATCCGAATCTTACGGTGCCCAGTGGCATTCTCGATCTAGTTCGGTATCGCCTCAGATATAATGTATGAAGGGACCACGGCCATATTCTCGGTCAGAAAGCGCTGATAGTCGGAACTTCGATACTGTGCTGCGCGTTGCGCCCCAGGGTCGAAATGAGGCGCTGTCACTCCGATTACCAGTGCTACGGACAAGACCAATGAAAATTTGATTACGTTATTGCGCTGCATGAAACCCTCGAGCGATCCAGAATTGGCGGTTAGGCTCAGTATTTACCAATCTGGCTGATAGGTAGTGTGAGACGGGTGTAAGTTATGTCGAGGCCGCAAAAAGGTCATTGGGCAGGCGAGCGTGGGGTTGAACTGGCTTCCCGAAATAGCCGGACTCCCGGAACGGGTATGATAGAGTTCTGCCAGGGCTGGGCCTGACCCTCTTAGGATTGGAGGTAGCGCCAGATGATAGAAGGCCATAAAGAGATCGATGTTCCTGCGGATGTGCCGGTGTGGGATGTCGACCCCTATGATCCGGCGGTGCTAGCCGACCCATTGGACTACTACGCGGAGTTACGCTCGAAAGGTCCCTTTGCTTACATCCCAAAATATTCAATCTTGACCTGCGGCCGATACGAAGAGACCAAGGAAGTATTCTCAGATTGGGAGCGGTTCGTCTCATCTCGCGGAGTCGGAATCCAAGACTTCAGCCTGGAGGAACCATGGCGGCCGCCGAGCATAGTTCTAGAAGTTGACCCTCCCGAGCACACTAGGACGCGGGCGGTAATCGAACGCGCACTCTCTCCTAGGGCCGTGGCGAATCAAAAGGAAACATATGGTACGGCGGCAGACAAACTGATTGACGGGCTTCTGGAGAAGGGCACCTTCGAAGCAATGGAAGAGCTGGCTGAGACCTACCCCACGACAGTGTTTCCAGAGGCTGTAGGATTGCGGGAAACTGACCGGCAGCGTCTGGTTGATTACGGCGAGATGGTGTTCAACGCATTAGGTCCAAATAATGAACTCCGCCGTAACGCTATGGCGAAAGGTCCCGAGGTCGTTCCCTGGATAATGGAGCGATGCCAGCGGGAACAACTTACACCCGATGGCTTCGGTTCGACGATATACGCTGCGTCCGATACTGGTGAAATAACTGAAGAAGAAGCCGGATTATTGGTGCGCTCGCTATTATCGGCCGGAGTCGACACCACGGTTACTGCCCTCGGCAGCGCTATCTGGTGCTTAGCCAACAACCCAGACCAGTTCGATCTCCTAAAGGCCAAACCCGATTATGCACGCTGGGCCTTTGAAGAAACGATGCGGTTCACCTCACCGGTGCATTCATTTTGCCGCACGGCGAACGTGGTATCCGAAGTCAGCGGGATCAAGATCGCCGAAGGCACGAAGATATTGTGTGTCTTGGCGGCAGCAAATCGAGACGAGAATCATTGGCCGGAGCCAGACAAATTCGATATCGACCGCCGGCCGTCCCAGCATCTGGCCCTCGGGTTTGGAGTCCACGCCTGCGTCGGTCAGAATGTGGCGCGTGCTGAAGGCTACGCTGTGCTAATGTCTATCGCGAAGAAAGTTGAGTCCATTGAACTTGCCGGGGAGACCGTTTGGCGTCCCAACAACTCAATTCGGTCTCTAGCCCACTTGCCGGTAACCTTCCGGGGCAAGTGAGCAATTGGCTAATTTAATGATTGGATAATGAAATGACCATAGATGACCAAACTCGGCGGCGAAGCACCAAGACCGGGCTGACTGCCCTTGACCGGGAACGGGCCTGTCCCGGCTACACCCTATACGCCCCTATGAATGGGCCAGGAGATGTTTACCTGCTCAGCTTGGACGGAGAAGAAGTGCACCATTGGGCGATGCCCGACCCGCCCGGCCTCTACGGCTATCTGCTGCCCAACGGGAACCTGTTCTACGGTGGAAAGTTACGGGATGAAATGTGGGACCGGTTCCAATCTTGGAAGCGGTTCAAGGGCGGTGTCATGATGGAGGTTGACTGGGATGGGAATAAGGTCTGGGAGCACCGCGACATTGACCATCACCACGATGCCAGGCGGACCGAGTCGGGCGGGGCCATCTACCTGACAGTTGAGCGGGTGCCGGAAGGACTGGCGGCCCAGGTCAAAGGCGGGAACCCGGTGACGGGCGAGAACGGGATGTGGGCGGACGTGATTGTGGAAGTAGACGCCTTGGGTAAGCGAATCTGGGAGTGGCATGCTATGGAGCACCTGGATCCAGAGCGGGACATCATAACGTTTAACGACTCGCGGGACGAGTGGAGCCATGGCAACACTGTTGTTCCGCTCTCGGGCGACCGGGTCATGTTCAGCTTCCGGAACCTCTCGACTATCGGAATCATCGACAAGGGCACCGGAGAGATAGTCTGGAGACTTGGCGGAGAGGCGCTAGCCCAGCAGCATGACCCGAGCCTGCTGTCCAACGGGAACATTTTGGTCTATGACAACGGCTCCCATAGCGACCACCATCCGCTGCCATTCTCCAGAGTGATTGAAGTCGACCCCAAGTCCAACCGGATCGTGTGGGAATACTTCGATAATCCGGCCTATAACTTCTTCAGTCCCTACATCTCTGGAGCAAGACGACTGCCTAACGGCAATACTCTGATCACAGAAGGTATGTTCGGCCGCATGTTCCAGGTCACACCCGAGGGCGACATCGTCTGGGAGTACATCAACCCCCATTACCATGAAGATGCCGAGAATGCAGTGGTCAACCGAGTCTTTCGGGCGACCCATTATCTGCCTGAGGAGATTCCGAAACTTCCGTAAACGGTCGATTGATTCCGGCACGGATTCTCGGGATTTGTACCCGTTAATTTATCCCTTTGGCGGTCTCGTAGATTTGGATATAAGAATCGACCGGAGTCCGGGCGATGGCTTCTCCGATCAAGTCTATTGGCAGATCATCCAGCGTTTTTAACCGGACGCAAGACTTGCCCATGTTCAGCTTTTTGCCGGTGTCCTTGTAGCGTCCGACGAACCATTTCTTGTCCGCCGGGTTTCCGTAGATATTCATCAGTTAGACGGTCATGTAGTTCTTCTGGGAAGCCAATCCAGCGAACGCCAGAGGCATCTTGTTGGAGGTCACCGGGTAGGTCGCCAACGGGATGGCGTATGAGAGCATGTCGTGCTGGACGGTCTCTTCGTAGCCATCCGGCAAGTTCTCCAAGATCACGTTTCTGACGGCGTTGATCGCCATCCTCCGGTCTTCAGAAAGCGCGCCAACGTTAGTCGTTGGCAGATTGCTGTTTTGGTTGAGTCATTCGGCGGCCGGTAGGCCTTTATTTTGCGAAAAGTGCGGCTATGCGTTCTCCGACCACCTTGTCCTCGCCCTCGTTCAGGCCAAAGGCGTGGAGGATGATTCCGGTGTCTCCCTCTCTTACCCGAGTCCAGATGGGTGGGTCTCCGGCTTTTAGGCGGTCAACCACATCTTGGGCGGACATTCCGGTAACCGCGGGGTCCACTTCCATGGTTACGCCGTATGGCTGGTGGCCGATGATGTTGTCGCTAAGTTCGACTGTGACTCCCGATATGCCTTGGAGCGGCGCCAACATATTGCGGCACTTCGTCTCGGTGTCGGCCAAACGTTCTTCATGGTTCATGGTCATCCACAGGCGGACTGCGGCGACAACGCCAACCATCTCTTGCCGGTCGACTTTTTGCGGACGCCCAACGCCCCGGATACGCCGGCCTTCATAGCTGACGAAGGACTGCAAGGCCAGCTTCCGAATCATGTCTGTGCTGCCGAAGGCCAGTCCCGTAGACTGGGGAGAGCTCATATATTTGGCGGCGGTGCACTGGAAATCTGCGCCCTTGCGGACGAAGCTGCCGAATAGGTCTAGGGGATAGATCTGGCCCGCCGCGTCCACCAGGACCGGGACACTCTTGGCATGGGCGATCTCTATCGTGTCTTCCAGGGACAAGGCTTGGGGGTCTGGCTCCTGGGCCACGGCGTAGTAATGGACCGCGGCGGTGTTGGGGCCGATGGCCTTTTCCAGGTCTTCACGAGAAGTGCCTTGTTCAGTCCCAAACATGACCAGCTTAGCCCCGGCCAACTCCAGGCAACGGTCGTACCAGTAGCGTTGCCTGGCCTGGATCAGAATCTCATTCTTCATGCCGGTGGTATCGGGCAGTTGTTGGATCTTGGCGTCGTCGTCACCGGCCATGCAGGCAGCTGTGGCCAGGGTCAGAGCCGAACCAGCTCCGGAAGTGATGTACGCTGCTGGGACATCCACCATCTTGGCGATGGCCTCGCCAGCGCGCTCCTCCAGTTCCATCAGAGGAACGTAGGCGCCGTCGGCCCGGTCCATGGCCTCCCTGACCTCGGGAGCCGGGGTTGATCCGCCCAGCATGGTCACGCTCCCCGTGGCATTGATCACCGGCCTGGCTCCCAATTCTTTGTAGATGCCGCCCCAATCTGTGGTGGTCATGGTCTTCTCCCTAATATGCGTTGTTAGTCCGGAAGAACTGCGATTGCGTCGATCTCAATCTTTAGGTCCGGGGTTCCCAGTGCGGCCACCTGGACCTGGGTGCTGGCCGGAAAGGCCCCGGCAAAACGTTTGAGCCGGACTTCTCCGGCAGCGCCGGCCTCCCTCAGGTCGGTGACGAAGCTAGTCACTCTGACTATATTGCTCAACGAGCCGCCATTCTCTTCGAGGATGTGCTGGAATTTATCAAGGATAGCTTCAGTCTGGGCGGCGATGTCACCGGTTTCCGCAGATGTGCCGCGAGCGGTGCTGCCGGCGATGAATAACATGTTGCCACTGCGCACCGAATGGTGGAAAGCCCCGGTGGGCGCCGCATATTTTGGATAGTCTCGGCGTTCGATATCCATGTCCTGCTCCTCTTTGCTGTCTGCAATTTGGCCGGTGCAGACTCGCTACGTCTTCTCTAGACCGAAACATTATAAACTGAACACCAAGCCATACGGCTCGCGTTGAGCAACCGACGTATTTGGACGCATAATATAGAAACGCCGGGCAAACCACCCATTCATCTGAAGCGATGGACCATAGTAATGGACGCGATCAAGTCGAATATCCGGACCCAAGACCCGGATTTCCAAGAGAATCTCAAGCATATGAAGTCCTTGACCGCAGAGCTTGCGAATAGCCTGAGTTCGGTCCGGGAGCGTGGAGACACCGATGCCGCCGAGCTTCACCGCAGCCGGGGGAAGATGTTGGTGCGGGACCGGGTGCAGGCGTTGTTGGATCCTGGAACACCGTTTTTGGAGCTCAGCCCGTTGGCCGCCTGGAACATGTATGACGGCGATGACCCCGGCGGCGGCATCGTTACTGGCATCGGCAGCATCCACGGCAAGCAGGTGGTTGTAGTAGCTAACGATGCCACGGTCAAGGGCGGCACCTACTATCCCATCACTGTGAAGAAACACCTGCGGGCCCAGGAGATCGCCTTGGAGAACCGGCTGCCGTGCATCTACCTAGTGGACTCGGGCGGCGCTTTCCTGCCTCTGCAGGCTGATGTTTTCCCAGACCGGGATCACTTTGGCCGCATCTTCTATAACCAGTCTCAGATGTCGGCACAAAGCATCCCCCAGTTGGCGGTGGTGATGGGCTCTTGCACCGCTGGAGGCGCCTATATCCCGGCCATGAGCGACGAGGTGGTTATCGTTCGCGAGCAGGGCACGATCTTCCTGGCGGGGCCACCGCTGGTCCGGGCGGCCACTGGAGAGGAGGTCGACGCCGAAAGCCTGGGCGGTGCCGAGGTCCATACCAGGGAGTCGGGAGTGGCCGACCACTACGCCATGGACGACGAACATGCGTTGGCCATCGCCCGCAATATCGCTGAGAACTTCGTCTATCCCAGCAACCCAAGCCTTGAGATATTCGAGCCTGAGCCACCCATTTACGATCCGGAGGAGATCTACGGGGTCATACCGGCTGACACACGGCGGCAATATGACGTGCGGGAGGTCATCGCCCGAGTGGTGGACGGTAGCCGGTTCCAGGAATTTAAAGAGAACTATGGTGAGACCCTGGTCTGCGGTTTTGCCCGTATCTGGGGCTACCGCGTGGGCATCGTAGCCAGCAACGGAGTTTTATTTTCGGAGAGCGCGCTGAAAGGGACACATTTTATCGAGCTTTGCGCTCACCGCGGGATACCGTTGGTCTTCCTGCAGAACATCACCGGCTTCATGGTAGGCCGGGAATACGAGGCTGGGGGCATCGCCAAGGACGGGGCCAAGATGGTCATGGCCGTGGCCAACGCCGCCGTGCCCAAATTCACCGTCATCATCGGCAGTTCCTTCGGGGCCGGCAACTACGGTATGTGCGGACGGGCCTATCAGCCGCGGTTCCTGTGGTCGTGGCCCAATTCCCGGATATCGGTCATGGGCGGGCCGCAGGCGGCGGGGGTCTTGCTGTCGGTGAGGTCCGACCAGGCAGCCCGCCAAGGAAACACGTTGTCGGAACAGGAGAAAGAGGATCTGCAACGCCCCATCATCGAAAAGTACGAAGAAGAGGGAAGCCCTTACTACAGCACGGCCCGGCTCTGGGACGACGGAATCATCGACCCCAAAGACACTAGAGACGTGCTTGGTCTAGCCATCGCCGCATCGATGAACACACCCGTTCCAGAGTCCCGCTGGGGCGTTTTCCGGATGTGATTTTGTTTTCCAAAATCTTAGTCGCCAACCGGGGAGAGATTGCCGTTCGGGTGCTGCAGACCTTGCAGGCCATGGGCATTGCTACGGCCGCCATCTACGCGGACCCTGACGCCAATGCGCCCCATGTTGTGCTGGCTGACGAGGCATTTGCCTTGGACGGCTCGACCGCCGAAGAAACTTACTTGGACCGGCGGAAGATCATCGCACTGGCTGTGCGATGCGGCGCGGAGGCGGTGCATCCTGGCTACGGGTTCCTGGCGGAGAACCCGGCTTTTAGTAAAGAGTGCGTCGAGTCCGGGCTAGTTTTCATCGGCCCCAGCCCCGAGACCATCGAGCTACTGGGCGACAAGATTCGCTCCAAGGATGCTGCGGTCCAAGCCGGAGTCCCCGTGGTGCCGAGTTCACCCATGTGGACGCCCGGAGAGTCTCAGGCGGACGACATGTCTGCGGAGATCGGGTTTCCTTTGCTGGTAAAGGCGGCAGCGGGCGGTGGCGGCCGAGGCATGCGGATAGTGGAACGGGTCCAAGACTTGTATCCAGCCTTGGAATCGGCCAGCCGTGAGGCCGCCTCGGCCTTCGGTGATGGCCGGGTATTCTTGGAGCGGTACATCCCGGCGGCCCGGCACGTGGAGTTCCAAGTGCTGGCCGACTCTTCCGGTAACACCATCCATCTTTTCGAGCGGGAATGCAGCGTGCAACGCCGCTACCAGAAAGTCATCGAAGAAACACCCTCGCCAGCCCTAGACGAGGGCTTGAGAAGTAAGATGGCAGCGTCGGCGGTAGTGATGGCCAAGTCGGCCGGGTACACCAATGCCGGCACCGTGGAATTTTTGGTGGACGCACAGACCGGCGATTACTATTTCTTGGAGATGAATGCCCGCATCCAGGTAGAGCACCCGGTCACGGAAGAGACCCTGAAGTTGGACATGGTCGAATGGCAGACCCGCATTGCGGGTGGGGAGCTGATCGATTTCTCTCAAGACGATATCCGGCCGCAGGGTCACGCGTTGGAATGTCGTATCTACGCCGAAGACCCCTACGACAACTTCGCACCCGTCACCGGGCAATTGTTGGCCTGGCGTCCGCCGTCGGGGATGGGCATCCGCCTGGACTCAGGCGTGGCTGAAGGACAGGAGATCACCGCTTACTACGACTCCATGCTAGCCAAGCTGGTTGCCTGGGGAACGGACCGGCAGGCGTCCATCGGGCGGATGCTCCGGGCACTGGAATCGTTCCCGGTGCTGGGCGTTACCACCAACGTACCTTTCTTGATTCGAGCCATCAGCCACCCGCAGTTCCAATCGGGGGATTATGACACCGGATTCATCGGCAAATACCAGGAGCTGACCGCCCCACCGGAATCGGCTAGCCTGAGCTGGGTCGCGGCGCAGATAGCCGAGCGATTCTGGCAGTCCGCAGGCCCCGCCAGCGGGAAAGGCCGTGGAGCTGCAACCCTGCAGGACATGCCGGGACCCTGGCAAGGGCTTCCCAAGAGCACCTTCCCATGACCACCCGCAGGTTACAGCTGGTACACCCACCGGGGTCTGGTGTGGGCGATTTGTCCCCATCGACTGAGATGATCGAGGCGCCCGCTAGCGATGGCGCTGAAATCGAGGTAAAGCTTTCTTCGCCAAGCCGCTGGGAGGGAAGCGTCCAACTACAGGACGGGCGCACAGTCCCTTTCCTGGCCCACCGCGACGGCCAGCAGGTCCACGTCTGGATTTCGGGCGAGTCCTACGTCTTCAGCCCCCCAACTCCAACCGCCCGCGCCCGACGCTCCGGCCAACAAGCCAGCGACGATATAGTCTCGCCGGTGCCAGGAGTAGTGATAACCGTTCACGTAGCCGCGGACGACATGGTCACAGCTGGCCAAGATCTGGTAATCGTCGAGTCCATGAAGACCGAGCAGATAGTCAAATCTCCACGGGACGGAGTTGTGCAGAGGGTGTCGGTCGAGGAAGGGGACCGGGTGGATAAGGGGATGAGGCTTGTGGTGTTGGTGCCGGAGGTGGGGGAGGGGGAGTGAGGGGATTCGGCTCAGGAATCTATAACGAATAACCTATGAGAGGGTTGGTTCTGGTACGCAGCGACAACCTTCACTTTATCATTACCTTCCATCCATCGGGTCTGTTCTGACTGATACTCTGGAGTGGAGATATCTATCTCTGATTTCCGCGCCTGAACTCCTCCGCACCTCAAGTTGTCATGGGTAGCAGTTATATGAAATAACATTCCGTCCTCCGATCGCAAAATGGGGTTGAGGTCGGAGGCTATATTAGTCACGAGTGCAGGAGTTGTTTAATCTCCTTCACTGAAACAAGAAAAGCCTCCTCGCTTGAGAGGGTTCTTTAGTGATGTACGTGGTGTGGATAGGTCTATCGTCTGAAACCGTAGACGAAATCTCCTTCTAATATCGTGGACTTATCAGTCAAGAATTCAGTCATGCCGGCCCAAAAAGCGTTGACCTTTTCTCGGGCTGCTTCAACTTTCTCTCTGCTGTCGTAACCAGCAGTTTCAAACATCCGATTGTCTGGGCTACCGATTCTTTGTTGGAACCAAGGATGCCGTTCAGATCCAGACACTGGCACGACAAGCATGCGTCTTAAGTCTTCGAGCGATTTGTACATGCCGAATTGGCTATCTGCGTATGAAACCACGGCATCGAATTTAGAAGGGTCGTAACCTACAGCGATGTGACCAGCACCCCCATTGGTCTCTCGCCCACTGAATAGGTCTCCAATGGTGTAAGTCCACCCATATCGCTGTTTATACGGTACGCAGCAAGGCGGCCGGACGCCGAGCCAGCGGCGAAGACGAACTTTCCTTCAGGGTCGAGGCTGAACGCACTGGGCACGGCTTCGGTCGGCACCTGTCCAATTGCCGATAGGCGACCGGTGGAGGCGTCGACGGAGAAGCACGCGATGCTGTTGTGACCACGGTTGGGAACATAAAGGAATTTGCCGGAAGGAGAGATTTGAATCTGCGAGCAGGTGTTCCTTTGGGTGACACCCTCAGGAAGGGTCGTTATCGTTTGAAAGGCAGACAGGGTTCCGGCAGAAGAGTCCATATGATACGCGGTGACACTGCAGCCCTGCTCATCAGAAAAATAGACTATGTCCCGGGTGGGATGAAAGCAGTAGTAACGGGGACCGAGGTTCCCATCCTGTTCAACCTTGAGAGGAGAGTTTGGAGTCAGATGGCCGGTGTTTTCATCGAACCGGAACTGATAAATCACATTTGGCCCTAATTCGTCCTTAGCGGGTTCTAGTACGTTATCGAATAGTCGGGCGATGTGAGGCACATAAGCAAATCTATTGGATGGGTCGGTATAGATAGCGTGGGCGCCAATGTCTGTCGCCAGTTGTTCGGTGGCAGGGGCTCCCAACGATCCGTCATCACCGAGGGGGTGTATTGATACGTGCCCGGCTTGATATTGAGCGGATAGCAAATACTTGCCTTTGCGGTCAGTGGACAAAGAGGCAGACCAGCCGTCAGTCGATACTGATCCATTCTGCGTAATATCTCCCGTGTTGTGGTCTATCCGCCAACTGGATATCCCTGGAAGGCCGCGTTGTCCGACGTAAATAACTTTCCGGTCTGGGCTGATCGCCAGCAAGTGTGGCCCATCGGAAATGGGCACTTCAGCCTTCGGCGTTAGCTTGCCGGTCCCAGCATCCATGGTGAATACAGAAACCTTGTTGTCGTCCTGCGCTGCGACATAAACATAAGTAGGCATCGAATGTCCTCCTATTTGTTCATTGATGCTTGCTAATGGACTTTGTTACCTTCAGGTGTCGGTGTTTCTGAACCGTACGAGCACCCTTTTCGATTCAATGTTAAGCGTTCTTTTGCTTTAGAGCGGCGACCACCTTTTCGGCCGTAATCGGCAAATCGGTTATCCGTACCCCTACCGCATTGAAGACAGCATTAGCGATGGCAGGCGCGACGGGTGAAATCGGGTTCTCCCCAATCGCTTTACCCTGGTAAGGACCATTACCATCAGCAGCCTCTACCAGAACCGTTATCAATTCAGGGACGTCCGCGATAGCCGGGATCTTAACGTCACCTAAACTCAATGTGGAGATCCTCCCTTCCTCAGACTGCAATTCCTCCATCAAGGCGTAGCCCAAACCCTGAATGACGGCTCCATCAATCTGCCCTTGATGTCCTAACGGGTTGAAGATTGTGCCGACATCGTGTGAGGTGACGATTCGGTTCACCTGAATCTCTCCAGTCTCCTGATCTACCTCCACTTCAGCGATTTGAGCGCAGAATGACGTCACGTCTGGTTCTTCCGCGGAGGTGGTCACATCGCCTGTGACGTCGGTCCCTAATGCGGCTACGGATCGTGATGCCAACTCTTGGATAGAGACCCCGGTGTTTGGTTCCCCATCAACGAAAACACGACCCTCCTTGAACACGATTCGCTCCTCGCCCCATCCATAAAACTCGGCCGCAAGTCTGGTGAGTTTCCCTCTCACTTCTTGAGCCGCACCTAGAGCAGCATGTGCGGCCCCTACGCTAGTACCTGCTCCCGCACCAGTGTCGAAATCGATCTTACCGGTGTCGACCTGAACCAGGCTCACATCTTCAACTGGGATTCCTAGGTCTTCTGCTACCACCTGACAAGCTACAGTGTGGAACCCAACTCCAGTATCAGGGACCGATGAAAAAACAGTGGCTCGACCAGTTCCATCTACACGCACCTTGGCGTTGAAGACCGCTCGCCCCTGCGGGCGTTGGCCCAATGCGATACCACGACCAACATTAGGCTTGGGTTTCGGATCGTTCCATCCGCTTGATTCGGCGGCTGCCTGGAGAGTCTCCTCTCCATGCAAGTTACGGAACCTTTGGCCAGTCCCTGAAACATCTCCTTCCTGGACCACGTTTCGAAGGCGTAGTTCGTAGGGGTCTATACTCATTTCTGCCGCAATCATATCCGTATGTGACTCTACTGCAAACACGGCCTGTGGCTCACCAGGTGCTCTGTAAGAGCCACAAGGCACATTATTCGTATAGACCATATAGCTATCGATCTGGAAATTCGGGACGCGGTAAGGGCCACCGCCAGCCTGACGACTCCCATTAAGGTTGAGTGAACCCCGGAAACCTCCATAGGCCCCACCGTTGTATACCACCCGAGCTTGCCGGGCCCAGAACCGCCCGTCATTCTTCATCCCGGTCTTGATCGTGATAACGGACGGATGTCTAGGATTCCCAGCCATCAATTCTTCGATATAACTCATGACCATCTGTACTGGTCTGCCGGACTTCTCGGCGAGGGCATGAGCAACAGGAACATTCATGGCGCCTGCTTTACCGCCGAAGTCCCCACCGATCCCCGTAGGATTAACCGTGACTTGCTCTTCGGGCAGTCCCAGTCCACTCGCCAGTTGCCTCCTTAGCATGAATGGTTGTTTATTATTCGCCCAGACCTGGACCCGACCAGAATCGCCAACATCAACTATGCAGCTATACGCCTCCATATAACCTTGGTGGACCCAAGGAGTAGTGAAAGTGTGTTCAAAGACCAGGTCCGATTCCTTGAAACCTCGTTCAATATCTCCACCTGACCAAGAATTGTGATAAATGACATTGCCGTCCGGCGTAACCTGACCCGTTGGACTATCATAGGATGGAGACCCCTCATGGATCACTGGCGCCCCAGGCTCCATAGTCTCTATCGGGTCGAAGACAGCTGGCAATTCTTCGTACTCAACATCTATCAAGATGAGCGCTTCTTCAGCGATATCTGGATCAATGGCCGCCACGGCAGCCACCTTCTCGCCAACGAACCGCACTTTATCTTCCGCTAGAGGAGGCACGTCCCTAAGGAACCTCCCGACCCGTACCCCAAGCAAGTCCTGGCCGGTAATCACGGCGAGTACTCCGGGTAATCTCTCCGCTTTGGAAGTATCTATGCTGGCGATCCTGGCATGAGGAAAGGGACTTCTCAATACTTTCCCGAATGCCATGCCAGGAAGGTGCACATCGGCTGGGTACAGATGGGCTCCGGACACTTTATCTGGCCCTTCTGCTCGAGTTACAGGCGTCCCGATAACATCGTAAATGGTCACTGTGGACCTCCTTCTAAACAGTAAGCACCACATTCGGGGTAAATCATCGACCTCTCCCTAGATGAGTGCTAATGATATGGAAGATAGGTAGCGCATGGCGGTAGTCTACACGGTTAACTGGTTGTGTAAAATGTGGCCCATGAGAATACGGCCCATAGCATTTACGACGTCGCCAGATGAACATTACGTCTACAGAGGGGACGCGCGTTGTCTTCTCTGCAGTGTGGCGGCCGAAGGGAAGTTACCGGTAGGGTCTGGGAACATACCATGGCTCGAGTAACTAGTTCCGGAGGCCGCCTGCGAGGAGTCTACCCCGGTTGGTGGGTGCTGGCGGCCTGCTGTTTTTTAGCGCTTCTGCCTGGGGCCATCTTCTCTTACGGTTTTCCGGTCTTCTACCTGCCGATCCAAAACGACCTGATGCTCAGCAGCACCAGGACTTCATTAATCTTCGCTCTGTCCAGGGGCGAGGCGGGGATCGGCGGGCCGCTGGTCGGTTGGCTGGTGGACCGGTTCGACTCCCGTCCCATCGTCATGATCAGCGGACTCATGGCCGGGGTGGGGCTAATCATACTGTCCGGCGTGGATAACTACTGGGCATTCTTGATCGTCTACGTTGGGTTGGTGTCGGTCGGCAACAACACTGGCTTCGGCCAGACCTTCTTGGCAGTAATGAACCGCTGGTTCGTCCGTCGGCGGGCCGTCGGGATGACAGCGGTGATTACCTGCTACACAGCGGGTGGGGCGATCTTAGTGCCGCTGCTCTCCCGGGGTGTCGAAGCGTTGGGTTGGCGCGACGTGATGCTGTACTCGGGCATCTTCGTCGCTGTAGTCGTGGTCCCGATGTCGATGCTAATCCGTCGTTCTCCCGAGGCATACGGAATAAGCCTGGAGGAAGCAGGGGAGGTGGTGACGCCGAGTTCAACCGATGGAGCAAACAGCGAGCAGAACACTGCCCGGGACTACTCAGTGAAAGAGGCGCTAAAGACCCCGACCTATTGGTTCATTTTGTGGGGGAGTACATTCCGAATCACTGTGACCAGCGGCATCCTGGTGCATGGCATACCCATCATGGTATGGAAGGGGGCGTCGGAGCAGGCGGGCGCAGATTTCGTGGCAATGCTGTTCTTCATCTCCATACCGACGCGAATCCTCATCGGGATCTCTGGAGTCAAGCTATCAGGCCGCTGGATCTTGACCGCCGGTATGGCAGGCGGAGCCCTGTCACTGGCCGCGCTGACCTACGTCGAGGGCACCATGATCATCTACCTGTTCGTGGTGGGAATTGCACTGTTGGAGGGAGCGGCGACTCTCAATTGGGTGATGCTCGGGGACATTTTTGGGCGGCGCAACTTCGCCACGCTTACCGGAATCATCTCCATCTTCTACAGCAGCGGCATGATGCTCTCGCCGCTGTTTCTAGGATGGGTCTTCGATAAGACCGGCGGCTACACCTGGTCACTCCTAATCCTCACAACCCTCTACGCAGCCAGCGCCTGCATGTTTGCGCTAGCAAGGCCGCCGAGGGCGGGACAGGTCGAGGCATCGGCGCAGAATTGAAGCTTAGGGAGACATCGC
>Ga0207962_1000368_pt1 | contig 14773 bp, 27 predicted proteins | sample Knorr_S15_td_AAI_FD_185603 | JGI IMG/M metagenome (GOLD analysis project Ga0207962, IMG submission 185603) | Marine microbial communities from Southern Atlantic Ocean transect - Knorr_S15_td_AAIW_ad_750m_LV_A (SPAdes) (version 2) | ecosystem: Environmental > Aquatic > Marine > Oceanic | place... | reverse complement strand
AATAGCAAAAATCTGTGATTTTTTTCTCAAAGTTTTCTTTTTCCTTTTCATTCAATTTCAAAAATCTCATCATCTGATTATTTTTTAGAGGAACTTTTATCCCAATTACCAGGATGTTAGCCTGCTGTTTTGGCTCAAAAATTTCTAGATTGTTACCAAATGTACCTACATTTTTTATTATGATTTTGAAATTATCTTCTTCGGTTTTTGCTTCATTGAATGAATAATTTTCTTGGATTAACCAGCGCTGAACATCTTCGTGTAAATTATTCATGTTCCATCAACATTCCAAGTAAATCTATATCTTACCATGTAGATTTAGTATATTTCTAAATTCGAGTTTAGAAACATACATTAGGAATAGTGTGAATCAAATATTTGCACCATACCAGGTGTCCGGAGTAGGGGTAAACCCAGCTAGGGATGTTTCAAGAAGGATTCCCACAGCTAACAATATCAAGCCTAGATACATGCATTTTTTGGCTTTTTCACGATCATCTTTTCTTAATGCAAAATATGCAATTATTCCACCTATGACCCCCAAAAATATCGGTAAAAGATACCACCAATTGCTTCTTTTGTTCTCAGGATACATAACTTTAAAATTTTTTATTACTCAATAATTAATTTTTGTTTTTAGCATTTTTTTGTACTTGTTTTATCTCAATTTCTACTGTTTCTAAGGGTTCTTCAACCAAGTTCCTTTTTATCGAAAACATTTTTGGCTTATCAAAATCATTACTACAGTCAGGACATGCATAAACTAAAACTCGATGTTCATTAGGAGCTTTTGGATTTGAAAGACGTGGATAATAGACTAATCTTGCACCACAATCTATGCAGTAACGGTTAGCCCTTCTAGTTCTGGCCATTGTAAACCTCCTGCATTCTTAGTAATCTGCGATCACCTATTAGATCCATATAGTCTAATTCCATAAACCATTTGGTTCCAACGATCAATGTTTCTAAACTCGAGTTTAGAAATATTAAATGCGCCGCCCGTCAGACTTGAACTGACGACCAACGGATTAACAGTCCGACGCTCTACCACGCTGAGCTAGGGCGGCAACAAGTTTTTACACTGAAAAAACCGATTTATTCTTTAGCATTTAATCGTTTGATTTTGATAGTCTTTTTTTTCGTAAAGATTGAACTAAAATAGATAATCCAATAACTACAGCAATTCCTAAACCGTATGGCCATACAGATGCTTCAGCCATATTTCTATCAAACAAAAATAATATTTGAATGTTATAAAAATGTAAGATCAACTATTAAATTGTGAGAAAAATTCTGTGATCGCTTTACTATAGTTTTCAATTATTTCTATAATTTCCATATGTTCTTGAGGTGTTGGTTCTCTCTTATGAAAAACTTGGAATGCACTGAGTGCAGAACCAACCATCTCTCCAACAAAAAAACCACATAAAAAATCTCCTGTATTTTCACATCTCCATACTTCACCAATTCGTGGAGAAGCACCTGCATTTTGATAGAGTTTTAACGTTTCACTAACCAGCTTATTAGTTTGTTTTTTAAATTCACTATCAAGCGTCATAATTTCTAAATAGTATCAATAATAAAGTTTGATTTAATTATTTTTCGATCCCTTCTGATTTGTAATAGCGATATATTCCATCAAGGAATACTCTATGATCCTTATTTTTCACCTTAGTTTTTAATTCAATTCTCGCAGCAGTTTGTGTTATGTCTGTTAACACTGGTCCAGTTAATATCACATCGTCTTTTTGTGGTGTAATTTTAGTATCACCCATTATTGTAATAGTTCTAGCTGCTTTTTCTCCTTGGAAGTTTTTGATTAACACTTTTTTGTCTTCAACCTGAACAGTAACAGGAAAATGAGAGTAAACAATCTTCATTTTTATGGTATATCCTTTTAGAACTCCATTACATAGTGTTTTGATTAGTGATTTTGATGTGTTAAGTATTGCATAATGTTTTTTCCTTGTGCCAGTTGCTTTGAGAATTATTTTATTATTTTTAACTTCAATATTCACAGGTATTTTTTTAAAACTCTTATGTGCTTTTCCTACAGGTCCATTAACTTGTAAGATATTAGATTTTAAAGTAACTACCACATCATTAGGTATATCAATTTCTGTTTCAAATTTTTCAGTTTGTTTAGTAGACATATCCTATCAAAAAACCTCCTAATCCTTTATTCATTGCTTCATGGTGTGACATTACTCCATGATTTGTAGTAATCAATAACATTCCTCTGTTAAATGATGGAAGATATCGTTGTTCCCAGTAATTATATTCATCCTTTTTTACTTTAAATCGTGGTGTAATGGAACCACACTTTGAAATTTTTGCTAAAAGCTGAATTTTTAATTTACCGCCTATCTTGTCTTTTATATGTTCGAATTCTCCAACATATCCACCTTTTTTTAATGTTGCAAGTACATTTATTGCGATTTTCGAGGTTGGTAAAATAACACATTCTTGTTTTCGTCTAGATTCACAATTGTATAATGTTGTAAATAGGTTGGATATAGTATTAGTTGCTGCCATTTTATTATCACATATTTTTTCTAAAGCCTAATGATACCGCAACTTCTCTAAAGCATCTTCTACAAATGGATAAATTGTATTTTTGGATAACAGCTCTATAATCACCGCATCGTTTACACCATCTAGTACCTCTTCCGATTTTTCTTTCCTTTCTTGGTGTATAACCAGTTCCACGGTCTCCAAATGATCTATCTTTAGCCATTATACAAGCGTCACTCCAAATTGTTTTGTAAAAAATTCCTGTGCTTCATGTTTTGTTATTCTATGATTTCTACCAATTTTAGATTTGCGCTTACTACGTAACTTAACATTAAATCCAGGTCTAGTAAGAGATGCAGACACCTCTAAACCTAAAATACCAATCGTTGGATCATATTTGATGTCAGGAATATCAATATGTTCTTTAATACCAAATGATACATTTCCTTCATCATCAAAAGATTTTTCTTTAATTTGATTATTAATCGCTTGAAATAATCGTTTTAATAATATCATTGCATCTTCACCTCTTACAGTTACTATAACTCCTATGGGTTCTCCTTTTCTCACTCCCCAATCTCTTTGTGCTTTTTTTGCGTTACGTGGATTTGGTTTTCTTTTAGTAATTTGAGTAAGGGCATTTGATGCTATCTCTATAACATCTCCTGATTTACCTAAACCCATGTTCAAAACTATCTTATTCAAAGAAATTTTTTTCATTGTATTCATAGACTGTTGAGACAAAGTATCACCTAATTTGTATGACAGGCTTTTCTTTTCCGACGACCAAAACCAGCCTTGCAGGAATGTCGATCTTTTTATCATCAGTAATTAATTCAATATGTTTTTGTAAAATGAATGAACCATCATTGATTTTGTTTATACGTCCAATTTGACCTACGTTAGCACCTTCAATCACTAATACCTGTGAGTTTTTTTCAAATTTAATCACATCTAAAATTTTTTGATCAGGAATTTGTATTAAACAGGAATCACCAACATTTACTTTGATATCAGTTATTAGCGTTCTACCATCATGAAAACCTAGTTGTGTTTTACCACCTTTTACAGTTAATTTTTTTGTCACTTTAACTATTTTTTTTCCTTTTTCAGAATTATTGATTTTAAGCGGTTTTAATAAATAACCAGATTGTGGCACTAACCGGTAAATATCAGATGTTCCATCTAATTCAACTACATCCATTAAACCAATAGAATGATGAAGTGATTTTCGTTTTATTCCATCCACACTAATTTTTCCACCATAAATTACAGACTTGGCTTCCCTTAATGTTGTAACTTTTTTTAGTGTATCACGTAATAACACTGCATTAGGAATTGATTTATTTTTTGGATGTGAACCAGGTATAACAGAAACCACAAATCTTTTGTCTTTTCTGGTTATTCCCCAAAAGGTAGGAGCCATTTGTCGTTTTAGTTTTTTGCTTCCAGCAATACTGCCCATTATTTTTTCCTCTCCTTCTCTTTAACTGATTCTGTTTTAGTTTTTACTTTTTCTGTTTTAGTTTTTACTTTTTCTGTTTTAGTTTTTACTTTTTCTGTTTCAGTTTTTACTTTTTCTGTTTTTTCTGCTTTAATTCTTGCCTTAGGTTTTTTTTCTAATCTAACAGTACGCCACTTATCATCCGTGTTCAAATTAGTAATTACAACATTAGATGAATCAATGTAAACATCAATTTTATCACCTTTTCGTTTTTGTTTTTTTACTCCTTCAATAGCTATAGTATGTTTTGCGGTTGAAACTTTAACCACTTTACCATCAACGCCTTTGAACTCTCCACGTATCACTTTAATGGTATCTCCATTTAGAATTCGCACACTTCGTTGTCCATATTTTTGACGCAGTTGTTTTGAGAGATGACTGCCAGCTTGCTTTCCTCTAAATTGGTTTGTTGCTCGATATATTTGCTTATTTCTCATTTTACTTGGATTCAATTATATCACCATAGAAGCTAAGTTAGCTATACGTGGCCATTTTTCAGTTGCTTCCACTGAAACTGGTCCTTTAATGTCAGTTCCTTTGATCTCACCCTCAGGTGTAATAAGAACTGCTGCGTTGTCCTCAAACTGAACTCTAACACCATTTAATCTTCTAATCGCATATTTTTGTCTAATGATTACAGCGCCATGAACCTGCTTTCTTAGTTCAGCTTTACCCTTTTTTACTACTACGTTACAAAAATCACCTACAGCACCAGCAGGTAATCTTGATACCCTTGTATGATATTTGTGAACATTAACTACTTCTAAAATTTTAGCCCCAGTATTATCAGCACAAACAATTTGTGCCCCGACAGGAATAACACGAGTTACATAATGTCGGAATTCTAATACACCTTTTGAAGCTTTTCCACGACTTCTTCCCTGCGACATTATGATTTAACCTCCACGACGACAAATGAAACTGATTTTGAGATTGGTCGGCATTCAGCTGCAATAACCGTATCTCCTTCATGTACACTTAGATTAGATGGAACATGAGCATGAATTTTATTTTTACTTCTACCATATCTTCTAAATTTTGTAAAATATATCGGTGCATTTCTTTCTAGAACAACCGTTCCTTTAGCTTTTGCTTTTGTAACTACTCCTTCGAAAATCTTGCCATGTATTGGTAAAGAACCAGCAAAAGGATTGTTATTTTCGTTATCGAGTGATTTTTCTGTTGGTTTTTTTACTGCTAACCCAATATTTCGTATCATATTTTCAACCTATCCTATCTTGTGGTTTTTTACGCATAATTAATCCTTCCATAACAATTTTTAATTTATTTATTTGAAATTCCCATTTATTAAATAATTTTGGTATTGTTTTCAAGCCATTTATGGTTTCTAGCATAAACGTGTTTTTAGTTTCATAAACAATGATCCCATTTAATCCTTTTAATTGTGAATTTGATGATTCAATAATTGTAGCATGTAACCCAATTATTTCATGTGATTTGATATTTTCAGATGTAATCATTTTCTTTTCAACTCATTTATTCTTGTCATAATTCTTGCAATATCTTTTCGCATTGGTTTAAGTTTTCCACTGTCTTTTCGTAAAGAGCCTTTGAGTGAATCCATATGTAGTTTGGATAATTCAGTGCGTATTTGATCTAGTTTATCTTGTAGGTCTTTCTCATTAAGCTCCCTTATGGTTTTATTTTTCAAGTGAGCCATTACTTTAGTTCAGCCTCTTCTTCTTCCATAGTTTCTATTTTCTTGATTTTTTCTGAGTCAATTTGTATCTGCTCTGTTTCAGTTTTTACTTTTTCTGCTTCGGTTTCTATCTGCTCTGTTTCAGTTTTTACTTTTTCTGCTTCGGTTTCTATCTGCTCTGTTTCAGTTTTTACTTTTTCTGCTTCGGTTTCTACTTTTAATTTATTTAATTTAAATTCAGAAACCACTTTATCTTTTTGCGCAATTCTTATTCTAATGCCAATCAAGCCCATTGGTGTTTTAACATGCACAACATCTTCATCAACTATATTTTTTGCATGTTCACCAGCTCTTGGAAGAATGCCTTGAGTATGTTTTTCAAAAGCAGAACGATCACCACGCAATTTTCCTGAGATAGTTATTTGTACACCCATTGCACCACTTTCCATAATTTGTTGCAATGTCCAGAACGTTGCTCTTCTAAATGCCGTTCCTCGTTCAATATGAGCGGCCATTCTATTACACATTACACTCGGTGAAAGTTCTGGTTTTTTAACCTCTTCAACTGAAATTTGAGGATTTTTTAATCCAAATTGTTTTTCAAGTATCTCTGTAAGTTCCCTAATACCAACTCCTTTCCTTCCAATGACAATTCCAGGTCTAGTAACAAAAAGTGTTATTCTAGTACCTACGGGTGTCTTTGAAATATCAACATTTGAAAATCCTGCATCTTTTACAGATTTTTTTAAATAATCATTTAGTAACATCATATTGTAATTATCTTTAATAATATTATTTACTTGAGTCATTTCTATATCTCTTGAGCTACTAATTCAACATGTGTTAAAACATCATTTTTTGGAGTAGCTCTTCCCATTGCACGTGGAATAAAACGTTTAAGTATTCTGCCTTTATGCACAACTGCATTAATTATTTTTAATCGATCTAAATCCATGCCTTTGTATTCAGCATTTGACTCCAGATTATCTAATAACTTTAAAATTTCTGTAGCTGCTTTCTGAGGATATCTACCAGACATTACTCCGGGATCTGATTTATGACCAACTGCTTTTTTGTATCTTTTAAACGGGACACATAATTTTAATTGAATTACGTTAAGTAGATAGTCTCGTGCTTTTTCAATAGACATTCCGTTAATGGTTACAGCTATTTCTCTGGCATGTTTGTGAGAAATTGCTTTTTCTCTTAATGATGCATGAACATGTTTTGTATTATCAAAATTATTAAATGCGTAATGATATTTACCCATATTTTATCACTTTAATGGAACGTACAAACTTGATCGTGAAGAGCCAACACCTGGTGCCCCATGTGTAACACGCTTATTTGTAATAACATATTCGCCAAGATAATGACCAACCATCTCTTCAGATATGGTTATAGGCACAAACTCTTTTCCCGAAAAAATATTTACAGTTGCACCAACCATGTATGGTAAAATTATTAGATCCCTTAGATGTGTTTTGATAGTATTTTGGTTATTTCCAGCCTTTGCTTGTTTAATCTCGTCAATTAATTTTCTTTTCCCATCGTTAATTCCTCTTTTTAATGATCTTCTTGCTCTTGCTGTTAATAATTTAATTAATTTATCAGATGACAAATTTTCTAATTCCTCCATAGTCAATCCATAATATGTAAATTGCTTAACCAATTATTTCACCATTATTACTTTTAGAGAGTATATATGCCAAATTATAACACACCTATCTTAGTTGCCAAATCTCTGGCTTTATCAATTGACTTAAATTCTACAAAGGCTTTTTTTCCATAAATAGTTCTTGCAGTATTAACTTTAATTGGCATTTCATCATAAAGTGTTTTGACCGCTTCTCTAATCTTTGGTTTTGTAGCTGTATTTTTTACTATGAAACAAACTTTTGCTTCAGTTTCTACTAATTCAAATGTCTTTTCTGTAACATAAGGATTGACTATTATTTTGCGTGCTTCAGTCACATTCATTTAACACTCACCATCAATTCTAAATGAGGGGATTGGATTTTTTCAATCTTTTCTAATGCACTTTTTGAATAAACAGTTAATCTAATTGGAACTCCACCAGGCGCTAAATCTAAAACACTGAGTTCGTTAATTGATTTAACATCAATTCCAGGAATTGATCCACAAGCTTGTGATAATTTTTCTGGTTTTGAAACAACAAATAAAGCACTTTTACCAACCTTCATACTTCTTCCTCTCATAGATGCTTTTCCTGAACGTCTTCGACGAGATTTTAGGCGGGTAACATCCTGCATCAAATTTAAAGAGTTTAGTATTTTTTCCATTTCGCCAGTTTTTGAAACAGATTCAATATCATCAGACACAATAATTGGAAACGTTTCTATTTTGTCAACTATATGACCCCTTGATTCAATAATTTCTTTTGATTTTGTAGAGGAAATTGCGGAACATAATGCAAGTTTATTTTCTTTTTTATTTAATTTTTTATTAATCACCTTTTCATTTGTTGGTGGATGAGCTTGTCTTCCACCTCTAACTGAAGCGACGCCACCTGCCTGACCCTGACGTCCTCCACCTCCCCCACGCATCTTTGCAATTCTTGAGATTCCACGACCAGTTGGCGGATCATTTGATAATGCAACTACATCCATGCCTGCAGTTGGTTGTCTTCCTTGTGATTGAAATTTATGAGAATTTAAATTTGTGAATGCTTTATGGATTAAATCTTTTCTAAAATCAGTAGAAAAAACTAATGGTAGTTCTATCTCATCCTCTTTTTTCCCATTTGTTGCAAGTATAGGGATTTTCATTAAACAATAACCTCTAATATGTTAGGTTTGGTTATTTTCGAAGGCATATTTCTAATCTGTGATCGGAATTTTATGAGACGTCTATAGGTTCCAGGTATTGACCCCTTTAATATCACAAAGTCACCTTTTACATTACCAAAATGTTTGAATCCACCTTTTGGATTAATTTTAAATTTAGTATTTTCAACATTGTCCATAATCATAATTCTCTTGTTATACTCTATTCTTTGATGGAATCCACGTTGTCCACCTCTAGGTACTGTGTACATTACATATTGAGGAGAAATAGGACCAAGAGAACCAACCTCCCTAACAGATTTCCTTGATTTATGCTGTTTCTTTTTTACTCCCATTCTTGTAATTGGACCTTCCCATCCTTTTCCTTTAGTAATAGCAGCTGTATCTATACTTAAACCAGTCTCAAAAACCTGATCAATTTTTAATTCTTTACCTAAAATGTCCTTCACAAAATTAAATTGTTTTTCAACACTTCCACCCCTTACAGCAGCCTCAAAGACGTATGGTTTTTTTTGTTCTAAACCTGCATTCCTCGGTATCGTACAAACTATTGCATAAATTTCCTTAATGTTTTTCAATAATTTTTCAGATGATGTCGATGTATCTTCATTTGTTTTTGGTTTAAATAATCTTGTAATTTGTTTGGGCATTTCATCTGTATACAAATCAAATTTTGCCTGTCTACCATTTGCATCTTTTACGTATCCTCTTATACCAATAATGACAATAGGCGGAGTAGAAACTACTGTCCCAAGACTGACTAATTGTTTTCCATGATTAGGTGATTTTTCATGATCGTCTATACTGACAATCTGAACACATCCAACCTTAAATCCTGCATATGCCAATAATTTAGGTTCGTCAGAATCAATTTTAGGCCATGCTCTAATTCTGGCTTCCATACTTTTAGCTCTTCCTCTGGGAAGATATGCAAGACTACCTCTTCGTGGTTGCTCTTTTTTCCTGTGACCCATGATACCGAAAAAGTCGTTAACCCCATTATATACCTACTAAAAAAAGATCTTTAGTTTTAATTTTTTTATGGTTCAAGAATATTGTTGATAGTAGAAAACATTGTAAAAATACCTAATCCAATTCCAACAAACCCAACCATAATTGCAAAAAGCAGAAATTTTTTTTTTGCTAGCAATAATTTCAAATTAATTGTTTTAATATTAAGTGTAATTAATGCTAAAAATATTAAGTATTGATAAAGTCCCCAAAATTGCCTCATCTAACCGTACAGTTTCTGTTGCCTGGTTGGGAAAAAAGTTTATTGACGCATAATTTTGAATTGTTTTAATATTACCTAAAATTTCATGAATTCCTTTTTTGGGTGAACCAAAGACTACAAGAATAGGTTTTTTTAATTTTTTATATTCTTCAGCATCAGATTTTGTGAAAATTTTTCCATGTTTTGTTGTAAGTATGATAGTGCCATTCCATGATGAAAGGAGAGAGTATAATTTCATTCCCTCACTGACTTTATATCCCCAATATTCTTTAATCTGTTCTCTTGATATTTCTTTAATTGAAAATTTAGGCAAAATTTTTGTGATTTGTATAATTATTCTAATACCTGGTCCCTTTTTTCCAAAATAAGGGATAAGTTTGCCAATTCCTACATCCACATATTTTCTCCCCTTGTAATTTAATACTAATCCATCACGTATGTCACCAATTTTGATCAATTTTGGATTTGATATTGTTGAATGGTGTGGAAGCTTTAACGGTTGTAGCACTCCAGCAAATTTCAAGACATTCATTTTTGGAAACATTTGTTTGCGAAAATATTGTGGTGTTTCTAAATATTTTAACAAAGTTGAAAGTAATACTGAATCAGATTCATTGCCTGTAGAATCTCGATAAATATAGATTTCTCTTACATTAAAAATTGCACATGCCCTAGCAATTTTTGATATTTTTCTAGTTTTATCCACCTTGTTAGTTTCATCTATTAATGATGAATTTGGTATTGCAATTGATAAATTCAATAATAAATGAAATTATGTTAATTATAAAATAGTAATGTTTATTCCTGCAAAGAAGGATATTTTTCTTTTGCAGCATGCGCAAATTTTGCAATTTGTTCATCAGATATTAATTCAAATTGTTTAGTATCAGATTTGATTTGGCACATTTTGATATGGTCAGATCCATCTTTAACATCACTTGCTAGGTAAATAGCGGCTGCTCCTAAAACACCTGCATCTTCTAAACTAATATCAGCTTTGTATTCTTTATCTAAAAATTCAGTTGCTTTATCAGAATTAGCACCAATAGCAACTGCATCATAAGAAATGTACGTTCCACTAGGATCGGTTAAAAATAATAAATTACCATTTTTATCAACTCCACCAATAATCATAGCTACACCCATTGGCCGTGCACCTGCATATTGAGTAAATTGCTGACATTGATCTGCTAAATGTTTTGCAACAGTTTCAATAGAAACAGATTCATCATATACTAGTTTATTACTCTGCGAAAAAAAAACTGCATCATCGACTTGACTTCTTGCATCAGGGATATAGCCAGCTGCAGCTGCTCCAACGTGATGATCAATTTGAAATAATTTTTGTGGGTTTTCAGAAATCTGTAATTTTCTTTGTTTTTCTTCTGCCATAATAATAATACCATCTTTTGATTTAATACCAATTGCAACTGATCCTCTTTTTACTGTCTCGATTGCATACTCAACTTGATATAATCTTCCATCCGGAGAGAAAACAGTAATAGCTCTATCATACCCTTGTTGTGTTGGCATCAATTTATTTACAATAATTTGAAAGTTTAATTTAAGTCTAGCATTATGCCGAAAAGTGTTAATTAAAGTACAAAAATAGATAGATCCTGAATATAGGAACATAACTTAAAATTTATTCTTTTTAAGAAAGCTGAATGTATAGTTCAATATGGCTGAATCCTCAATCTTACCTTACTTTCTTGCAGGAACTGCTATAGCTGCAGCAGTTGTGGTTATGGCGATAATACGTAGAAAAAGACAGGGCTTCTAGATGGAAAAGGAATATATCTTAAAATTTAGTACGTAGATTCTGCTACTCCTCGATAAGATGGCATTTTTCTTTCTGTACCACAAACTAAACATTTGTAGGTAAATTTTGTTTTCTTTCCGACCATAATTTTATCAGAATCGAGTATTATGTGCGGTGATGTTTTCCGACACCTTACACATAGTCTATTTTCTTGTTTCATATATTCTGTTCATCTGCCACATGGGATATAAGATTGGTATTCTTAGTAGAATAATTAACAATAAGAACAAATAATGCCTAATTATATTACATATTCTTTTATGAGAATTATACAAAGAATTGTTGTTATAGCGGTTGGAATATTTATTGCAGCATTTTTTATCCCTACTGTTTGGAATATAATATGTAATGGTAATACCTTAGTAAACTGTTAATTTGCTTTTTATATTTTCTTTATCTTGTAAATTATGATTCAGCTTTATTTTATTAAATAATGCAAATCATACCTAACCATGAAAGAATTTGAAATTAGTCTGAAACTCTCAGAATCTCCTAATTCAATTCAAATAAAAAAACTAAAAAACTATTTACAAGATATGCCTATAGAAAAAATCTTATCTGGATTAAAATTTGCAAATAATCGTTGGGAAGCACAGGATGCTGGTGTATTAAAGGTAGGAAGAAAAAGTAAGGTAAACAAGGAAATTCATTCCGTTTCTGTTGAGCAGGCTGAGTGGAGATTAAAAAATTGGAAACTAATGATCGCAAATTATCGTAGAAGAGGGTATAGCTATCCTACAATTTCCAGAATTAAAAAACACTTAGTTCAGTTAAGTAAAAACAAGCCTAGATCATAGAACGTTTTTCTTTAGTAACGCCTTCTGTAAAACCAATTGGGGGTTCTGGCATGCTTACTTTTGTCTGTCCTTCAACAATTGCATGTGCTTCTTCTAGTATTTTTGCTGTATCTGCGTTTCCGACATATGGTGTTAGTGTTGATTCTGATGAAATTGAAGAACCTGACATCATATCACCTAATACACTTGATAGATCTTGCATTGAATTATTGATTCCAGGTACAAGATTTGATATCGAAGGAGCTAATCCCTTTATGATTGACATGCATGGACTAAGTGTTACTACAACATCACCTAATTCAGAAACCGTTTTTAGTCTAAGCTGAATTTGTTCCATTGCAAGCTTTGTTTCTCCAATCACATTCTTAATCTTTCTAATTTCTTGTAGTTCTATTGCGTATGCTTTTGCCCTTGAATCATTCATTATTTTTTTAGCTTCTACTATTTTACGAAAAACATGATCATGATTTCGCTGTAATTTTTCATGTGTTCCTTCAAGTCTAGTAATTTGGTCTTGTAATTGTTTTTGTGCTACTTCTATTTTGTTGTTTATAGGAGTATCAGGTTTTATTTTACCAAAAACTTTTTGCGATAAATTAATTCCATTTTTAATACCATCCCAATTACTGGTTGTAAACTTCATTTTATACAAATAATTTAAAAAATTATCATTTTATAACTCAACTAAAAAAAAATGATCCAATTAGATCAAATTTTGTATACTTGACCATGATTACAGGCAAATTTTATATACAATATACGAAAGTTGAAAAAAAATCATAGATCTTGTTTTTAAAACATGAATTAATAATTTCGAATTAAATCATTTGTATTTCAATTACTTTTTATCTTACAGGTTTTTAATTTTAATGTGAATAAGCGATTATTAATTGCTGTAGTAGTTTTAGGTGCTATTGTTACCATAGCATTTTTTAGTGGTTCTCCAATGTTTGGCGGATATGATATGGTAAGATAACTATAAAATCTGAAATTTTCTTTTAGCTTTTTCTAATATATCAATAATATTTATGATATGTTTTCTAGTTAACCTAGACGTAATTGATATTCTAATCCTTGCTTTATTATATGGAACAGTTGGATATCTGATTGCTTGTGCATAAATTCCATTTTTAAATAAATAGGAACTAAATTCCATTGCAGTTTTTTCCTGACCAATTATTATGGGAATTATATGTGAATTTGATTTTAAATCATAACCAATTTTCTTTAATTCCGAAGAAAATATTTTCACGTTTTCCCATAGTTTTTTTCTTTTTGTTTCTCTATCAGAATCAAATCTTTTATTTGCATCATCAACAAAAAGTTCTGGTAACGCTGATGTATAAATAAAAGATTTTGAATTGTTAATACATAATTCTATTACATTTTTTTGAGAAGCTATGTATCCACCAAATGATCCAAGTCCTTTACTCAAACTGCTGATATACACATCTATTTTTTTAGAAACTCTAAAATGATTTCCCGTACCCTTTCCATCATTACCAACTACGAAGTCACCATGTGCATCATCTAATATTAACACTGAATTATTTTTTTGAGAAATTTCAGAAATCATTTCAAGGTTTGAAAAATCACCATCCATACTAAAAACACCTTCTGTAATAATGAATTTGCGTTTTCCCTTCTCTTTTGTTTTGCTAGACAAATCATTCATATCATTATGTCTAAAAATTGATATTTTTGCGCCACTCAATTTGCACGCTTCTATTATACTCACATGGTTTAGTTCATCACTTATTACAAGATCATTTTTTCCTATGATAGAAGCTATTACGCCAAGGTTTGCCATGTATCCAGTTGGAAAAATTAGTGATGCTTCTTGTGATTTGTGCTTTGCAAGCTTGTTCTCAAGAATTTGAAATGATTCTACATTTCCTGATACAAGTCGTGAGCTAGATTGATTCTGACCACTTTGAATTTTAGGTGATTTTATTCCCAAGTAGTCATTTGAACTAAGATTAATCAGTTTTTTAGAATTAATCGAGATATAAGGACCTGTAATTCCTACATAGTTAATTTTTCTATAAATGTTATTTTTTCTAATTTTTTCTAATTGAGTATTAATATAATCCAGATTATGTTTCAAGATTAATCTCTTTAATCATTTCATAGTCTTTTTGAATTGGATTTCCATCCATTGTCAAATATCCAGCACTAATGATCCCATTTGCACCACTTAGTAGCAATTTTTGCCCATCATCTTCAAGATTAATCTCTCGTCCCCCTGAAATTTTAATTATTGAATTCGGTAAAAGGAATCTTAATGTTGCAAAAACTCTTATAATTTCAGCTACAGATAACGGTTTTTGGAGTTCTAATGGTGTACCTAGCATAGGAACCAGCATATTAATAGTAACTTCTTCAGGTTCTAGTTCTGCAATTTCAAGAATTAATTCTTTGCGTTGGTTTTTATT
>Ga0207962_1000363_pt1 | contig 14869 bp, 15 predicted proteins | sample Knorr_S15_td_AAI_FD_185603 | JGI IMG/M metagenome (GOLD analysis project Ga0207962, IMG submission 185603) | Marine microbial communities from Southern Atlantic Ocean transect - Knorr_S15_td_AAIW_ad_750m_LV_A (SPAdes) (version 2) | ecosystem: Environmental > Aquatic > Marine > Oceanic | place... | reverse complement strand
CTGATCAAAGCCAACATACCGTGCAGAATTGCTTATCAGTGCTCTGCTAAAGTTGATTCTAGAACCATCTTGGATCAAATGGGCGCGGAAAGTTTACTCGGTAATGGCGATATGTTGTTTATTCCACCAGGGACCTCCATGCCAATAAGGATCCATGGAGCTTTCGTTTCAGATGAAGAAGTCCGACGGGTTTCAGAAAATCTACAATCCAGTTCGGAACCAATCTTTTTAGATGAGGTCACATCCGGAGAAATTGATGGCATCCCATTGGCTGATCCCAAAGGAGTGACCGGTGGCTCAACAGACAGCGAATCAGACCCTTTGTACGATGAAGCCGTTAAACTGGTTACTGAATCCAGAAATGCATCCATTTCATCGGTTCAAAGAAGACTTAGAATAGGTTATAACAGAGCTGCAAGACTTGTGGAGCAAATGGAGGACGTGGGTATCGTCACTCCCCTTGAATCAAATGGTAAAAGGGAAGTTTTAGCACCACCACCACCTGAAGTTTAAGCCAAAATGCTAAAACTAAAGGAGTGTGGCTGCATTGTTGCAATCCTTATTAGCTTACTGGCTTTTAATCTTAGTTATTCCACTGAAGGGCCTTCGTTAAATATCAATGAATATTTGAATGAAATTCATTCACTTCAAGCGAGTTTCAAGCAATCCATTTTCAGCCCTGCAAACGAAGTCATTGATTACACTGAGGGTTCTATTCTTCTTAAAAAGCCGGGCAATATAATGTGGCAATTTACCGTCCCCAGCCTCAAGAGAATCACTGTCCACGACCAAAAAATTTCAACTTACGACGCCAATTTAAATCAGGTAGTAATAGTTCCATTTTCAGATCGATACCAATCATCACTCGCCAATATTTTACTTAAAAATAACAGCCTGACGAGCTATTACCAGATTAGTTCAGAAACATCCAACAACAATGTTTATTCGGCTATTCTGATCCAGAAAGAGAGCAATAATCTCTTTACAAAAATGAAAATTACTGTTGTTGAAATGCTATTAACTGAAATAAAACTATGGGATGCTAGCGGCCAATCTATAGCTATTATTTTCGATGATGTCATTCTAAATGCCCCATTGTCTGACTCGTCATTTCAAATCTCTGTCCCCAAGGGAACCGATGTTTTTGATCAAACATCATGAATTTAATGAGTGATAAAACTAATTTCTATTTTCAAATAATTGGATCTTTTTCAGTTTTAGTGCTTTTAATATACTTGCATTTCATGCAAGCACCTTCAATCGATCTAATAAACCTGAATCAAGTTGACAAGTTGGCCCATGTTTTAATGTTTTTTCTTACCATGATGTGGTTTATGTATGTCACTGCTAAGCCCCACCAGTTGTTAGTTGGCGTTTCTTTGATTTTATTTGGTTTGGTACTTGAATACATTCAGATGAATTTTTTACCTGACCGTACATTTGAATGGCTTGACTGGATAGCTGACGGGATCGGGGTGGTACTTTGTTTTTTTATAGTTCCAGTTCTAACAGACAAATTTTTTGATAGTTCTGTCTAATTTTTAGATAATTTTATAGACTTTCAATGTATATATGCTAGATCCAAAAAGAATAAGAGACGACAGGAATTACATCGCTAAAAATTTGGCTCGTCGCGGAATGAAGTTTAATCTCGATGAAGTTATTGAACTTGATTCTCAGAGAAGGAAACTGCAATCTCAACTAGACAATTTACGCAGTGAAAAAAACAGGGTTTCTAGAGAGATTGGTTTAGCAAAATCCGAGACTGCAGCACTATCTGAGTCAAAATCTAGAATGCGTGAACTAAATCAGGATTTAAAAAATTACGAAAAAAAATTAAACAAACTGTCTGCTCAACTCAATGCATTTTATTTGGATTTTCCCAATTTACTTCACGATTCAGTGCCGGACGGAACCGATGAATCAATGAATCAAGAAATACGTGTTTGGGGTGAACCTAGGGTATTCGATTTTAAAATCGAGGATCATGTAAAACTGGGGCAAGATCTAGGTTTGTTTGATTTTGAAACGGCGGCAAAAATATCTGGGTCACGTTTTGCTGTTTTTAAAGATGATTTTGCTAGGCTTCACCGGGCCTTGATTCAATTCATGCTTGATGTCCACACGCAAGAAAATAATTACATCGAATATTATGTCCCAAGTCTTGTAAAAAGCAGGTCTCTTGAAGGGACAGGGAATTTGCCTAAGTTTGCAGGTGATCTTTTTAAAATAGATAGCGATGATGATTTTTATTTAATCCCTACCGCTGAGGTTCCATTGACAAATCTTGTTCGAGATACGATTTTACAATCCGACGAACTGCCAAAAAAATTTATCGCTCACACACCCTGTTATCGTTCTGAAGCTGGCTCTTATGGTAAGGATACCCGAGGCATGATACGGCAACACCAGTTTGAAAAAGTCGAATTGGTTCACATTGTTAAACCCGAAGAGTCCTACGACGCTTTGGAAGAATTAACACAGAATGCAGAATCTATTTTGATCAAGTTGGGTCTTCCATATCGAGTAGTATTACTTTGCTCCGGGGACAGCAGTTTTGCAGCCGCAAAAACCTACGATATTGAGGTCTGGTTGCCATCCCAGGATCGATACAGAGAAATATCTTCTTGCAGTAATTGTGAAGCATTTCAGGCGAGAAGAATGAAGGCAAGGTGGAAAAATGAGCAAACAGGTCAAAATGAGTTTGTCCACACTCTCAATGGCTCAGGACTAGCGGTTGGCAGGACTTTGGTTGCTATTCTTGAAAACTATCAGCAAAAAGATGGAACAATTACCGTACCTGAAGTACTTCGGCCCTATGTGGGGAATCAGCAAGTGATAGGGTAATATTACTTAGACTTTTCTTTCGACTCTGGCGACCAATCCTTTATGTGTATATCTCTTTGGGGAAAAGGGATAATGATGTGGTTTTTTTGAAATTCTTCATCGATTTTAAAATTGAGTTCACTGACAACATCGTATCGTTTTTTGATATCAAAAATTCGAACCCTTAGTTCAAATTCAAGGGCACTGTCACCAAAACCCATGAACAATGCTTTTGGAGGTGAGACTCTGCCATCGGTTATAACACTCTTATTTTCGTGACTTACGGCTTCCAGGATTTGCTTTACTTTATTAATGTCACTGCCATAGGCAACACCAACTCTAATTCTGAGTCTTCCATAGGGATTATGTAGTACCCAGTTGGTTACACGCCCAGAAATCAATTCAGAATTTGGAACCAACATATCTTGATTGTCCAATGTTTCAATTTCAGTGGCACGTATGCTTATTTTTTTAACAAAGCCCTCGACATCACCAACGGTTACAAAATCTCCAGCTTTAATCGGTCGTTCAAATAAAAGGATGATTCCTGAAACAAAATTATTTGCTATCGATTGCAGTCCGAATCCAATTCCCACAGAGAGTGCACCAGCGACTACAGCCAAACCGGTTATGTTAATACCCGCTATGGACAACCCGACCAGTAAAGAGATCGTAAAACCCGTGTAACCCACAATTGTTACCAAAGCATCTCTGGCCCCTCTATCGCTAGAAATAATCTGTCTGAGCCACCGTTTATCAATCCATCTTTTGATCCACCCGGTAAAGGCCAATAGAACTGTGAAAGCGATGATCCCACCAACAATATTTGTCGGTACGATACGTATCCCACCTATGGGAATCCCATCCCTTGCGTAGGAAGACAAAGTTCCCAAAATGGTCCCCGTCGGGTCCCAAATATTAAAAATGATTACCAGGAAACCGATCCAAAATAGAGTATCAAAAAAAAGCTGATAAATTCCAAGTCTAGATTTACCAAGGTCTCTGGTAATATTTAAGAAGCCCCTTATTTTAATCCCAACTATATGCGTTGAGGCGTTAATCCAATTCCTTGTTCTCACGCTAAGAGTCAAAAGAGACCACAGGGCATAACTAGCAAGGAGAGTGATCATAAAACCACCTAAAACAAAACTGGCTAGATTATGAAAACCTGATAGTTCGGCTAGGAAACTGATAGTCAATGCAGAATAGCCTACCAAACTTAAAATTCTATATTGACCATCGACGAAGAACGCTTTTGAGAATGCATTCAATACCAGGAGCAGAGCTACTATTAATACACCAACTATCGCAATCCTCATCAGTGATTGTTCTGCAGCGGCTGGACTGGTAACGGTGCTGGTCAACCAATCGGGGCCGAAAACAATGTAGCTAATAATAAGGATCAACGTGAAAAACCTCATTCTTTGTCTAAGGGATCGAGAATCTTCTTCATTGAAACCGTCTTTAACACCCATAGGTGAGAGTGATCCGGTAGCAAAGTTTATGAGAACATGGAATAAAGATGCAATAAACGGGCTCAACGCCAATCTAACAATTAGTGATTCTGAGGACCCTACTGACAGGGCCAGGCTGATGGCCATGGCAATACCTAAAGATCCAACAATTAAAGGTGCTTGGACTCGGCCAAAGGGTTTAAAAACTTTTCTTAGGTCTAAAATTAATTGGCGATCGAACTGCTTAAAAAGCTCGGTATATTGAATTTTCTTAATTTGTCCGCCTAACAAAAAACCAAAGCCAAATCCCACGATTAAAAGTAGGGCCAGCACCAATAAAGTTTCTTGGTTAATTCTCTTAATGGCCTCATCAAATAACAAACTGGGTAACAGAGTGATTTGTTCAGGTATCGTTGCGATAGCCCGAATGATATTAATATCCTTTTTGCTTAAAAATTCTGTTGTGAATTCATTGAGTAATTTGTTACTGACATCGATTATCCGTGTCGATCTGACAACCGATAGGTAACAGTTTTTAAGCTGTGCATCAACCTGTCCTCGTAAGTTTCTTGCGGTTGTAAGACGATCGTAGATCTCAATATCGACTTCGGGTTTGATTTGCTCTAAGGCTTCGACTTCAAGATTTAGAGTTGCAACCTGTGGTTCAATCTCACTGACGCATTCCAATGATCCAGCTCTCAAGCTCAGTGCTGTTTCTCTGATGTCCTTGAGCTCTCTCTCATTCAATGTTTGATTGTCCAATTGATTTTGTAAAATCGAGAGCTGATCAATGACCTCGTTAACCTCAAACTGTGCAGAAGATACCTGATTTGAACCTAAGAAAAATAAACTGAGCAAGATGCCATAATAGAAAACCATGGACTTGTTTTTTTGAAGAAGAAACATTCCTGCCATCTGTACTTGTATTGATTTTAAAAACCGTTGAGAGCAGTCTAACATGCTATCAAATCACGCAGCAAAAATATCGCATGCTATGCAATGGGGAGCTAATTGCAAAGGAATAATCCATGAGAAATTGCTATACTGCCAAGGAACTTCAGGGCTGTATTAATTCTCATTGCATCAGCAGCCCGCCTTTTTTACAATACGTGAATGGATATGAAAGAATTTTTTAAGACAGCGGGCTTATTGCTATCTTGCATAATTTTAGCAAGATTTATAATGCCTGCAAACTACACTCCCTTGATTGCAATGGCTGTTTTTATGCCGTTTGTAACTGACAATAAAAATTTACAATTATTACTGCCTGTAAGTTTACTGCTTGTTACGGATCTTATACTAGGGTTCTACGGGACTGCAATGCTGTTTGTATACGGCACCATGTTTTTAATTGGTCTTTTATCAAGGTTACTGCATAAAGACAATATACAAAGACTAATGACTAATTCTTTGTTAAGTGTCGTTTTATGGCATGTAATTGTAAACTTTGGTGTTTATTTCAGCGGTTTGGGTACCCAAACTTTAGCTCAAACATACATATTGGCAATACCTTTTGACTTCAGATTACTTACCAGCACACTACTGTTTTCGAGTGTGTTTTATGGGATAAGGCACCTGGTAAAAGAATACGCTTACCTTGTTAATAAAAGAGCTAGCTAAGCGGTAATATTTTTGCTCCAAGCAAACGGCCAAAAGTCATAGCCGGTGTAACCAGCATGCCGTTGACATAGGCATTACCCGAGGTTGTTCCTGCCCCAATCACTTCTCCAACAGCATAGAGATTTTTAATCCTCTCACCACTTGGTTTAATAACTTCGAGTTCAGCGTTTACAGCGATACCGGCGAAAGAGCACAAAGTCCACCCTTGCATGCGAATGGAATAGAAAGGCGGTTTTGCAATTGGCAACGGTCGGTGAATTCTTTGAAATAAATCCTCCCTCTCATTAATTAGATCTGCATTGTATTGCTCCACCGTGACTTTAAGTTTTCTTGGGTTAAGTCCTGATTTGACAGCCAGTATTTCAAGGTCATTATCGCTTTTAAACATGGTATGTTGGTTTGATTCACTCATGATTCGTTTAGCGCTCCAGCCTGGAGCGGCGCTCCAACCTGGAATAAGAGGCGGAGATTCATCCAACATCCTTTGATCAAAAATTGCCCAATGCCTGTGTCCTGGTTGTTTTAGTATTCTATGTTCAATGTGATCAATACTAAGATGGTCTTCTTGCACAAACCTTTCGCCTTGGGAATTAACGAGTATTTCCCAAGGTTGTCTATTGGGTGGGTATAACGGAGCGTGTCCATACAATGGTGACGGATAGTTGTCATCTACAAGAATGGCCCCTGGCAGTGATGCGTATTTCTCACCTCCACGAAGATACCCTCCTGCTGACTGACCAAGCAATAGACCTGCACCTTGACTGTACGGGTAGGCTGCCCTGACATACAGGGGCACATTATGAAGTTCTTCAAATAAGTGAGGGTTTGAAGCACACCCACCGGATGCCAATACAGTATTATGTCCTTCGTACTGGGTTCTTCGGCCATCTTCATCTTCAACAATCACCCCTCGAACGGATCCATCCCTTGCTTGCACCAAATCAACAACACCAGAATTTAAAAGAAGCGATATAGAACCTCTTCGTATGGCAGCTTCAACCAATGGTTTGAAAACCATGAGTATGGAAATACCACCTTGAATTCCTTCCATGTAGCGTGCGGTTGCAAAATGGTCATGTCCAATACCTGTTACCGGGTGGTCATCTTTAATACGATAGCCGTTTGCTGCTAGCCAGTTGATGGTTTCTCCGGCATTATTCACCAGCAATCGGGCTAGTTCAGGATCAGAGGTATGGTGATTGATGCGCATGATGTCTTCGTAATGAGCCTCGGGTGAATCCTGGATTCCCTTTTTTTCTTGAAACACGGTTCCGGCACCGGCAATTTGTCCAGTGGATAAAAAGAGTGTGCCACCTATGGTTCCGGCTTTTTCAATCAAGAGTACACGAGCACCTCTCTGAGAAGCGAATAATGCTGTGGGCAATCCTGCGGTTCCAGCACCAACGACTATTAGATCCCAATGCTGATCTCCTAATGCCAGACGGGTGGATAAAGGAAGTGAACTCAATGCGAGTAGTTTCCCCGAATTGATCAAAAATTTCCTTTTGGTCAATTTCTTTTTTTCATAAAACATAATTCATACCGTCGATCCAATAATAACTTATATTCTTTTACAAATTTCCCAAAACTTCAATATTCAATTGTCATTAGAAATTGCATCAAACTGGGTTGTTGATTAGAGAAAGCTGGGGTAAAGTTTGAGTATGAAAAAATTAACTCTGGTCGTGGGTCTCTTGTTGGTACTGAACAGTCATGCCATTTTCTCCCAACAATTGTTTAGCTCTCTTCCAGGTATACAAGACTCCACAATTCCCAGTGTAACTGTCCAAGGTCACGGGTCTATGACAATGCCACCAGATCAAGCTGCAATAAGGTTTTCAATCAGCGATAAAGGAAGGAGTCTAGACTTGATTAAGAATAATGTTGGCAACATTACTTCCAGATTCCTAGAATTTGCAGAAAATCTGGGTATCAAAAAACAGAATCTAAGAACTACGAACATCAATATTTTTCCAGAATACACGTACGTTCCGAAGACAGGTAAACGTATTTTTGATGGTTATAGAATTAATAGGGACATAACAGTTAATCTAGAGAATTTAACTTTGCTTGGACAACTGGTTGAGGGAGCAATTAATCTGGGTGTGAATAATATTAACCCACCAATGTTCAGCTCAAAAAATGCGTCTGGGGTTAACATCAAGTTGCACACTTTGGCCATGGAAGATGCAAAAAATAAAGCCATTGCATTAGCCACATCTGTTAATGCAACTATTGGGAGGGCAATCGATGCGAATGCGGTACCAATTTCTTTTCAACCGAGGCCGACTGAAATGAGAATGCGAAGTGCTGATCAAGCGATAATGAATGAACAAAATTACGAAGTTGGAGAAATCACCCACCAGCTTTCCATAATCGCAACTTTTGAATTGATTTACTGATCGCCGAAACCCCTATACTATATACACATTACAGATATAGGAGAGGTGGCTGAGTGGTCGAAAGCGGCGGTTTCGAAAGCCGTTGACGGGTAAACCCCGTCCGGGGGTTCGAATCCCTCCCTCTCCGCCACTAATTTAGGTAAAAAACATGCAAGAAAAATTTCCCTACGAAGCGCCCATGGTGGTTGTAACTGAGGATATGTGTGATCTCAACGGACATATGAACGTTGCCTATTATTTACAAGCATTTGATATATATTCTCGACCAATGTTTGAGGAAATGGGATTTACCAGAGAACACTTTCAAAATGGATATTCAAGCTTTGCTGTTGAAGACAGTCTACGTTACCTAAAAGAATTTTTGCTTGGTGAGAAAATTTATCCTAGGTTTCGCATTGAAAATTTTAATAGAAAGTTGATCCACATTGTCGGGATCCTGCTGAATGAAGAAGGGCAACTAGCATCAATCTCAGAAACCATCATTGTTCATGTTGATATGAAAGCCAGAAAAACTGTCGAAATGCCCAAAGAATTCCTTGCCAAGTTACAAACTATAAAGGAAAAGCATCAGCAAACAGGCGAAATAGACTTTGACTTGAGGCTCAAAATCAGACCAAGATAATCATTATGAAAGATACAGTCCTAACCTTAAGTGCAACAATTTTTGCTTTAGTTTCTGTTGTTCATTTTGCCAGATTCTTTTTGAGGGCAGATCTCAGTATTTTTGGTTACCAACTTCCTCTCGTAACCTCCTTGCTAGCAGGCACTTTAACTGCAGTGTTGGCAATACTACTAGTCAGATTAAGAAATTAGTGGAACAATTCCCCCGTCCTAGTGATCAATTGTGTAAAGATCTTTTTGAGATCTCACACCCGTTCCTCAAAGATCATGCCCAAGAACTAAAAATTAAAGATTTAAGCAAAGATTTCTTTCAGGAAACGGTTATTCCTCTAGGGGTTTATTTCAATCTTTTGCCTCAGCAAGAAAGACCTTATTTAATCTGTTTTACCGGTGGTCAGGGTTCAGGGAAGACCACCTTGTCTAATTTTCTCCAGCTCTTCCTTCGAAAAGCTTGTGGAAGAAGTTCCATCGGTTTCTCGATTGATGATATCTATAAAACCAAAGAAGACAGAAAGAGACTTGCAAAGAATGTTCATCCTCTTTGCAGGGTGAGGGGAGTTCCAGGAACGCACGATATTCAACTGGGATTGGAAACACTGGACTCACTCTTGGCTGCAGGGCCATCGACTTTAACTCCTGTCCCTGCTTTTTCTAAACCGTTGGATGAACGCAAACCAAAATCGACATGGCAAGTATTTAAAGGCAAGCCGGATTACATTTTCTTTGATGCTTGGTGTGGCGGGGCAAAGTCGGTATCTGAGAAAGATTGGAAACCACCAATGAACGCTCTTGAGTTGGAAGAAGATCCAGATGGTATCTGGTCGAAGTGGAGCAACAAAGAATTAGCTGGCGATTACCAAAGGTTGTTTGATCGATTTGATTTGTTGGTTGTTATCAAAGTACCAAATATGGACCATATTTATCAGAGTAGATGGCTTCAAGAACAAACATTGGCTAAAACCCTTACAGACCCTGAGTTGCAAAAGAAGATTATGACCCGTGAAGAAGTTGATCGTTTTGTGATGCACTATGAACGCCTAACCCATTACATACAGGAGGAAGTCCCAGTTTTTGCAGACATTGTTATTGAAAGGGATGATAGATTTAATTATTGTTTTTCAAAAGTTCCTTAAACATAGAGATTAAAAGGGATTTAGCAAAGAGTATAATAAATCTGTAAATCCCTTTAATATAAGGGTTTGAAAGAAATAGGAGAGGTGGCAGAGCGGTCGAATGCGGCGGTCTTGAAAACCGTTGACGGGTAATCCTCGTCCGGGGGTTCGAATCCCTCCCTCTCCGCCATTAATTAGGTTAGTTATTATGTTTACTATGCGTGTTTATCCAGTAATAAGCTTAATTCTATTGTTCGCTTGCAGTTCATTACCCGCTGAACAGATATATATTTCTCCCGAAAAAAACATTCAAGAAAAACTTCAGGAAACATTGATACTTGCCCAACCTGGGGATGAGATTATTTTAGCCGCAGGGATTTACGAATTTACGGACGGCCTCTCACTTGATGTAGACAACATCAAACTTTCCGGTGCAGGCCATGAAAAAACAATACTAAGTTTTACGGGTCAAATAACCGGTGCTCAGGGACTCTTAGTTACATCGGACAATGTGGTTCTCAAAGATTTTGCAATTGAGGACACCAAAGGGGACGGCATCAAGGTTAAGGGTTCGAATGGGATTTATTTTCTAAATATCAGAACCGAATGGACAGGAGGGCCCAAGGCAACCAATGGTGCGTATGGTCTTTATCCCGTTGAATCGAAGAATGTTTTGATTGATGGATGCATTGCCATAGGAGCATCAGATGCAGGCATTTATGTTGGGCAATCAGAAAACATCGTTGTCAGGAACAGCCGTGCTGAATACAACGTTGCTGGTATTGAGATAGAGAACTCAAACCATGCAGATGTCTACAACAATTTAGCTACCCACAACACCGGAGGGATTCTTATTTTTGATCTACCTTATTTACCCAAACAAGGCGGGCATACAATACGAGTTTTTGGCAATCAGTCGATACAGAATGACACGCCCAATTTTGCACCTGAAGGCAACATTGTAGGTGAAGTTCCAATGGGTTCGGGTGTGATCGTTATGGCAAGCGAGAATATCGAGATCTTTAACAATGAAATTGGTGATAATGCAACAGTTAATCTAGCGGTGGTTGCAGGAGAAGATTCTGACGACCCAAATTATCAGAAATTCCCAAAAAGAATCCAAATTCATGACAATCGATTTGGACCGGGTGGTTTCGATCCAGATGAACGTGGAGATCTAGGACCTATACTGGTTGAGATTGTATCGACAAATATTCCAGACATCATGTGGGATGGAGTTTTGCCATTTTGGCAGTATTTATTTGGTCAGCCGACTGATGAGAAATTGGTCATAGACGGCAATGGCGATGCGACCTTTATCAATCTAGACGCTTTTTGGTATGTGGTTTTGCCTTATTTTCACCAACCAGAAACTGACATCAATGATTTTTCTGGGAACATATCGCCATTACCTGCAGTCAAATTAGTTTTTCCAGACTAGAAAATGAGAGCTAAAAGAGCCTTATTTTTGTTGTTTTTCGCAGCATTGTTTACATTTTCAGACACTCACTCAAGTGTCAATGATGAAGCTATTCTTTCTGAAAAATTTCCAATCAAACTCTCAACCTATGGGTTTTTTGATAACTTGGCCCAGCAACAGCCTAAACTTGGTGTATTGCCTTATAACTTGATCACGGTTCTGTTTTCTGATTACGCCGATAAAGATAGGTTTGTGTACGTCCCATCTGCGAAAAAAGCACACTATGTTGAAGATTCAGTATTTGATTTCCCAGTGGGCACTGCTCTGATTAAAACCTTTTCTTACAGCCAAAGAATCAGTGATTCGGATGTTGTAAAGGAATTAATTGAAACGCGACTTTTGCTCAGAAAAATAGATCGTTGGGAAACATTGGCCTACGTTTGGAATGAAGAGCAAACGGAAGCCTATCTTAAAGTTGGTGGCAAGACAGTGAATACTCATTTTACCGATTCAACAGGTCAAAATAGAACCGTACGATACCGAGTACCCAATAAGAATCAATGTAAGGAATGTCATGCAAGTGGCGATAGCATTGTGCCAATAGGACCTAAGCCGAGAAATTTAGATAAGGATTATGACTACCCAAAACAAACAATGAATCAACTGGTTAAATGGTCACAGATGAGCATTATTGATGGTTACCCTAAAAGCGTAGAACCCGTAGCTGATTTTACTGATCTCTCGAAAGATATTGAAGCAAGGGCACGGGCATATCTGGCTATTAATTGCGGTCATTGCCATTCACCTAAGGGATCTGCAAGTTCAACCGGTTTGTATTTAAATTATAGCGAGCAGAGACCCAAGCAACTAGGAATATTGAAACCTCCCGTAGCTGCAGGACGGGGCAGTGGAGGTTTGAATTATTCCATCGTTCCAGGTGATCCAGATGCATCTATTTTACTGTTCAGAATGATTTCAGACGACCCTGCCATTATGATGCCAGAATCGGGAAGATCCATGGTTCACCAAGAGGCAGTAGCATTGATTTACGATTGGATTGAAAGGATGGAGGGTGAGGCTAGATGAGTAGGGGAGAAAAAAAACCAAAGGTTAGAAAAAAAACACCCCCGCAGGCTCTGACCAAAACCCATACAAACAAGAAAAAGTACAACAGAAAAGAAAAAAGAAAAAATATAGATGAAGTGATTAAAGGGGGTGAATGATGACAGTTAGAATCATTCATCCGCTGTACATTATTTTTATCTCATTGGTTCTCATGTTCGTGGGCTCAGATTATGTAAAATCTCAATCTGAAATAACACAGACCAAGCTGATATTGCTGGGAACCGGCACACCCAATGCAGATCCGGAAAGGTCAGGTTCCTCATTAGCAATTGTGGTTGGGGGCAATTCCTACATTGTTGATTTTGGTCCTGGCGTGGTGCGGAGGGCATCCGCACTCTCAAAACAGTGGGGAGGTAAAATTGAAGCATTGAATGCCAATAATTTAAAGTTTGCTTTCCTGACACATCTTCATTCTGACCATACCGCAGGCTACGCTGACCTTATTCTTACACCGTGGGTTCTTGGGCGAAACATCCCGTTGGAGGTTTATGGCCCAAAAGGTTTAACTCAAATGACAGAAGACCTTCTTAAAGCCTATCGAAGCGATATCAACTATCGCTTGGATGGATTGGAGCCCGCTAATGCCTTGGGGTGGCAAGTGAATACGCATGAAATTACTGAGGGTGTTGTTTTCCAGGACAATTTGATTGAAGTAACCGCTTTCAAAATAAACCACGGTTCTTGGGACAATGCGTTCGGCTATAGGTTTGTGACCCCAGATAAAACGATTGTAATATCTGGTGACACAAGGCCAAGTCAGAATTTGATCCGTTACAGCGAAGGAGCAGATATTCTTGTCCATGAGGTGTATTCACAAGCTGGTTTTGATAAGAAAACCGAGGTCTGGAAAAAGTACCATGCAGCACACCATACTTCCACTTTTGAATTGGGCGAGATTGCTAAAAAAATCAAACCTGATTTATTAGTTTTGCACCATATACTTTTTTGGGGTGCTACCGAGGAAGAGTTGTTGGATGAAATATCACAGATCTATGATGGACTAGTTTCCGTTGGATCGGATATGATGATTTATTAATAGCGAGTAAAAAAGTGACAGAATTGCATCAAAATAAAACCGTCTTGATCACCGGTGCTTCTGCTGGGATAGGCAGGGCTTTCGCAGATGTTTGGGCCGAGGCCGGTTTTAATCTTGTCTTAACAGCACGAAGAGAGGCGAGGCTCTTGGAAATTGCGAACGAATTAAAAGCACATGATGGAATTGAAGTCTATACATTGCCAATGGATTTAACTGATCCAGAAGCAGCCCCTAAAATACATCAATACTGTCTTGATAAAGAAATTCATATAGATGCTTTGGTCAACAACGCAGGTTACGGTCCCCTTGGAAAATTTGAGGAAATGAACTGGGATTTACACCAAGATTTTTTACAAGTGATGGTCAATGCAGTGGTTCAACTGACCCATTTATTTCTACCAGGAATGATCCGAAACAATTACGGTAGGATCATCAATCTTGCTTCTCTAGCCCCATTGATTCCCTCACCGGTTATGGCAGGTCTGTACAGCCCGGTTAAAATTTTTCAGATCAAGTTTTCTGAAAGTATCCACGGTCAATATCAGGATAGAGGGATTTATTGCTCAGCTGTTTGCCCAGGATTAACCCGTTCTGAATTTCATGAAGCAGCTGGGATGCACGAGGTGAAGAATGCACCAAAATGGATGTGGATGGAAGCCAGAACAGTTGCCGAACAAGGGTTTGAAGCGGTTATGAAAGGGAAAGGGTTTATCATTAATGGCTCTATAAATAAATTTTTTTCCGTATTAGCAAAAGTGATCCCAAAAAGGATCACCAGGTCAATTGCCCTCTATTTATCCAAAAGGAGTTATTAACGATGCGATCAATTAAGATAATTTTTGTTGTTTTTTTTACGGTAGTTTTAAATTCAATATCCGTTGTTAACAGCCAAGAGGGTGGAGGAGTAGCATTTGAAACACCTCCAGGGCAATCACCAATCCAAGCAGAGGAATTGCCCATGGATTTGGGTGAAAACTACTGGGAGGAGAATGATGAAGATGATCGGAAATTTTTAGATAGGGCTCAAAAAGGACAGCTTGATTTCAATATTGTAGGCAAAGCGACGGTCATTGATGGCGATACAATTACGATTAAAAATGTCAAAATCAGGTTTAGCGGCATTGATGCGCCGGAGAAAAACTACTATGGTCAAACTCAGTTTTGTAAAGGGCCCAAAGGCGTGTGGGCTTGCGGCAAAAAAGCCTCTTCTAAACTCAAAAAATTAATCAATGGACAAGAAGTTCAGTGCACGA
>Ga0207962_1000361_pt1 | contig 14890 bp, 22 predicted proteins | sample Knorr_S15_td_AAI_FD_185603 | JGI IMG/M metagenome (GOLD analysis project Ga0207962, IMG submission 185603) | Marine microbial communities from Southern Atlantic Ocean transect - Knorr_S15_td_AAIW_ad_750m_LV_A (SPAdes) (version 2) | ecosystem: Environmental > Aquatic > Marine > Oceanic | place... | reverse complement strand
AGAACTCCTATTAAAAATTGAAAAATTTACCAATGAATCACATTTCATGCTTAGAAGGGGAATTTTTTTCTCCCATAGAGATTTGAATAGATTACTGGATGATTATGAAAAAGGCAAGAAATTCTTTCTGTATACTGGCAGAGGTCCTTCTGGTCATACGCATATAGGTCATCTAGTTCCATGGGTTTTTGCAAAATGGCTCCAAGACAAATTTGGAACAAAAATGTATTTTCAACTTACAGACGACGAAAAATTCTGGGCAAAACAAGATATGACATTGGAGAAAACATCTCAATTTGCGCTTGAAAATGCACTTGATTTTATAGCATTGGGCTTCAAACCAGAAAACACTAAAATCATAATTGATACAAAAAACATAAAGACATTATATCCTATTGCGGCAGAATTTGCAAAGAGAATAAATTTTTCAAATACAAAGGCAGTCTTTGGATTTCAAAATGAGACCAACATAGGAATGATATTTTATACTTCATTACAATCCGCACCATGTTTTATAGAAGATATGCCTGTCTTGATTCCGTTTGGGGTTGACCAGGATCCACATTTTAGAATTACAAGAGATATAGCACCAAAAATCAACAAACCAAAACCAGCACTGATTCATAATATTATGATTCCAGCACTTGGAGGCCCTAAAGGAAAAATGTCTGCATCTAATGAAAATGAGACGATATACACTACTGACTCTCCTGAAACTGTAAAAAAGAAGATTAACAAGTATGCATTTTCTGGTGGTCAACCTGACATAGAAGAACATAGAAAAAAAGGCGGCAATCCAGATATCGATGTTTCATATCAATATCTTAGAATATTTTTTGAACCTGACGATAAAAAGCTCAAGCAGATTTATGATGATTATAGATCTGGAAAAATGTTGACCGGCGAACTAAAGATCATATTAATAGATAAGATTAATGAGTTTTTGAAATCTCATCAGGAAAAACGTGAAAAGGCAAGAAACCAGCTTGAGAAGTTTCTGTTAAAAGATTGAACAAAACAATAATTCTCTGTCAGGACAAGTATGAAGCGCAAAAACTTTCTAATTTCATATTCAATAAAGATGGAAAAGACACTTTCATCTCACAAATCTTGAATGTTGTAGATAATGAGATAATTGTATCATTAAAAGACAAGTCTGCACATAGTATTATTGTTAAAGATAATCAAGAGGTAGAAACATTCGTTGATTTTATTCAGTCTGTAATTGAGAAAGAACATAAAATATTAGATGTCAAGATTTTGGAAAATTCTGTTGAGATTCATAAAGGATAAATTTAGACTAGCGATTTATCCATCTCAGAACTCATAATCTCTTGAACCTTCAGAAAGTAAAGCCTTGTAGAATAAGGCATTTTTTCCATATTATTATCAACTACTTGAATGAAATAACGAACTGCACGTTTTGAAATATCAACATTAAATTTCATGGTAAGGATTGGGTCCTGCTTTACAGAAATCTTATCAACCAACCATGGAGGAGCCATTTCCTTCGTTTCAGCTATAATTTTTTGATACCAATATGCAATATTGTCAGGATGCATGCCATCTTTTAGATTAAAAACGTCATTTTCAACGATTTTTAGCATTCTATTCGTAATACTCATCAACTTTGGTTGTGAAATTTTTGTTTTATTCGAATAACTCAAAGATAGAAATGCTGGTTGTCAATTCAAATTTCCATCACTATCAATTTCAGAATTCTTAATTCTAGTAGTTGAGATGGCTTTTCCATCTTCTGCTAAAACCATTGAAACCTGAACTATTTCTACAGGAGGTAATTTTTCTTTTCTCCTTAATTCATTAAGGATCGATCCTTTGTTACTAGTTTTTTCACTAACAACTAGTGCCTGTACGGAACCCTTAACCACAGCTGGACCAAAATCATTTTCAAGCTCACTGATCTCATAGGGATGTTTTGGGAAGTTTTTTTCAATAACAGATCTTAAAGCAGTGAGTCTTTGAGAATAATTACTTTGTGGTTTCTTTCCTTTTTTTGCAGCCAATTCGTCACTTACAAGACCAATTATTACATTAGATGAAATTGAAAATGCCTTAGAAAGTAATGCCATATGTCCTTTGTGAATTATATCAAATGTTCCTCCCATTGCAACAAATTGAAATTTTGTCATAAACAAAATAAATTATTTGAAGATAAAATATATTTACATAATAAATTAAAATATCAAAATAACAAAGTTGAATTTGCTAATATTGTTACTTGCGAGATTTTCTAGCAGTTATTGCCATAAAATAAACAAGTCCCGGAGCTAAACCAACAATAAGTGGGATAAATACAGGCCACATTCCAGCATAATCTGCCATAGTAAAAATAATTACAGTTGATATTTAAATCGTTCTCATAGTACCAAGATTAAAAGTGATCGAGAACGAGTTTTTACCTCTAATGATATATTTAAGAAATAATGGACTGAAGGGGATTTGAACCCCTGACCCCTCGCGTGCAAGGCGAGTATTCTACCAGTCTGAACTATCAGCCCTCTTCTTGAATCATTCTCGTGTTGATTTTAATTGTTGTCTTTAATTTGGCAAGAATTTTATTTGATCTAAAATCAATCTATTTGATGGTTCTTTTAGAATCCAAGGTTTCATTGCAAACAGGGGATAAAGCACCAGATTTTGAACTTTTAGGAATTGATGATAAACAACATTCGCTAACTAACTATAAAGATTACAAAGGATTGTTGGTAATTTTCATGTGCAATCACTGTCCTTATGTGAAGGCAAAGATAGATGCCATTAAAGAAATTCATGAAAAATTCAAAGACAGAATAGCTCTAGTTGGGATTAATAGCAATGATTCTACGGAATATCCTGATGATAGTTTTGAAAACATGAAAATCATTGCCCAAGAAAAGGAAATCAAATTTGATTATCTTGTAGATGGTGATCAGGAAATTGCCAAAAAATATGGCGCAGTTTGCACTCCAGATCCTTTCTTATTTGATTCTGAACGAAGGTTAGTTTTTCATGGAAAGATTGACAATGCTATGAAGCCAGAAGATACAGCTACTGAAAAAACTATGATTAGCAATATTCAGAGGTTTCTGGATGGAGAGAAAATTGAAAAAGACTTTGATCCTTCAATTGGCTGCTCAATTAAATGGAAATAACAGCAAACTTAAATGAGTAGATCCGAGCCATTTTTTTGGGGCTCGTAGCTCAGCTTGGCTGGAGCGTTCGACTGATAATCGAAAGGTCATGAGTTCAAATCTCATCGGGCCCACATTATTCATAAATCTATGAAAAAGAACTTTGAAATTTTGTCTCAGACCATTGTAGTATCATTTCAAGATCTTCCTCTAACAAATCAGCTTTAACATTAGAATTTTTTTCAACATTTCCACATAATGTAAGATATAGTTTCTTTCCAAATTTTCCTTTGATGTTGTTTATAGATTCACTGAAGAATTTCATACCTTCTATCGTCGAAGAAAATATCGTAATTATCATCATCCCTGATCCAGGCTTCCAAATCTTTGCTACAAACTTCTGTAAATCGAGGTCGAATAAAACATCAATTGAAGTAGACATATCACCTAGAGAATAAACATGCCAACCGTCTGCATGGAAACAAGCAGATGCGGCTTCTGATAATAATACACTTTTTTGATCAGCTGATATAACTATAATATTCTTTTTTGGAATAGTATCAAAACTTTCAAGATTTATGATTTGTATCGAGTTTGAAATAATTTTTTCAAGCAAGTTAAGTTCAGAATTTCCAATTTTGCCCTGATGGAAAAGGTCATGCACTGACTTGATTGCAGGAACAATTACATCTATTATGATTTTTGTGGGTTTGGCTTTGGAATGTAAACAATTTCTAATAAGATTATAAGCATGATTTTGTGATCTTTCAGTAATAAATTCAAGATATTTTGATTTGATTTTAAAATAATCGTCCGGAAAATGAAATTGCTCTGTACCATCTTCAATGAACCATATTATGACATTGCCAATGTTTTTCTGTTTTATGAAACCTTCAGCGGCAAATACTTGAAGGTATTTTGTCATAGTAACACGATTGATTCCTATTCTTTCAGAAATTTCAAGCCCAGAAAGACCAGTCTTTTGGTTTTGAAGAATGTCTATCAGTTTTTCTTTGATTTCATCAGCTTGGTAACTTCTTGCCATATTGATAAATCGAGTTTATCTTGTATAAAGGATAATTCCATAGGTTAACAAATTACGAACAACAAACATTAAATAGTTGGTACTTGAATTTACGGTATAGGTAAGTAAAATGCCAAAACCAGGATTCAAATCTATTACATTATCAGAAACAGTATATGACAAATTCAATGAAGCTTATCGAAAGAACAAAGCCGAATTGACTATGAAAGGTGTCAATAGTTTTGCTGGATATGTTACATATTTGTTAGAGCAAATGATTCAGAAAGACAAAACCTTTGCACGATTTGCTCCTAAATTAGAGAAGATTTCAATTGATTCTGATAGAGTTGTTTTAAAAGATAATATCAAGAATAGAATTGCTGAGGTTGTAATACAAAACGGTGAATTGTTTTGCCTGTTATGTGATGAAAAAGATTGTGTACATGTTGGATATATTTTCTCAATCCCTGATATTTACGAAATTCTAAACTCTAAAGGAATCAAACAAATAAAATAAATAAAATGCAGGAGGTGAGATTCGAACTCACGAACTCCTGAGAGACGGGATCACCCATTTTTATGATCTTAAGTCCCGCGTGTCCAAAAGCTTATAGCTTTCTTTGGCCAGGCTTGACTACTCCTGCAACTAATAGCTAATCTTACAGCGAAATTTAACAGTTTATTGTTTTAAAAAATTTATCAAGAATTATAAGGATTTTTTATATCAATTCGATATGCTCCGATAGCTCAGTCTGGTAGAGCGTTACATTGGTAATGTAAAGGTCGTGGGTTCAGATCCCGCTCGGAGCTTTTAGTAATTCTTGATTAAAATTTCAAAATGCCCAGTTCTATTTTTAGCATCTGAGTTGATCGCTCTTTTTGCTGTGATCTTTTTAATATTCCATTTTGAAGAGGAAAATAACTTCTCAACTTTTTTAGACTGTGAATTTGATAGCATAACTTTGCATCCTTTTGAGTCTAATCTGCCCGCTAAATCTGCTAATCTTTGAAGATCCTGATCAGTAAAATGTCTATTAGTGTAACTTGTGAAATTTGCTGTATTACTAACTGGCTGATAAGGAGGATCAAAATATACAAAATCGCCTTTTTTAATATCATGTGAAATTTCGGCAAAATCTCTGCATAGGAATTCTATATCTGAGGATTGCAAAATTTGGCTAGTTGCGATCAAGTTATCTTTATTGACAATATTTGGATTCGTATAACTACCAAGTGGAACATTAAATCTTCCTTTGCTATTTACACGATAAAGCCCATTGAAGCAGGTCCTATTTAGAAAAATTAATCTTGAAACTTTTTCAATATCGCTAGGCTCTGATTCTCGGACTTTGTAATAATAATGACTTGGATTTTTATGATAATTTTTTGAATGGTTTTCCAGAGATTCTATTACTTCACCCACTTTATCTCTAATCGCAATATATGTCAAAATTAAATCAGAGTTTAGGTCAGAAACATGACATTTCATGCCTGGATGTTTTGTTAACAGATTAAACATAACAGCACCACCTCCAAGAAATGGCTCAAAATATGTATCAAATTTTTGCGGATAGTTTCTCACTAACTCAGGCAAAAGTTGTCTTTTCCCTCCTGCCCATTTAACAAATGGTTTTGCTTCCTGCCTATTAATCTGGATTTGTTGAGTCAGACCTCATAATTTCAAATAATTGTTTTCTGATTCTAAGTCACCAAAAGATCACAAAGAGAAATGGATTATTTGATCTAGAGGAGATAGCTTAAATACAAATTTTGTAATCTGCGAAAACCTTCTAATTTACCAAGAAAAATGAAAAGGAAAAAAGAGTTTAGATTTTTTAGATATATGTTTTAACGTAAAACTTGATCTTGGAATTATGCTCAAATCTAAGTAATATTATACAATCTCTTTAGAAAATACCTAAAAAAACATGTTTTCTCATGTTTAGATTAAGGTCGATCAATCTCGGAATGTGGATATTAAGAAAAGTTTAATAGCATTCCAACGATAGTTTTGACCATGACTTTACCAAAGGGATTTGGTTCAGGAGCTGGTGGTGCTGGTAGCGCTGACATTGAAAGGATGATCGGCAGGCGTGTCGAAAATATGACAGGCATAATAACACTATCTTATCTTGGAGCATTTTTCGCTACTATGTTTGGCACTATGGTTGGATACTTCTATTATCCGTGGGCATATGCTACAAGTAGTGGTCACTATGCAATGATTACTCTGACCGTTGTAGAGGCATTAGGTTACATATTTTGCGTAAAGGTATGTGAAGAAGGAACAACTAAGAAAAGTAATGGTCAAATTACGGCTGCCTTGGTTGGCACAACTGCTGCTATGTTATATGTAGCAATGTTCGTTGGTCACTAGCATAGAAAATTCATTATTTTCCTATTTTTGAGATTTTTTCCATTTTATGTATAAATACACCATACATTTCAAATCGGTCTAATGTATAGCGATCTGCGTAATCTGCTAAAATTTTATATAGTAACGATAATGCTATTTTGTTAATGGTCTGGCTTAGACGATGTACACATTACTTATTCATAGTAGTTGTTGCAGTTAACTCTACTTTGCTAACCATTAATTCTGGAGATTATATTTTCTATACTGATTGGGCCTGGACTTCATTTGTAGTATTTTCTATCGCTAACACTTTGATGACTGTTGTTGGTGCTGTATATTACATCACATTTACTGGTGTTCCTGGTACAGGTGCATATTATGGCTTGATAATGCAAGTCTATACATGGGTTGCAAAGGTTGCATGGATGGCACTGGGTTATCCAGTTGATTTCATAGTTCATCCTATGTGGATACCATCATGTATGCTATTGGACTTGGCATATTGGGCGACAAAGAAGAATAAACATTCGCTGATATTCTTTGGTGGAGTTTTAGTCGGAATGTCGATGCCATTATTCAACATGGTACAGTTGATGTTGATTGCGGATCCGCTAGAAACTGCATTCAAGTATCCAAGACCAACATTGCCTCCATATATGACGCCTATAGAACCGCAGGTCGGCAAGTTCTACAATAGCCCAGTGGCGCTGGGAGCGGGAGCTGGATCTGTTCTGTCGGTAACGTTTGCGGCACTAGGCTGTAAGCTTAATACTTGGACCTATAGATGGATGGCCGCATGGTCAAAATGGGATTGATGAAAATGGTCGATAAAAAAATACTAGCAGTTGCAGTAGGTGCTATTTTTGTACTTGGAATTTATGGTCCAAATCTAGCTAATATCGTCCAAACGGCAGAAGCACACGGTGTTCAAGCTCAACTGCAGAGTCGTTTTATTCAGATTACGGATGAAGCGTTAACTAGACAATCACTATCTACTGGAGAAACACTTGTTCTTACTGGAACGTTAGTAAGTCTAGTTGAGAGAGACCAAAGAGGATGGATATCATTATTCTCGGAATCAACCAACTCTGGTAATAGATGGGAGATTATGGCTAGAGACCCACCAGGTGTTGTTATCACCATACCAGGTAACTCGATTACTGATTATGCAATTACAGCTAAGGCACTAGAGCCTGGAGTATACCATGTACACACTCAACTTAATGTTGCAAATGTCGGTCCTGGATTAGGACCTGGTTCAACAGTTGTTGTAGAAGGAGAACCTATCATAAAACCAATCCCATGGGCAATGCTTGCATATCAGAGCGTAATGATTGCAGCTGCATATGTAGTAACATTTGCTACAAGACCATGGAAAGTAATTTAATCAAATTCTCTTCCTTTTTATTATCATAAATTTTTACTGATGATTTTTGTTTCATTCATAAATTATTTTCGGGTATTGAATAAGATTATGAGGCTATAGAAACGACTTTAAACAAATCTGATATTTCTGATTTATGCGAGGATTTGGGATTAAAGATCCAACCAAGCGAAAAAAGACAATTAAATTTCTTATAATTTTACTTATAATTGGAGTCTCAGTTGGTGTCGCAAGTAGTATTTTCCAAGGTTTTCTAGGTCAAAGTGACCCACTCAAAGTTTGCATTAACGACCGAGATACTCCATTCAAAATTACTGCTACATTCGAGCTACATGTGGATGGAAACAAAGCTGACATTCCTGCAAATATTGGATTTGATAATGTTGAGGAGGATGTTCTTAAAGTTGGTTCTGTATGCCAAAGAACTTTGTATACAATTACACATGATGGAACTATCTATGCAGAATGGGAAGAGGAATGGCCATTTGAGATTGGTCATTTTCTCTGGATTTGGGATTTCCCATTAAAGGATATGGATCTGTCAAAGTCGCGAATTATTGTAAATGGGCAAGAATCAGAGCTATTCATCAATGAACCTTTAGTAAATGGATATCACTACAAAGCTGTGTTTACTACAAAAGAACACGAGCAATCAAAAGATACTGACTTTTTACCGCCTGACTTGTAAAAATAATATCGCCTAACCCATTTACCATTATTCTAGTTGGGCTATTAGAGATTTGTATTTCCAGTTTTGTGGAATTTGATTTTTCTTTTTGTAATGTGTTGATAAGCGATGAATTTTTGCTTCAATTAACTCAAGTGAACGTCTATTTCGATTGTCTCCCTTATTTGATTTGAGATGCTTTTGTAATCCTATAGCCTTCGTAACAATATTATTCAAATCTTCAGGCAAGTCTGGCATTAGATCATTTTTCTTTAAAACTTGGGTGATTGTATTTTTAATAATAGGTTTTACCAGTGGAATGGAATGCTGGTCTCTGAGCTTAATACCTATTTGACTTGTTGAAAGACCATCTTTTCTGTACTTTATAATCAATTCTTCGATCTTTTTTGGTTCCTCTGTTACCCATTTTGGAGCACTCAATGGGAAAGGTCTTGTAGAATGTGCTTTTCCATGATTATGTGTATGAAGCCTACCCATGAGCTGAATCACTAAAAAAGTAACATAAACGTTACTTGAGAACCGATCTATTGGATTTCCAGCATTGAAATTGAGAAAAAAGTTAAATAATAACGGGTAGGAGTTTTTATCAGGTTACAATGAATAGATCAATCTATGGCATAGCCACTTTGGCACTATGTATGGCTCTGTCTACTATTATGATTCCTGCAGCACTTGCATATTCTGGATTAGGCGCTGATGATGGAATCACACTTGAAGAACATCTGGAGCTTGCAGAAAGAAAAGTTCAGAAAGCTGCGGATAACCCAGCAAGTGGTTCAGGAACTCCATATCTTGATGCTTCTGGTGTCTTAGGATCTTCTGTTATAGCAGGGGCAATCTTTGGTGGCATAGCAACAGCCTTCTTTGTGAGAGGAAGATCTGGCAGATATGCTGCATACGGACGTGGCTAGATAAACCACTTTTCCTTATTTTATATAATTTTTAGATCTCTTACAAATAATGGAATGCTGATAATTACAGAAATACATATATGCATTCCAGTTAGTCAAAATATTGATGATTCCTATATTTGGGACAGTACTAAGTATTCTATCTAGTGTAACTGGACAAATAGGACCTAACTATGATCCATTATTTTATGATGTGATGTTGTACATCTTTGGCACTATGATGTTCTCAATATTCCTTCTTGGAGTTATTGGATATTGGATTCGAGTACACGGATGGTCATACAAGGATAATCGTGAAAGATGGGTTGATGAGCTGGATAAACACTTTGAAAATGAAGGTATAGGTTTAATTCCAGACAATGGAAAATACTGGTAAAATACCAATTTTCATTCTTTTTCATTTTATTAGAAATTTCTAGTTTTATGGTTTTGATTTCTAATACTTACCATTTTTCAGCTAATTAGAAAAATTGATAGATTTTTGTATTTCCTAATCTTTCTATTTTTATGAATGAAAATATCTGTAAAATATGTAATAGAGAATTTTCTGAACATAGCCCAAAAGAATTGCATGAATGTGCAGTAGCAGAGCAAGAGAGAGAAATTAAAAAAATAAGGAAACACTATGACGATATGGGCAAAGATGAGATATTTTGAAACTAGTAATTTTTGAATTTATCATTTTAATAGTGGTAAATGGGTTAGGCGATCAGACTTATCTAAAACGATGTTGATCCCAGATCCACATGGCTTCCGAAGAATGGCAAAAAACAGATTGCTATCTTTGCATAAGGGGCGCACCGCACCATCACGAAAGGCCAACTCCATGCTATCTATGCTTAAAAAATGGAAAAACTATTTATTTTCCTGATACTCAAAAATACAAAAAACATCTAAAAACTGAGCATTTCCTATAGTTACTGTTTAGAAGAAAATGTCGCTAACGTGTAAGATCAAAATGTCTCTTCATGATATTCCAAAAAAAAAGGCTTCTGCCATTATAGAGGCATTACAGCCAGATAATGTAAATTTTCCAAAAGGCTTGTCACTTGAAATCAAAAATATTGATAATGATCTTGTTTTTAATTTTAAAGCCCTAGGCAATACAAAAAAATTGGTATCAACAGTTGACGAAATTTTAGATCACATAAAAGTCACTTTGGGAGTAATTGGATAATGTTAGATATGAAAATCGTCCGTCAGGATCCTGAAAAAATTCGGAAAATGCTCCAAGATAGAGCCGTAAAATTTGATCTTGACTTGCTGCTAGAATTTGATAAAAAACGAAGAGAGATGATAATTAATACTGACATACTTAGGAAGAAGAAAAATGAAATGTCTATTAAAATTTCAGAGGTAAAAAAGACAAACGGTGATGCTACTTCACATATTCAAGAAATGCAATTGATTTCTCAAGAACTTGCCAAATTAGAAAAAACTCAGAATGAAACAGAAACTGAATACTCAAAACTTGCACATTCCTTACCAAATTTACTTCATGAATCTGTTCCAATAGGAACTGACGATTCAGCAAATAAGGAAATTCGAAGATGGGGAGAAATTCCTAAATTTGATTTTCAAGTTAGGGGTCATGAGGATTTAGCTGTAAATTTGGATATACTTGATCTTGAAAGAGCAGCCAAGACGGCTGGTGCAAGATTTTACTATTTGAAGGGAGATTTAGTAAAACTTGGTCATGCGATCACTGCATATGCATTTGATTTTTTATCCGGAAAAGGGTATACCCTAATTCAACCACCATACATGATTAACAAAAATGCAATGACAGGAGCTATAATTGCAGATGATTTTGAGGAGGCCATTTACAAGATTGAAGAACAAGATCTGTATCTAATTGGAACATCTGAACACTCCATTGCATCAATGTATTCTAATGAGATTATGGATGGAAAGAAACTCCCATATAGATATGGCTCAGTCAGTCCATGCTTTCGAAAAGAGGCGGGTGCACATGGAAAAGACCAAAAAGGAATCTTTAGAGTTCATCAGTTTGAAAAGTTTGAACAATTTGTTTTTTCAAAACCAGAAGATTCGTGGAAGCAACAAGAAAACATGCTTAATGCTACGGAGGAGCTTTATCAAAAACTTGAGATTCCATATAGGGTTATGTTGCTATCAAGCGGAGATATGGGGAAAGTTTCCGCAAGGACATTTGATATTGAAGCATGGATGGCAGGACAAAATACATATCGAGAAATAGCCTCAATTTCAAATTGCATTGATTATCAATCTAGAAGGCTCAAGATCAGATTTAGGGATAAAACAAACGAGGAGACACAGTTTGTTCACACATTAAATGGTACTCTAGTAGCTATAGAAAGAACGATGGTGTCTATAATAGAGAATAATCAGACTAAAGATGGTCATATCAAGATTCCAACTGTTTTGCAAAAATTTTTTGATAAAGATACAATCTAGTATGACTTATATTTTCAAAATAGGATTTTTTGTTTAATTGGTTAGAAGAAAAACACGAAAAATTAAAGATAAATGGAAAGAAAAAAGATGGGTTACAGTTTTAGCTCCTGATTCATTTAACAATGTACCAATAGCTTACGTACCGATAACAGATGATGAGAATGCTAAAGGAAGAGTAATTGAGATAACATTATTTGATATATTAAAAGGCGATCCCTCACAACACCAGTATAAGATCTTTTTCCAAATTGATAAAGTCACTAAAGAAAAAGCAACTACAATTTTTAAGAAATATGAGTATGCCAAAGAATTTCTACGAAGTCTGATAAGACGTGGATCATCTAAAATAAATTTCATTTTAGATACAAAGACTAAAGATGGATACATTTTTCGGATTAAAGTTCTAGCGCTTAGTCACAGAGAACTCAATACTTCAAGAAAACATGCATTAAGAATAATTGCAAAAGATGTAATAGAAAAAACCGTTCCACATATGACTATTGACCAATTTGTGCAAGCATCGTGCTATGGAAAAATTAATTCAGATATTATGGCTGCTACAAAAAAGATAATTCATCTTAGGCATGTTGGTTTAGAAAAAGTTAAACTTACCAGGACGGCAGAAGCAGAGATTGCGCTTCTTCAAGCCTAGATTTAAACAATATATTCCTAATTGGAAAAATGTCAAATCATCTTACTATAAAAATAGAGATGATATTACATGCTACTGAAAGTTTTCAAAAAATAACCAATTCATTTTTTGATATGTTTGGGATAAAAGAAAATGAAATTTCAATGCAAAATATCTCAGGTCATTTTGGAAACACTATTTCGATGTTACGATTAGAAATTAAAAATAAAAGGACTGGGGAGTTTGTTAAAAAACTTGTTTCTATGATTCCAAAAGATCAAATGACTGGTCTGTTAGAAAATATAGAAGATTATATTCAAGATTCATCTTTATATCTACGGTTTTCAAAACAGCATTTTGTAAAAAAAACTCTCATGCTTGAAGAAAAAGATCCCTTAAAAATTATCGTTTACACACCAGTATATGTAAGAAAGGAAATAATAGATGCTTACAAAAATTTGTTAGAGATAAAATAATCAAGTTTTTAAAATTAATGGCACGCATTTAAATATCTGTCAGAAAAAGTCGAAATATGGAATATGTAACAACATACCCCAGAACAATTTCATCTTTTGATGGACTAAAAGAAAAGATCCATGTTGATAAAAAAAATGGCGTAGAATATCTACAATTAGTTGTTAAGGAAAGTTTAGAAAATATTATGAAAGTTTTTGCCGATGAGGGATTTACCAAAGTAAAATTTGAGCATAAAAAACCATCACAAATAGGACATGGACTTTCATTAAAACTGAAAAAACCTTGGGAACTACATTTGAGGCTTACAGAAATGAAAAAAGGCTTAATTGCAATATATGGAGAAGTTGAAGTTTCACGAGATTATCTACAACATCTTTTCAGCCAGAATACTCCAGTAATTTATGAAATTGAATCCATACTTAAGAAATATGAAATAGATTACAGGGTATGGAATAAACGAATCAACAAATATGTACATGTAATTTTTGATAACTATAAAATCAAATTATCAACTCCAAATCTACCTGTCTTTGCCTGGAAACCAATGCTGTTTGTAATTGGTACTGTAGGCGCTATGTATTTTTGGAAATACCTTAACACGATTTAGAAACTTTAATTATAAATTCCAAGTTTGGAATTTATTGAGTGACAACTTGTTAATTGCCGATTTAAGATACTATGGTGTTTCACCGTGGGAGATCGAAGTGGTATATGGTTTACTCAACAGTAAATTTAAGGTAAATCAGGAAGAGATTAACGAACCAGATCCAAATTTTGTAAGTGTATTAACTATTAGCATACCAATACAATTTAGTGAAGAATTTTTCAAATGGTTTGAGCTTCGGGCATGGGAGAAAACCAAAGCAATACTAAAAGAATTGAAAAGGCGTCGTGGTAGAGGTAAAGCCATAAAAATTGAAATTCTCTTTCAAGGTGAACCAAATGTTCGATTTGTAGTAGATCAGAATGAATCTTATTTGTTTAACAGTGCTATAGAAAAAATTGATTTTGTGGTTGAATTACTTCCATATCATCTAAACAAAAAAAATGTTTCCGATAATCTGATTGAAGCAGTTTACAAATTTGATCCTGACAAAAGTAGATGGGGCATAGTGTAATGATAAATATAAAAAAATATTATAAAAAAGGTTGAAAAATCACTCTCTAATGTCTTTTTCTAACGGCTCAACCATTGAATGAAGTTCTTTGTATTTTGTATCAAGGAAAAGCAAAGACTCGGTTAACTTTTTAGATTTTGCATATTTGTATCTGACCATTTCACGATGATGCCAAAATGTTTTGTTGTCATTTGTAGAAATTGTTGTAAAATAATCCACCCCCTTAATGGAGTCAGGTATTTTCATATCGTAAGGGAATAAAAATTCTGCAATAAACCATTCATCTCCATCAGGATAATCAGCACCTGTTTCAATGTCAAAAAAAATATGAAGTAAGTGAGATTGCATTAAACCGTCACCAGAAATGATAGGATGTTTGATGTTTGATTTTTTAAAATCACTGTTCATGAGTTCTTCTACAAAAAATCCTTTAATGATGGATTTACGAAAAATTTTATTAATTTCTGATATGTTCAACTATAAAATAATGTAACACTATCTAATATTCCTTAACAGAATATTTTGTCAAACGATTAAAGAATCAAGAAGTTCGGAAATGTCGGTTGTTGGTTTACCATTTTTTGAAATCTTCTGTTTTGCTGCAGGATTCTCAAGGTAGTTAGGTATTTTGTCAGTTATTCTTTTGGTATACGGTGTGATTAATTCATTCTTGTAGAATATACCTGTAGGTATTTTATTATCCCATTCAAGTGATTTTTGTAATGCTTGAG
>Ga0207962_1000356_pt1 | contig 14937 bp, 9 predicted proteins | sample Knorr_S15_td_AAI_FD_185603 | JGI IMG/M metagenome (GOLD analysis project Ga0207962, IMG submission 185603) | Marine microbial communities from Southern Atlantic Ocean transect - Knorr_S15_td_AAIW_ad_750m_LV_A (SPAdes) (version 2) | ecosystem: Environmental > Aquatic > Marine > Oceanic | place... | reverse complement strand
AGAGACAGCCCCGAGGACAGTAGTAAGAAGGAGGATATGGATGACTTTCATGGTGGCGCCTCGTGATGCAATCGTCTAAGTGATTCCAGTCAGGGCGTTCGACATATTCCTGAGCCCTGATACCGCGGTAAGGGGACATATCGGCAATCCGGATGAGCCCTGCCTTCCTTAGGCAAACATCTTACGCTCAACTCACCGAGCGCAAGGAGCACTTCCTATGCTGCTCTAGCCGCCAGTGATCTGGACGGTGACTTCTTGGGAGAGTGCCCCTGTGTTGTCGTATGCCGTACCCGTTGCGACATACGACCCGGCCGCGGCATATGCGTGTTTCAGGAAACCGGTCATACCCACGGCCCCGGCGCCGAGCGACGGGGCGGAACCGGTTTCTCCATCTCCGTAGTCCATATGGATGGCCAACAGATCAGTACCCGTGGCGACATACCGAAAGGTTATCGAGTCCCCTACGGCAGCCGTCGCCGGCTCGACGGTGAGCGTCAACGTGAGCGGCCTCACGCCTGTGATGGTGTTGTCGAGGCATCCCGCGGTGACTAAAACAACCGCTGCGAGTACCCAGATCGAAGTCCACCGTGAGGGTGCTGCACGATCGTGCTGGTCCTTGTTCACCGCGACTCCAAAGAGCAAAGGAAACCGCCCCCTGCCGGAGAGCAGGGGGCGGCGATGCTACATACTTTCCTTCAACCACCTAATCGATCAACCGACCTCTTCGAGGTTCGTGTTCAAGGACCGCTCGCTGTTCGGGATGTCGTAGCAGAGCTGACGCCCGGTGTACCCGCTAATGCCGGATTGTGCTGCATCCAGGCCGCGCGGCCACGTGCTGAAGAGTACGGAGAGCGCCTCGAAGTTCGGTAGCTCGAGGTCACCAGGAGTGCTGTTCTGGGCCCAGCGTTTGTGGTCGGGCATGGTGCGGGCTTCGTAGAAGAGCTCGATCGCACGCTCACGCTTGAGACGCGTCCAAGCCTCTGTCGCATCCGCCGCGGTCACCGCGGCAACTGGCTGACCAGCCGCCACATGTGTCGTGGCGTCCGTGGTGTAGGTCGCCCGCAGGGCGTTGATAATCGTCATAGCGCCTGCCCAATCACCGCCGGCGAGCTTAGCCTCGGCCTCGATGAGGCGCATCTCGCCTCCACCGGCGAGGCGAACGGGAGAGCTTACACCCGAGTACTTAGTCTGGATCTGACGGTAAACCTGACCGTACCCGTCGAGTGAGCCAGCCGCCCACGGGAGGTGGTCCGCCTTCCAGGCAATGCGGGGATCTCCCGAGGTCTCGTAGTAACCAGTGCCCGCGAGTGGGAAGCCGAAGCCCCCGGTCTCGGTGTGCGGTTGGGCCTGAGTGAGATCCGGCTGGTTGCCGTAGTACGTGCCCCACATCGAGTAGGACCCGTACGGAATGCCTGCCATCGCATAGTACAGCGAGTTACGCGTGCTTGAGTTGTCCCCGTCTGTAACCGCACTGAACGAGAAGCTCGTGGGGACCGCAGCTGCATCTGACGCTGCGTTGGACCAGGTCGCTTTCCCGTATGTCGCGAGGTAGGCACGAACCTGTGCCCGGCCAGCCTGCGCGGCCATCTTGAGGTTGGCATCGGCCGCGCTGCTCATTGCAGTTGAGAACTGACCCTCAGCTCGGGTTAGGTACTCGGTCGCGTCAAACGCCGGACCGCCGTCGATTACACCCTGACACCAGTGTTCGCCGAGAACGCGGTTCGAGTATCCCGCCCAGATGTTAGCCTGCGCGACCAGATCGCCACTGACTCCCCCCGCTTCCGCGAAGAGATCGATTGCTTTCTCGCCGATGAAGCGTGCCGTCTGAAGCGTCGAGAACACGCTCCCGGTACCTGGATCGAGATGACCGGCCTGCTGTGTCGGGCTGTGGCCGTGTGATCCAATCTGGCCGCCCGGCATCAGCTCACGGGATACGAGCGCGCCCGATCGCGCGATCGCACTGGGTCCCGCGAGTGCCACGACCAGCTGGCGCTGCGAGCCGTTCACTAGTCCTTCACGTGACTCTTCCTCGACGAGGAACTTGTCTTGGATCGGTCCAGGGTTCACCACATCGCACGCTCCAGTGAATGCCACTAGAGCCGTGAGAGCGACGCCCATCGCGAATCTCTTATTCATCATTTTCGCTTTCATTGTCGCTCTCCTCAGAAGGTTACCCGGAGGGAAATACGGAACGAGATCGGTGGGGGCACCGTCTCCTCGAAATTGAATGCTTGTTGCGGGCCACCACCTGGGTCCGCGCTTGTCTCCGGATCCATGAAGGGCATCTCCTTCATCCAGAGGTATGAGTTGTTGAGCGCGATCGTCAGCGTCGAAGTGTTGAACCGTTCCGGGAACAGGAAGTTCATCGGGATACTCGCTGACGCGCTGCGGAGCTTGAAGAATGTGGCATCCCAGACATAGCCCTCGGAATCGGCTCGGTTGCAGCGCGCATACCAGATCGCCGGGATGTCCGGCTTCAGTTCATTCGAGGTCCCCGGAGTGACATAGTAGGGGTAGCAGAGCGGCGACCGCACGCTACGACCGATCGCGAACACCTGCTCGTTCATGTAGAAGTTGCCCTTGTATTCGCCGCGGGCGGAAAGAGAAATGCCCCCGGGTACCCGGACCGTGATTGAAGGGTTGATAAACGTTGTAGGCAGGTTGGAGCCGTAGAAGTACTGACTCGCGCTCGTTCCTTGCCCTTGGTAGCACGGCATCGTCGGTTGGCAGAATATCACGTCGGCGTTGGCATTTGCTATCGCGGTGGGGTTAGAGATCAACTCGTTCGTAACCGGGCGGATCGGATAACCGACCTTGCGGTAGCTATTCTCCAGGCTTGGGTCGTTCAGCTCAAGAATCTCGGACTCGTTTTCGGTGTAGCTCAAGCCCAGGTCGACGCTGAAGTCACCCATCTGCAGGACAGTGGCATGGACCTCTGCTTCCAGGCCCTTGTTCCCCAATTTCCCGATATTGGTGCGCCGGCTGCTCGAGAAGCCGCTGGAAGGAAGCTGCGGGATCCCGAAGAGTGCGTCGTCCGTGACTTGGTCGTAGTACGTAAACCCGACGGAAACACGGTTATCGAAGAACGAGGCATCAAAGCCTCCCTCGATCTCCGTGGTGACCTCCGGACCGATGTCGGGGTTACCGACGTTCGCCGGGACGAAGGCTGGGATACCAGCGAGCCCCTGTGGGGACCACGTACGGACCTTGTCGAACGGGCCCGGTGCACGCCCAGACCGACCGTATGCGAAGCGCAGCTTCATCTCGCCGATGTCTGGGTAGAAGGACTCATCTGAAAGAATCCAAGAAAAACTGGCCTTCGGATACGCTGCGAGCCCGAAGCCTGAACCGAAGGTGCTGTTCCCGTCGATACGCACTCCGGTCGTGAGGAAGTACTTGTTCGCGATGTCGAAGACATTCTGGAAGAAGAAGCCTGAATTCCAAATCTTCGTGCGGTTCTCAAATGAAATTGTCGATGCCGCCGAGTTGAGCGTTGGATCCGCGGCGCCGGGGAAGTTCTCCCCGAAGCCCTCGACGGAGCGCACATCATCGCCGACCGCCTGGCCGCCCCACGAGATGTTGGCAGTCAGCTGGTCTAGGATATCAAGCGAGTACGATCCGACATAGTCCAGTGAAAGCACTCGGTTCTGGAATGTGTTGTTAAGGAGCTTGCCCTGCGGTGTCTGCATCCAACCGAACGGTCGGAGGTTCCGGTGTTCGCGTGCCCCCCAGTCGTAGCCGACGACGAAGCGGTTCGTGAGGTTGGCGATCGGGGAGTACGTCACAGTTATGCCCGTCGTGAAGCGCTCGACGTCCTCAGCGATCTTCTGGTCCATGAGTTCATCGAGAGCAGCGGGGTCACCCGTGCCGAAGTAGTTCCGTTCCTGGCGGAACGCGTTCAGCGTGATGCCCTGGGCGTTGTTCTGTCCGCCGGTATGGGTTTGGGCGGTGTTCGAGTACATCGTGTTCCACTGGACCGTCAGGTTGGCCGCCGGAGTAAAGGTGAGGTTCGCGCGGGTCGTGTATGCCTTCTCGGTGTCGTTCGTCTGGTAGCCCTGCTGGTCTCCGAACGATCCGGAGACAAAATAGTTGACGTCTGACGTGCCCCCGCGGACGGAGAGCAAGTAGCCTTGGTTGTAGGCCTGGTTCGCATAATCACCGCAACTAAGGATCCCAGTGCACAGCCAGTGCTCCATGAAGTTGTACGAGACGTCAGTCTCTCCTTGGTAGGAAGGACCGGAGTCGTCGACGCCGAACGCGCGGGCCCACTGGGTCCCTGTCGTGACCTCTGCGGTCCACGTGGGCGCACCCTCTCTGCCCTGCTTCGTGAAGATCTGGATCACGCCGCCCGAGGCTTCGGTGCCGTAGAGTGTGGTAGCTGCCGAGCCCTTGATGATCTCGATCCGCTCGATGTCACTGGGGTTGATTTGGTCGAGTGGACTGACCGCGATGTTGCCACTCCGGCCGCCGCGGCGGTCGGGTGGGTTCGCGTCCGGGAATGGCCTGCTCCTGATGCGCACACCGTCCACGTAGATCATCGGGTGATCGTTGAGCGCCGCGCTGTTAACGCCACGGAGTCGGATGATCTTAGATTGGCCGACCGCGCCGCCGCCGTAGAGTTCGAGGCCCGGTGCGACTCCCTGGAGCATATCGGTAATGCTCAGGGGTGCGTCCGGTACGTCGACGGCATTGAGCTGAGAAACCACGTTCCCGATCTCACGCCGCCTCGACGCCCCGGCTGTACCGGTGACGATGATCTCATCGAGTCCGAGTGCCACCGACGACATCGCGAAATCGGCCTGGACCGTCTGGCCTGCGCCGACAGTGATCTGTTGCGTCTCGGACCCGAGACCGATGCGTTCGGCGGTGAGTTCGTACGTGCCTGGCACCACGTTGAGCAGGATATAGCGACCGTCCTGCCGTGTGAGGGACCCGAGCCCGGAGCCAGGTATGTAAACCTGGACCTCACTGAGGGCCGTGCCCGACTGTGCATCGGTCACCTGACCGACAATCTGGCCGTTCTGCGCTTGGGCAGGTATGGCGAGAAACCCCGTCAGAGCGATCAGGGTCACACCGGTGAGGAACTTAGGAATTCTCATGGATACTCATCCTTAGTTATGAAGTAACGCGGTCGGCACTCGGTCGAGATATCACCGCGGGAACGCGCCGATCGGATAGACATGTGCACCATCTGGTGATCGGATCTTAGCCTGTTCGGCCTCGATCGAACCCAGGAAAAGCCTATTCGAAAATGCTTTTCGTTGCCGACAAGATATCTAACAACCGGCCATAGGATACTCATGGCGTTTTCTGGGTGCAAGCGCACACCAGGTCTAATCCGTATCTATCGGAGTAGCTATCGAGCGATGAACAGAGCCTGCTCGCCCAACCAGTCCAGCCGATTATCCGATCGGAATCGAAATAAGTCTCATACGGAAGTCGGGAGGATCTGGTTGGGGGAGGGGGGCTTGATCGCTCATCGCGTCCATGCCCAACAAGAGCAGGGTCGTCGCGCCCGCGATCATTCCTGCAATGATTCCCGCGGTCTTGAATCCGTCCAGCACCCGGAGTTCGGCCGAAATGATCGCATCGGGGTGGACCTGGATCGCCTGTCCGAGAGCCACGCTGTGGAATCCCTCCGCACGCCTCCCGACCGGGATGCGCACGATTAGGGATGCATCTTCTCTTCTTTCGAGTGTGCCCTGTAGGGTAGGAGCAGGATCGTCCTGCAGGGTGAGTTCGCTGAGATCTGGGACCCTCTCCCGGTTTACGACGAGCCGGATGTCTTCGCCGACCGGTACGGTGGTAAAATCTGTCGGCACGTAATTGAAGCAGCCGGCGAGAACGAGTACTAGGTTAGTGACCACTCCCACTTTCGATAGCGCTTTATGCTCCAAGAGGCTCCCCCATAAAGTTATCTGGTGAGGTGGAAAGATGCAGGTATTTCTAGGCTCGGGACAACCTCTTAAAGTAACTCGGCTCATGTTGCTCAATACCCGAAAGCCAGGGTTTGACATAAAGAACAATCAACATATTGTGGCGGTTATCGGGAGTGCTGTCCTAGTGCGCAGGAGCGCGTTCGTTGAGATACCTTGTAGTCTCCATACGAGTTAGGTGATGAATAGAGACCCTCAGACACACATTGGTTTGGTGGGAAGATCAAGATCGAGATTTCCAATCTTGTTTTGGATTTTGGTCATCGGTCTACAGGGTTGCTATAACTATTTGCCAACGGATTTTTCGGCTGCCCCGGTGGGGGCGGATCTTCGACTTTTTGTTGACCCTGAAGACGTCCCCGAATTAAGTGAAATCCCTGCAACGGAGGACCTCGCTCCTGTCGTGCAGGGCACCCTTGTTGGTATTGAGGATGATGCACTCGTTATGCGTGTTCCAGTTGCGAGTCGCCAGCAGGGATTTCATACCCTTAGCCTGGGTCAGTCGATTCGTGTTCCCCATGACGGGATCATCTCGGCTCAATTGCGGGTGCTGGATGGGCTCAAGACCGTGGGGGTTGTGTCGGGCACGGTAGCCGTCGCCGCCGCCCTGATTTTCGTGGGCTTAGAAGTCATCAACCCAGCACCGACGACTCCAGACGACGACCCTCCTGAATTGCTGCTAAACCTCTTCTCGATCCCGATCGGGTGATCGGCGGCTACCAGTTTGCGGTACCCTAGGAGATTTCTGTAAATCCTTGAGTACTGGCAGGATGCCCAATGAGTTCGCTTGACTATAGGGAAACTGGTCAGGTATTGTGCGTTTTCCCTTAACATGTTGTGCTCCCCATCGCTGGCATCTCAAGTAGCACAGGGCTCCGGCTACCAGGGTAAGGAACGTATTCATGGGCGCTAATCGAGCTTTCGCGGGCACGGCTTTGGTTGTGCTGATGGCACTCGTAACTACCTCAGCGGAAGCGCAAACTCAAAACGGCCAGATCGTCGGTCAGGTGACGGACGGCCAGACGGGTGCTCCCATCAGTGAGGTACAGGTCTATCTAACGGGAACGGGCCTTGGTGTTCTTACTCGACAGAATGGGCGATTCATTCTGCTCAATGTTCCACCCGGTACGTATGAGTTGACGGCTGAACGGATCGGTCTTGGCTCGGTGACTGGACAGATTTCTGTGGCTGCTGGCCAGACGGTTGAGGCCGACTTCTCGATGCAACCCGTGGCACTTGGGCTCGATGAGATTGTGGTCACTGGTACAGCCGGAGCGGCCAGGCGCCGCGAGATCGGGAACACGGTATCACAGATTGTCGTTCCGAACCTGCCTGAGCGACCGGTACTTGTATCTGATCTCTTACAGGCTGCCGCTCCAGGGCTCGATGTGTATGGAGGCGGAACTATTGGACAGAGTAAGATCATCCGGCTACGAGGCGAGAGTAGTGTCTCCCTGAGTAACCATCCCCTCGTGTACATCGATGGCGTTCGGATTCGAAGTGAGCCCCTTCCTGACATCAATCCACCCGACAGGCGCGGTGGTCGTAGTGCAAACGTCGCGGTGAGCCCGCTCGATAACATCAATCCCAATGACATCGAGCGAATCGAGATTATTAAAGGGTCAGCGGCTACTACGCTTTACGGGACCGAAGCCTCGGCAGGTGTCATCCAGGTCTTTACGAAGAGCGGCACCCAGGGTGTCCCTGTCTGGACTGCAGAACTCCAGGGCGGCAAGTCCTGGAGTCGGGAGTTCGGCGTTACGGGATCCGGTGTTCCGTATAACCACATGGAGCACTGGCTCTGCACGGGGATCTATACCTGTGGAGAGTACGCCAATCAGTCTTACGCGCAGCAGTACAATCTTTCAGTCAGGGGCGGTGGCCAGGATCTCCGGTACTTCATTTCAGGGTCCTTTGTTGACCAGCAGGGCTATCTGACCAACGACACCGAAGAGAAATACGCCGTTCGTGGCAACTTTACTGTGGCACCCGCCGAGAATATGACCATACAGTGGAACACGGCATACGTGAACCAGTTGTTGACTATGACAAATGGGCAGAATAACGCCCAGGGCATCACCCTGAATGCGTTTCGGGCGGAACGTAACTACTTCGGTACAGGTGACCCCGCTGTTCTCAACGAACTCATGGACCAGACGCTCGATCAGGGTGTCGAGCGCATGACCACCGGCGGAGTGATTACCTATGCGCCGATGGAAAACCTCACGAACCGGCTTACGGTTGGCTACGACTGGAGCCAACAAGAGCATCGCAACCTCAGACCGTTTGCTTGGAAGCAGGTCCCGTTGGGTGCGCTGCTGAACAACACCTTCCAAAGTCGGGTGCTCTCGTTTGACTACGTGGGCACGGTCACGTTTGGCATCACAGCCAACTTGCTCGGAATGGAATTGCCGATTCGGTCAAACTTTTCATGGGGCGGACAGGCTACTGGCACAGACGACCGCACGGTCGAGGCGTTTGGTGAGAACTTCCCTGGAGCGGCTGCCCCGACAGTTAATTCTGCCGCCATCACCCAGGGATTTGAGGTACGGCAGAAGATCTGGAATTCAGGCTTCTTCTTACAAAATGTCTTCGACATCGCAGACAAGTACTTCTTGACGGTTGGCACACGGGTAGACGGTCACAGTGCGTTTGGTAAGGGGTTCGGCCTGCAGGTTTATCCAAAGGCCAGCGCTTCGTGGATCTTATCCGACGAGTCTTTCTACCCAGACATCGGTGAGATGAAGCTTCGTGCAGCTTTTGGACGTTCGGGTCGAGCACCTGGGGCGTTCGATGCTGTGCGGACGTGGAGTCCGGTAGGTTTGGCTGGAAATGCAGCTTTCGTGCCCGAGAACGTCGGTAACGAAGACGTTGGGCCGGAAGTCACAGAAGAGATCGAATACGGATTTGATGCCTCGTGGTGGGACAACCGAATTGAAACGAGTTTCACGTATTACGAACAGATCACGAACGACGCACTGCTTAACGTTCCGCTGGTTCCATCAACCGGATTTACGAACAGCGTCCTTACCAACATTGGTACGATCCAGAACGTTGGATTTGAGGTGGATCTGGATGCTGCGCTCATTCAAGGTGCTGACTGGGGTCTGGACATCGGAGTCAACTATTCAACGAACCATTCAAAGGTTTTAGAGCTTGGGATCCCGGAGACCAACGAGCTTCGGATGGACTGTGGACCGAACGGTGACGAGGGCTGCACGCTCCGTAACGTACGTAATGAGGTTGTCACTAACCCGGATGAAATTGCTGACCCCATTTACGAACGGATCAACTACGGGCCGAATCTTCCCACGACGTTCATAAGTCCGAGCATGACCGTGCGGCTTCCCAAGGGCATCGTGCTTTCCGCTAGAGGTGACTACAAAGGTGGCTTCTACATGACGGAAGCGGTTTGGTCGATCACCCGGAGCGTACGTTCTCCTCTTTGCTTCCCATACTACGTGGACCCGCAGAACTCGATCGAATTGAAGACAGGCATCCCAGCTATCTGGAAAGCTCGCTGCGATCCAAGCGAATATGAGGGCTACGTATGGAAGGGCGATTTCTTCAAGGTTCGGAGTGTGAGCGCCACGATTCCGATGGATTTTGCGTTCCCAGAGAAAGTGAGTAATGCAACGCTGACGCTCGCCTTGAACAACTCCTACTTGTGGATGAGGGATATGCCCTACATGGACCCTGAAGCGCAGGCAGATCCGTACGCATCTGGTCAGCAGGGCTACAATTTTGAAGAGACCGTACCGGCACCGATCGTGTTACGTGCATCTCTACGAATCACGTTCTGAGCGGAGAGCCAACATGCATCAGAACCAGATAGAAAAGGCTGACCGAAGGATGCGGTTCGTAGCGGCTTTTGGATTGCTCATGCTCGGAACGGGCTGTGAAGTCACAAATCCTGGCCCGATCCAGGATGAGTTCTTGGTTCAGCCAGAATCTCGGGCAGGGCTCGTAAACGGTGCCCAACGACGTCTGAACGAGGCGATAGGTTGGGTAGGATACACCGGAGCGATTGTTGCAAGGGAAATCATGCCTGGGGGCCAGACGGGGGCGTATGGTCATTCGGTGGCTGCTCAGGGTGGTCATATTCAACCTGGCTCCTATTCAGGCCACTTCGGAGATGCGCAACAGGCGCGGTTCATAGCTGAGACTGCTATCCAGCTGTTTAAGGACGCTGCCTGGCAAGAGGGTGAGGGCGTTGAGGGTGACATGGTCGCTCAGGCGAACATCTGGGCGGGGTATGCCAACCGGGTCTTGGGTGAAAATTGGTGTGAAGCTGTCATCAACGGTGGTCCTCTCGAGGACGGTTTGGTCTACTTGAAGCGTGCCGAAGGGCAGTTCACTGAGGCGATGAACAGAGCCGACGATGCGACACTCAGGACGGCAGCGGTTGCCGGGCGTGCCCAAGTTCGGGCATTCCTAGCGACATACGGCGAAGCGAGTTGGTCAAGCGCGTATTCTGACGCCGCTTCGGTAGAGAGTGATTTCACCTACGTCGTGGAGATGAGCAACCTAGAGCAAGCCACACGGAACACGGTCATGTGGGCAAATGGTCGACAGCCATACCTGGCTTACACCATGTGGAATACCTACTACGGTGAACAGCCAGACCTCGCCAATAGTGGGACGCCTATTCCTGGGACCGGTTATTGGGAAGAGACAGGGGATCCTAGGGTAGGATGGTTTGCTGACAGTGAATTCCCGTGGTCTAACGCGGCACTTTTGGGTTTTGGCCAAACGCCATGGCGTAATCAGACCAAGTATGACGACCCAGAGGACCCGATTCGTCTCGCTAGCGGAGCTGAGATGCGTCTGATTCAGGCTGAGGCATCATTGGTCGGCGGTGACTGGGAAGATGCCATGAGGGTTATCAATGATCTGCGTGCGACGTACACCACCCAAGCCACGACGCACCAAGCTGGTGGAGAGCCGCTCGGGGAGTGGACAGCGACTACAGATGTAGAGGCGTGGACCCGACTAAAGCGTGAACGGGCAATTGAGCTCTTCTTAGAAGCCCGAACCCTTGGCGACCAACGCAGATGGGCGGAGAATGCGGGCGTACTCGGTGGAACTACCGTCCCTGGTGACCTTGAGTTACCCGACTTTGAGGCAGTCTCAGAGATTTTCTCTGACAACCCGAGAGGTACGCTCATCAATGGGCAGGCTCGTTTATGCTTCGACGTACCGAACTCGGAGCGGGAGGGGAACCCAAACGTACCGACCATTATCGGTAGTTGACGGCGAGTAGATGACCAACTGCTTAAAGGCTGCCCGGGGGCTCTTCCCCCCGGGCAGCCTTCTACACGCTCAGGAAAACTTCTTAGGGTGCCAGAACGGAGACCGATCTTACGCGGGTCACCTTGGCTAGCTTATAGGTGCTACAATAAACCTGACCTGTGTATCGCCATAGAGACCTCCGTCATCGGCACGACCACGAAGTACATATGTCCCTGGGCGATCGAAGGTGACTCCGACCTCCCAACGCATATCTTCCGGGACAGGTGGTGCACGCCATAACGGAGACCAGGGCGAATTACCTCCGGCCCGTGAGTCTTCCCAGACTTTCACCTGGAAGGGATCAAGCGTTACTTCGCCTTGGCCTCGGTAGACAAACCAGGACAAGTGTAGCCCGTTGACTTTCGCGACAGTTATCCGTGATGGTGGGCGGAGTTGCCGTGCGCTGAGTGTAGGGGGCGCGCTACTTGTGTCCGGTTCCTGTGTGGACCTATTCACACGAGGAAGTCCGTCATCATCGACGGTTGCGACGAGTGTGATCCGTTGTCCAACTGTCGCACGACGCACCGAATCTCCTTCTATCATTACGACAGGCGGAGTGTTCGCTCGGGACGCAGGCGTGCTAAAGCCCGCGTTAAGCGCTCCGGTTTCGGATGCTACGATCATGTTGTCCACGATGTAGTCGAGCCTGAGCGACGCGTAAGCTTTCTCGGTTTTCCCAGCGCTCGTGAGGGTCCATACGAGTTCCTTATCACCCCAATCCGCTGGCACGCGTACTTTGAATACGAAGCGGTTACGGCGTGGAAGGAAGTGAGTGGGTTGGCCTCGGTCTTCGGAGCCAGGTGAAAAGCTGTTATCAACCCCGACGGGTACGTCTGGTTCCTCCAGCCAATTCCGATTTATGTAGCCGAAGAGGAAGCTAAAAGAGCCGTCAGGGTTCTGCTCCCAACCCTCGTACGCGGGAGAGATGTTTTGGCCCTTTGAGTAGGTCTCCTGAGCCTTAGCCCTCGACGGTGTCTGGGCTATAAGGCTCGCCGATGCTATCAAAATTAGGGAGAGTGCAGAGATGCTCAGACTGCGAGGAGAATTACTTCTCATCATCGAACTACCTCCCAGGGATGACCATACAGAGTGGGCAGCCGATCACGTGATCATTCACGTTCAAGTTCAATGCGTCTCGTCGATCAGCCATCTCCTGTTGGAACTGCTCGTCACTCAAGGTGAGTCGCATTCCCAGGTCGATGAACATGTTTGATACCGACCGGTTACCAGAGCCCTGCCAATTTCGAGTGTCAGAGAGGTTGGTGTTTTCCGGTGTGTTGTCCATGAAACCTGTGATGTGAAGGACCGTTCCTTTGGGTAGCAGTGGCTGGTGATTATCAGCGAAGGCATAACCCCGAACCCAATTATGGTCGTAGCCTACACAAGACAGGGTCTCCACGTTGAAACCCCAGATCGCCTCCAGGCACATGCGTGCCCCCGGAGCGTGCAAGTGTGGCTCAAAGGTCACGATCTTGGTGTGCTGGTTTAGGACTCTATAGGCATGTAGTTCCTGGTCTTTCTCGCCGGACTTGATATCGATGTCTATCGCATTTCCGAGGCCAACGCCCGCCCCTCGGTACTTAGGCTCATAGTCCTCAGGATGGAACCTGAACCCAATCTCGAGGTGGGCTTTGGTGTCTCGGCCATTCGAGTGCAAGTGAAGGGAGTTGGAGACGATACTCGTTCCAGCCCGGAGAAGCCGACCTCCATCGGTATCAAAGATATCGGCGTTCCTGCCAACCTCGTGTACCGGCCAGGTCGTGGCAGGGGCGAACGGGTTTCCTCCTTCGGTGACCCGTGTGCTATAGATCATATGGTGGAAGACGAACCTTCCGCCGACAGTTTCCCGAACTTCGGAGGGATCGTAATCGTTCACCTCACGAACCTCCACGGACTTCACATAACGGTCCTCGGTCAGCCCGGTTGGGGTGGCCTCGATGTCACCCCACCAATCGGGTTGACCGCCTAGGACCGTGTAATCTTGAAGCCGGACGATCAGGTCTGGTTCTCCGGCGGTCCAACTAATTCCATCATCGAACTCTAGTGGTGGTGGCGCATCGTCTGGATCACCCATCGGCGCACCCATCGCGTTCCACGCTGCGAGTACTGCAATCTCTTCGTCGTTAAGCGATGGATCATCTTTGAAGTGCTGGATACCGATATCTTTTTCGACGTACCATGGGGGCATCGCGCCGGCTACGTCCCTTAGGCCTGTCTTGTACACGATTCGTCTGGCGTAGCGACGGACATCGTCATACTCGATGAGTGCCATCGGTGCCACACCGTGTTCCCTGTGGCAGCGCTGACAACTACGCTGGAGGATCGGTGCGACATCCTTAGTAAATGTCACATGCCCGTACTCTGCTGTATTCACCGCGCCTTGTTGGGCGTACACGGGCCCAGCACTGAGCGAGAAAAAAGCCGCCAGGGCCAAGAAGACTATCCCTAGGCTGGCTCCACAATCGTTTCTATTTGCAACTACCGGCATGGCACTTACTCCTTGCAAGACAAAGCTCCAGAAAGTTTACGGGGACTTCGGGACATCAGTCAATCGACTGCCTAACTGGTTTTGGTCAGCACCAAGCGTTAGACGCTAAGACCGTGCCTATCGTTGAGTAGTTTATCCCAGATTTGTGACCGATGTCCTGGCTGAAGGATATCGGTCTACCACGCTGGGTGAACCAGCATGGCCAGAGGTTTGCTCCAGAGTATCAATCACCCTGATGACAGTTGACAAAGCCTTTATTCGGTCAGTATCAGTCGGTGGTGAACAATATTTGGTAGCTCCGAAGTAGAACCGGAAATAAGGAGGATCCCACCATGACCTTGAATTATAATCTTTCCGTAGCACGGGCGCGGATTTTTTCGGCCCAAGCGTGGGCGAGCGTGCTCGTTTTTGCATTCATGGTGGTAGGCGCAGGGACAGTAGACGCTCAGACCGGTCAAATCACCGGAAGCGTTGTGGATGCGCAGTCGAGCGCTCCCCTGAGTCAGGTACAGGTCTTTTTGGTTGGGATCCAGCAAGGAAGTCTATCGCAAGCTGACGGGGGCTTCCTGATTCTCAATGTCCCGGCCGGGACGTACACGCTTCGCGCAGAGCGTATAGGCTTCGGGGCCGTTGAAGAGTCAGTGACGGTCACGGCCAACGCCACGGCTGTAGTGAATTTTAGCCTCGAAACACAGGCTCTCGGACTCGACGAGATCGTGGTCACTGGCACTGCAGGACAATCGCGCAGGCGCGAGATCGGAAATTCAATCGCGCAGATCGATGTCAGCACTCTTCCTGAAGCGCCGGTTACTATGACCAGTCTGTTGCAGGGTGCTGCGCCCGGCATCGAAGTCACGGGCGGTGCTGGTCAGGCTGGGATGGGGAGGCAGATCCGGCTCCGTGGAAACTCCAGTATCTCCATGACCAATTCACCGATCATCTACGTAGACGGCATTCGGATGATGACCGGAGGCTACCCTCGAGTACTGACACCCGGGACGAGTCGCGGGCGCGCCGGGATGGTCACCGGTAGTCCGCTGGACAACATCAACCCGAACGATATTGAGCGAATTGAGATTATTAAGGGTTCGGCTGCGACCACCCTGTTCGGTACGGAGGCTTCGGCCGGTGTGATCCAGATTTTCACCAAGCGTGGGGCCCAAGGTGCGCCCGTCTGGACGGTCGAAACACAGCAAGGAACCGGCTGGGCAAAGAAGTTCG
>Ga0207962_1000351_pt1 | contig 14982 bp, 10 predicted proteins | sample Knorr_S15_td_AAI_FD_185603 | JGI IMG/M metagenome (GOLD analysis project Ga0207962, IMG submission 185603) | Marine microbial communities from Southern Atlantic Ocean transect - Knorr_S15_td_AAIW_ad_750m_LV_A (SPAdes) (version 2) | ecosystem: Environmental > Aquatic > Marine > Oceanic | place... | reverse complement strand
CCAGTCCACTGGCCCCGCCACGGCGAGAGTATTTACTGCGCTCATGCGGCCTCCCGTTCACGCAAGGCATCTACTGCATTCAAGATTGCCTCCGGGGTTGCGGGGGCCGGGAGCTGCGGCAAATCGCGATACGCATTAACGCTTGAAATGGCATCTACGATCGCCTGATGAACCGACAGAGCCAGCATCAGGGGCGGTTCTCCGACAGCCTTTGACCGGTAGATGGTCGCTTCCGGATTCTCGCCGGCTTCGAAAATACGCATCCGGAAGTGTTCTGGCCGGTCACTGCAGGTCGGAATTTTGTAGGTTGAAGGGGCGTGGGTCTTGAGCCGCCCCGTGGTGTCCCACCACAATTCTTCTGTCGTCAGCCAGCCCATCCCCTGGATGAATCCGCCTTCGATTTGACCCGCATCAACCGCCGGATTCAATGATCGGCCGACGTCATGAAGAATATCGACTGCGATCACACGGTTTTCTCCGGTCAAAAGGTCGATCGCGACCTCGGTGACCGCAGCGCCGTAGGCAAAGTAATAGAACGGTCGACCCGTTACCGTGGTCGGGTCCCAGTGAATTTTTGGCGTGCGATAGAAACCCGTGGCCGACAGTTGCACTCGGTTGAGATACGCTTTCATGACAAGGTCAGAAAACGAAACCTTGTGTGGTCCTATTTGGATGCAGCCCGAATGAAACGTAATTTTTGTTTCTGGTACGTCATAGTGGCTGGACGCAAATGCCGTTAGGCGTCGGCGAATGGTACGGGCCGCGTTCAATGCGGCCATGCCGTTCAGGTCGGAGCCGGACGATGCTGCGGTCGCAGAGGTATTGGGAACCTTGCCCGTATGGGTGGCGGTGATCTGGATCTGATCGATATCAACTTGCAGTTCTTGTGCGACCACCTGTGCCACTTTAATAAAGAGGCCCTGACCCATCTCGGTTCCGCCATGATTGAGCTGGATACTGCCGTCTTTGTAGACGTGCAGCAGCGCGCCCGCCTGGTTAAAGCTCGTGTTGGTAAAAGAAATTCCGAATTTCACGGGTGTTAGCGCCAGTCCCCGGCGAATGATGGGACTTGAAAGGTTGTATTCGTGTATCTCTTTCCGGCGTTGCCGGTAGCGACTGGTCGCTTCTAGTTCCTCGACCAGATCGTCCAGGATGAAGTCCTCTACCCGCATTTGGTAGGGCGTTAGATCACGCGTGTCCCGTCCGTAAAAGTTGAGTTTGCGCACATCAAGAGGGTCTTTCTCCACCTGGTGGGCGATGGCCTGAATCATTTGTTCTGCGACCAGCATGCCCTGGGGCCCACCGAAGCCACGAAACGCGGTGTTGGACACTGTGTGGGTGCGACAGCGATCGGATCGGATTCGAACGGCAGGATAGAAGTACGCGTTGTCGGCGTGGAGCATGGCTCGATCATTGACCGGATCCGAAAGATCCCGCGAGAACCCACAGCGGGAGGCCAAGTGAATATCGGCTGCCAGGATGCGTCCTTCATCATCAAAACCGACATGCCAGCTCCCTTTAAATTCATGGCGCTTGCCGGTCATCAACATGTCATCGTCACGATCGAGGCGGCACTTCACTGCTCGGCCTGTTTTTACAGCTGCCAGCGCGGCCAGGGCCGCCCACTGCGCGGCTTGCGTCTCTTTACCGCCAAATCCGCCGCCCATACGCCGTACTTCCACAGTGACTGATCGATCGGTTAGGCCCAATACGTTTGCAGTTGCATGCTGCACTTCAGACGGATGCTGGGTCGAGCAATAGATGTGTACGCCCCCGTCCTCGGCTGGAACTGCGAGAGACACTTGACCTTCCAGATAGAAGTGATCCTGGCCACCGCTCCAGGCGGTGCCTTTTGCACTGCGCGGTGCGTCGTCGAGTGCGGTTTGCCAGTCACCGCGCTCTATCTGTCGTTGTTCACTCACGAAAGTGCCGGCATTAAGCGCCTGATCGATGGTCAGGATTGGATCCGACGGTGTGACATCGATCTTGCCAAGGCGCGCCGCCGCCCGGGCTTCCTGGTAACTGCGAGCAATGACCGCGAAAACCGGCTGGCCATGAAAGTGAATTTCGTTCTTGGCCAGCACGGGGTCATCGCCACAGCCTGTCGGGCTGACATCGTTGCTGCCGGGTACATCGGCTGCAGTCAGTACCGAGACAACACCTGGGGATTCGCAAACGGCGGCAAGATCTACGCCTAGGACGGAGCCGCAGGCGACGTCAGCCATACCCGGCGCAAGATAAAGGGTGCCCGTCGGCTCCAAGATATCGTCAACGTATAACGCTTCGCCAGTCGCATGCTTGAGCGCGCTGTCATGACGCAGTGCCTCGCCGGCCGCGCCACGCAATTCAGGTTGTTCACCCATTGGCAAAAGATTGATTGCTGAGACCTGGCCATGTTTTCTCGTCATAGAGGTCTGGCAGATCGGTTGTTGTCATCGCGAGAAAATACTTCTCAAGGAGATTTCCTGCTGCACGTTGTCGATAGTGCGCGCTCGCTCGCATGTCCGTGATTGGGTCGAAATCGGCCGCTAATGCCTGGCGAGCCTGTGCCAAGGTCCCTTGGTCCAGTGGTTGGCCGGTAAGTGCCGCTTCACATTGCCGCGCACGCTTCGGGATGGTCGCCATGCCGCCAAAACAGATCCGTACTTCACGGACGATTCCCTCCTCAAGCTTTGCAGCAAAAGCGCCGAGCACTGCGCTGATGTCCTGATCGAATCGTTTGGAAATTTTCCAGCAGCGAAATTGAAGGTTACGATCGAGGGGGATTACGACCGACTCAACGAATTCGCCTGGCGCGAGATCCTGTTGGCCGTAATCGATAAAAAACGCGTCCAGTGGAATTTCTCGCACACCACGGGTACTTGCAATGCGTAACTGGGCCCCCAGTGCAATCAGCGCCGGGGGTAAATCTCCAATGGGGGATCCGTTCGCGATATTTCCGCCAACTGTACCTTGGTTACGGACTTGCCGGGACCCGAAGCGGCGCAGCAGGCGATTAAGATCCGGCGAGATTTCGCTGAGTGTCGCACTCGCATCCTGCAACGAAACACCGGCGCCGATCTCAAGTTTTCCATCGTTTTCCACAAGGCGTTGCAGTTCCGGGACTTGGCCGAGATAGATGACGGACGACAATCGCGTACCCTGTTTGGTGATCCAAAGACCAATGTCGGTCGCGCCAGCGAGGAGGGTTGCGCCTGGGTGGTCGGACACGATGGTCTGTAGATCTGCTCGAGAGCGTGGGGCTGCAAACATCTTTCCATTACTTCTACAGCAAAGCGGCTGGGCCGGATCTTGCCAGGCGCGAAGCGTCGTATCTGCAACTGTGGCTTGCGTTCGCCATGATTCTGGTAGTGGCGCCGAACAAGCTTCTCGAGCCGCGTTCACAATTGGCCCGTAACCCGTGCAGCGGCACAGGTTCCCGGCAAGGTACTCGTCAATCTGGGCCCGGTCGACCGGGGCCGATTCGTTCTTGCACGACGCAGCCCACTGCAGTCCCGCAAGCGACATGACAAACCCCGGGGTACAAAAGCCGCATTGAGACCCATGCTGATCGGCCATGGCCTGTTGCACTGGGTGAATTTCTTCCCGAGCAAGATGCTCGACCGTCAAAACCTGCTTACTGTCTACCATGCCGAGGAGAACGATACAGGCGTTAGTAGGCAGATAGCGCAAGCCTTGATCGTGGACTTCGCCAATGAGTACGGTGCAGGCGCCGCAATCACCTTCGGCGCAGCCTTCTTTGGTGCCGGTTAAGCGGGCACTGGTGCGAAGGTAATCCAGTAGGGTCAGATTTGGGTCGGCAAGTTCCACTTCGGTCGGTTGAGACCCGAGCAGAAAACGAACACGCCCTCTGGCATTTTGCATTCGGCTTCCTTAGCCATTACGCGGGATCAGCTGCCGCGATAGGTGCTGTACCCGTAGGGAGAGACGAGAAGTGGAACGTGATAATGGCCGTCTGGTTCTGCAATGCCAAAGCGCAGCACCACCCGGTCGAGAAACGGGGGTTCGGGGAGGTCCACCCCCCTTGACCGGAAATAATCCCCGGCCATAAACACCAACTCGTAGGTGCCGACTGTGAAATCAGCGCCCTCAAGCACGGGGCCGTCATTGCGGCCATCAGTATTTGTATGCCCCGAGGCGATTTCGCTGTGCTGTGGTTCGGCCCGGTACAAGACCCAGGCCATCCCCCCAGCGGGCTGGCCAGCTGCGGTATCTAGAACGTGAGTCGTTAGTTGCCCCAATGGTCTTTATCCTCTCGGTTTTGTCGAATTCGGCGCCTTCAAATGTCTGCTGAAGTTGCAGAGTACCGGTATTATCGGGCCTTTCAAGTCGGCAGGGACGATCTTCGTTGAGCCAACCGCCCGATTTAGTGTCAGCGGACCTTCACGAAATGCGCCCCAAAGTACCGAGCGATGGAGCGCAGGCGACAAGGAAACACTGATGGCTGATCATTTTTCTTATCCACGAGATCTTCAAGGTTACGGTCAAAATCCCCCGCAAGCGGCGTGGCCGGGTGGTGCCCGTCTTGCCCTGCAATTTGTGCTGAACTACGAAGAGGGCGGCGAGAACTGCGTGTTACATGGCGATCCGGCATCGGAAGCCTTTCTTTCCGAAATTGTCGGGGCGACGCCGTGGATCGGTCAGCGGCACATGAGCATGGAGTCGATCTACGAGTACGGTGCACGGGTCGGCATCTGGCGGCTGTTGGATCTTTTTCGGCGTAAAGACATTCCGTTGACGCTGTTCGCTGTTGCCATGGCACTCGAGCGCAATCCGGCTGTTGCCGATGCGGTGCTAGAAGCAGGTCACGAAATCTGCTCGCATGGATACCGTTGGATCGATTACCGCGATGTACCACTTGAGGCCGAACGCGAGCATCTATACAAGGCCATCGACATCATTCAACGTGTAACCGGCGAACGACCACTTGGTTGGTATACCGGTCGGACCAGTGATAACACGCGCAAACTGCTAGTAGAAGAAGGCGGATTTTTGTATGACGCCGACGCCTATAACGATGATCTGCCCTACTGGACCCGGATCACCGACAAAGATCACCTGGTGGTGCCCTATACCCTCGATGCAAACGACATGCGTTTTGCAACGCCGCAGGGATTCAACTCGGGCGAGCAGTTTTTCGCCTATTTGCGCGACAGTTTCGATGCGCTCTACGTTGAGGGCGCCAGAGTTCCGCGGATGATGTCGGTCGGCCTGCATTGCCGGTTGGTCGGTCGGCCCGGGCGTATTCATGCCCTCGAACGATTCATCGATCATGTCCAGCAGCACGACGAGGTCTGGATCTGCCGGCGCATCGATATTGCGCGCCATTGGCGCGAACATCATTCACCGCCTGGCACGTAATGTCTCGATTTTCGGACATCCCCGATCATTCATTTTCGAATTACCGGCCAAGCCAGATGGGTCGTGCCGAATTTGCCACTATTTTTGGCAACGCATTCGAACATTCAGCCTGGATTGTGATGCAGGCTTGGGATACCGGCTTAACGCCGCGGGACGACACCGCAGCAGGTCTTTGTAGTTCCTTTATCGATGTGGTCGAAATGGCAGGTCGCGAGGCGCAAATGGCACTGCTTCGCGCTCACCCAGATCTCGCGGGGCGCTTGGCTCGCCAAGGTGATGTGACTGATGCCTCTCGAAATGAACAGGCGAGCGCAGGCCTTAACGATTGCAGCAATACCGAATTTAAAGAATTTCAGGATCTCAACCGGCGTTACACCGAAAAATTCAACTTTCCGTTCATTCTCGCTGTGCGGGGGCACCATCGCGCCGAGATTTTGGAGGTATTTAAGCGACGTGTTGAAAACGATGTCGAGGATGAATTTAGGGAAGCATTGCGGCAGGTTTTTGAAATCGCCCGTCTTAGGCTCAGGGAAATTCAATAGACCCAGCTGGTTGTAACTTCTTTCGGTGATTTGATTGCCAGGGATTGCCTCGACCTGTATCATTCACTTCTTGAAATGCGACAAGCTCTTCAAGTTGTAACGACAAAGGAACCGGGCCGGTTCCTTTTTTTTGTGTCAAAGGTGGTTCGTTAATTGTCTGAAAGAGCAGTGCTCATCCTCGAGGATGGCACGTTGTTTTCAGGCCGCTCTGTGGGTAGCCAAGGGGAGTCTGTCGGCGAAGTTGTGTTCAACACTGCCATGACCGGCTATCAGGAGATTCTGACTGATCCCTCGTATGCCCGTCAGTTCGTTACGCTGACCAGTCCGCATATCGGTAACGTCGGCGTTAACGCAGATGATGATGAGTCACGTGGCGTGTACGCGGCTGGTCTGGTAATTCGAGATTTGCCCTTGACGCTCAGCAATTTCCGCGCCGAAGAATCTTTGCCGTCATTTCTTTGTCGCCAAGGCATCGTCGCAATCAGTGACATCGATACACGTAAGCTGACGCGGCTTTTGCGCGACAGGGGAGCCATGAATGGCTGCCTACAAGCCGGTGCGATTGATTTGGATTCTGCTTTAGAGAAAGCGCGGGCCTTTCCTGGTCTTAAGGGTATGGATCTCGCCCGAGAAGTGACCACCAAGGAACCATACGCGTGGCACGAGGGGGTGTGGCGTTTGGAGGGAAGAAAAGGCTTGGCCCCATCCACGCGTTGTCGGGTCGTTGCTTATGATTTTGGAATAAAGCACAACATTTTGCGGCTGCTCGCAGAGCACGGCTGTGAGATTCAGGTGGTCCCTGCCGAAACAACGGGGGCCGAGGTGTTAGCGCTACGTCCTGACGGGGTGTTCCTGTCCAATGGTCCTGGTGACCCGGAGCCCTGCGGCTATGCGATCCAGGCAATCCGAGAGATTCTGGCAGTTGGCATTCCTATTTTCGGAATTTGTCTCGGCCATCAATTGTTGGCGCTGGCGGCTGGCGCTCGTACCCTCAAAATGAAGTTCGGGCATCACGGAGCCAACCATCCTGTTATGGATCTTGAAAGTGGCCAAGTGCTGATTACCAGCCAGAACCACGGGTTTACCGTCGATCCGAACGGGTTACCGGACACAGTCCGGGTTACTCACCGCTCGCTGTTTGATGGATCAATTCAAGGCATTGAACTTCTAAACGCCCCGGCATTTTCATTTCAAGGCCACCCAGAAGCGAGCCCTGGGCCACATGATATCCAGGCTTTGTTCGAGCGCTTCGTTGTTCAAATGACATCCACCGAGCAGTTGGCCTGTGCCTAAACGCAGCGATATTGAATCGATTCTGATTATCGGGGCTGGGCCGATCATTATCGGTCAAGCCTGCGAATTTGATTACTCCGGTGTGCAGGCCTGTAAGGCACTGCGGGAAGAGGGGTATCGAGTGGTGTTGGTCAATTCCAATCCGGCCACGATCATGACAGATCCTGATTTTGCCGATGCGACCTACATTGAGCCGATCCGCTGGCGATCGATTGCAAGCATCATCGATGTGGAGCGGCCCGATGCGCTCCTACCGACAATGGGTGGCCAGACCGGTCTTAATTGCGCGCTCGATCTGAATCGGCATGGCGTACTAAAAGAGTACGACGTCGAGATGATCGGCGCCAGTCGAGAATCGATCGACAAGGCTGAGGATCGAGAGCGGTTTCGTGAAGCCATGCATTCAATTGGATTGGAAACCGTTCGCGGCGAGTTAGCACACTCTATGGAAAATGCACATGCAATTCTTGAAAAGATCGGGTTCCCAACCATCATCAGGCCATCATTTACGTTAGGCGGATCAGGCGGAGGTGTTGCTTACGATGCAGACGAATTCACCGCTATCTGCAAAAGAGGTCTCGATGCATCACCGACTAAAGAGTTACTGATCGAGGAGAGTATTCTTGGCTGGAAAGAGTTCGAGATGGAGGTGGTCCGCGACAAAAATGACAATTGCATCATTGTTTGCTCAATTGAGAACCTAGACCCAATGGGAGTCCATACCGGGGACTCAATTACCGTGGCTCCCGCACAGACTCTGACGGACAAGGAGTACCAGCTAATGCGGAACGCCAGTATCGCTGTGTTGCGCGAGATCGGTGTAGATACCGGAGGATCTAACGTGCAATTCGGTATCCGTCCTAGTGACGGTCACATGGTGATCGTGGAAATGAATCCTCGAGTGTCCCGGTCTTCGGCGCTGGCATCCAAGGCGACCGGGTTTCCGATAGCCCGGGTGGCCGCCAAACTTGCAGTGGGGTTTACGCTGGATGAACTTGCCAATGACATCACAGGTGGCGCAACGCCGGCCTCATTTGAACCGAGTATCGACTATGTCGTGACCAAGGTACCACGATTTGATTTTGAGAAATTTCCCCGAGCTGACGCACAGCTAACAACTCAGATGAAATCAGTCGGGGAAGCAATGGCCATTGGTCGAACTTTCCAGGAGTCGTTTCAAAAAGCGCTGCGCAGTCTTGAAATCGGAAGTGTTGGTTTGGACCCGCAGATTCCACCAGGGCTTAGCATTGAGGATAGCGGTCTCGAAGAGCGCTTGCGGTGGCCTGGGCCCAAACGAATTTGGTTTGTTGCTGATGCATTTCGCGCAGGGATGGCACTGGGAGAAATTCATCGCATCAGCAGTATCGACCCATGGTTCTTGGCCCAAATCGAAGAATTAGTCGGGATAGAGGAAAAAATTGCGGGAACCGCTCTTATCGATATCAATGCTGAAAATTTACGTTCTTGGAAACGTAAAGGATTTTCCGACGCTCGAATTGCGGCTTTAAGAAACTGCCAGGAACACGATATCCGGGAGATGCGCCATCGTCTCGAAGTACGGCCAGTTTACAAACGGGTGGATTCCTGCGCCGCGGAATTTGCTACCGCAACGGCGTACCTCTACTCAACCTACGAAGAGGAATGTGAAGCATCACCGGAGGACCAAAAGAAAGTCATGGTACTCGGTGGTGGGCCGAATCGCATCGGCCAGGGGATCGAGTTTGATTATTGTTGTGTGCACGCAGCGATGGCGCTACGGGAAGACGGATTCCAAACGATCATGGTCAACTGCAATCCGGAAACGGTGTCTACGGACTACGATATTTCTGATCGACTTTATTTCGAACCGCTGACCCTCGAGGATGTTCTGGAAATCATGAAGGTAGAGAATCCGACGGGCATCATTGTTCAATACGGCGGGCAGACCCCGTTGAAACTTGCCCGGGCATTAAAGGCGGCAGGCGGTCGGATTATTGGTACCACTCCCGAATCGATTCACCAAGCCGAGGACCGTGAACATTTTCAAACACTATTAAAAACGCTTGGTCTGCGCCAGCCACCGAACCGAACAGCCACTAATGAAACTGATGCTATTCGAATTGCGGGGAAGATTGGTTACCCCTTGGTTGTGCGCCCTTCCTACGTGCTCGGCGGGCGCGCAATGGAAATCGTTCATAACGATGAGGAATTAAGAGACTATTTGCGTGACGCTTTTGACGTTTCGAATGAATCACCCGTTCTGTTAGACCGTTTCTTAAACGATGCCATCGAAGTGGATGTCGATGCGCTCAGTGACGGTCAAGAGGTCGTCATCGGTGGCATCATGGAACACATTGAAGAGGCAGGCATCCATTCTGGAGATTCGGCTTGTTCATTGCCCCCCGCCGGGCTTTCCGAGGATGTACAAGAAGAACTTCGCCGCCAGGCGCGAGAGATGGCGTTGGCCCTCGAGGTCGTGGGCCTGATCAACGTGCAATTCGCTGTGAGAAATGGGGAGATTTTTGTGCTTGAGGCCAATCCGCGGGCTTCAAGAACCGTGCCGTTTGTTTCTAAAGCGACATCTAGGCCACTGGCGAAGATTGCTGCGCGATGCATGGTCGGACAGACGCTGCTCGAACAAGGTGTAGAGCACGAGATTGTTCCACCGTACTACTCGGTCAAAGAGGCTGTATTTCCATTCATAAAATTCCCAGGGGTCGATCCTGTGCTAGGGCCGGAAATGAAAAGTACAGGTGAAGTTATGGGTGTGGGGGTGACTTTCGGCGAGGCCTATCACAAGGCGTTAATGGCAAGCGGGGTTACTATTCCTAGATCAGGGGTCGCGCTTATTAGTGTCCGCACTGTTGATCAACCAGCGGTAATCGATATCGCGCGCTATCTTCAAGACAACGGTTTTGAACTGGTGGCAACCGAAGGGACTGCCGCATCTCTTCGCACGGCGGGAATGAATGCTCGAGTAATTAATAAAGTTCGGGAGGGCAGCCCACATGTACTCGAGAGTATCCGCAACGATGAGTTCGATTTAATCGTTAACACCACAGCCAGCCGACCTAATAGTCACCAGGATGCGCAGACCATCCGGCGTGAGGCGCTGCTTCATGAGGTAACTTATTTTACGACCTTGTCTGCGGCGCGCGCTGCGTGTGATGCTCACCGTACAGCAAGCAAAAAAAACACAGTGAGCCGCTTGCAATCTCTGCATCAAATGTTAGCAATATAATTTGACTCGGCTATAAACTTGTAGCTGTACTAAAATTACGCCAACCACTGGAGAGGCCCAGAAGTTCAATCTCCGCTTTATCACTATCTCTTTAATCTATTGTGTCAGCGGTATTTGTGTCTGAGCCGATTTGAGCTCAAATTGATGATCCGGCGAGAATTGTTCTGTTAACTGAATTTAGACGAGGAAATGCAGCGATGGTACTGACACCAGAATTTGCCCCGAAGGATATCTACACACAGATTGAGCGCACAGGTATCCAAGGGCGTAATCTGACATTTATCGATGATCTCTCCCCGGACGAACTCGAAAATTTGTTTATTACCGCTGAGATGCTAGAGCCGTTTTGGCGCAGCGGCTTAGAGCTCCTCCGACACCGGATTCTTTGCACCTTGTTTTTTCAACCGAGCACCCGCACCCGGTTCAGCCACGAAACAGCGATGTATCGACTGGGGGGCAATGTATTGACCGAATCGAATCCGCTGATCAGTTCAGCGGCGGCAAAGAACGAATCACTCTACGACTCGATTCGGGTCATCTCCCAGTACGCGGACGTACTGGTGTTACGCCATCCAGACGATGAACGGGTGCTGGCTGACATCGAGCAGTTGGGTGCGGATACGGTACCCATCATCAGTGGCGGTTACGGTAATGTGACCCACCCGACCCAGGGGTTGCTTGACATGTACACCGCATGGCGTGTGTTAGGAGGAGACTTTTCTGCCATGACCGTCATGATCGCGACCCCCGACCTGTCCCGGGCCCGCTCTGGCCAGTCATTCGCACTTGGTTTGGCCCGGATGGGCGCGAGAATTGTGTATTCAGGCACCACGGGATTGCGTACCCCCGACGTCATTCTGGAGAAACTGGACGCCGTGAACGGGAATTACGAAGAACACAACGATCTGACTATTGCTCAACAGGAAGATTTGATTGCAGATGAGGGGATCGATCTTTTGTACTTGCCGGGCTGTTCGGTCAAGAAAGGCGACCCCGGTCGGGATGACTTCATGAAAAAAATGGAGGAATACTATTTTACGGTGGAGGGATTAAGTCGCATTCGGGAAAAGAGCGGAAAGACTGTTGGCGTCATGCATTCTTTACCGCGCAATGAAGGAGAGTTCGATTTTGGTATCGATGCTACGCAGCATGAACTCTACTTCAAGCAGATTGGATTTTCGGTGCCGCTTCGAATGTCGCTGCTTGCGAATATTGTAGGAGCGTCCTAAACGGGCGGTCGCGAAGCACGTCATGCCATGACGGCAAAACCGAAAGTTGTCATTATTGGGACCGGCGGCACCATCGCGGGTCGTGCGGCGTCGGCCACCGACCTCGCATACGATGCAGCGCAATTGTCGGTGGACGAACTGCTTGTGGCCATCCCGGGGCTCAAAGACATTGCTGATATCTCCGCCACCAATCTTTTTGCCCTGAATTCGAAAGACATGGGCCCCGGTGAATGGCTGCAATTGGCGCGGCGCATCGAAACCTGCGCCGAGGATCAAGACACCGCCGGCATTGTCGTGACCCACGGCACGGATACGCTAGAAGAAGCAGCGCTTTTTCTGGAACTGACGCTGCGTACCCAAAAACCGGTTGTGATCACCGGCAGCATGCGGGCGGCCACGGCATTGAGCGCAGACGGTCCCGCCAATCTCTACCACGCGGTACAGGTCAGCGCGTCGAGTCAGGCGATAGGGCGGGGGGTGCTGGTGGTTCTAAATGGCGAAATATTTTCGGGGATTCGCGTAATTAAAGGCCACTCGATTGCGACAAATGCGTTCTCAGCCTCGGCCGGTGGTTTGATCGGTAACGCGTACAGTGGGCATACGTTTTTCTTTGTGCCGCCAGGCTTCTCGCCCCTTCACGGCGCTTTTCACCGTGTACTACAAAACGATCAAGCCCTGCCCCAGGTGGGGGTGCATTACATCACCGCAGGTGGGAACGAGCAGGCGCTCGTTTCGTTGGAGGCCGCAGGCTGCCAGGGGCTGGTACTCGCGGCCTTTGGCAGTGGTGAGATTCCAGAAGCGCTGGTGCCCAGTGCACAGGCCATCGCAGAGCGAGGCATACCGATCGTCGTGTCCTCTCGGGTGAATCACGCCGTTGTTTTGCCTGAGACGATGACCCTGAATGAGGCGGGTAATGTCGTGGCGTCACGTCACCTCAATCCACAAAAGTCAGCAATCTTACTGACACTGACCCTGGCGACCGGAAGCGATCCGAGAGACGTCTTTACGCGCGCGGACATTGCAGAATAGCGTGATGACAGAAACACACAGCCCCTCGGATTTGCCGCCTCGGCTGTTGATCGCGGTCGGAGGCAATGCGATTCATCCCGAAGGCATTAAAGGCACGCCGGAGGAGCAGATGACGGTTGCGGCCGATGCTGCCCAGACACTGTTGCCCATCCTCGAGCTCGAGCGGGAACTCGTGGTCACCCACGGCAATGGCCCTGGAGTCGGGAAGACCATTTTGCGCCAAGTGCTCGCGCGTCACCGGGTGACTCCGATGTCGCTCGACATCTGTGTCGCGAATACGCAGGGCGTGACCGCTTACCTTTTGATGCAGGCTTTCGAGAACGCGCTGCGCAATGCCGGAAACCCTCGACACGCGATCGGGTTGGTCACGCAGGTCGAAGTAGACCCCAACGACCCCGCCTTTGAGCAGCCCACCAAACCGATTGGGTATTTTTACAGCGAGGAAGAAGCAAAAAGCCTCGAGGCTGAATTTGGTTGGACAATGAAAGAAGATGCCGGGCGGGGCTGGCGCCAAGTGGTGCCATCGCCTGAACCGCGACACGTCTGCGACATTTCCCTGGTTGATGCCTTGGCCAGCCGCGGAACGATAGTCATTGCGGGCGGTGGCGGTGGAATCCCCGTGGTGCGAGATGCAGCGGGAATTCGGCGGGGTATTGAAGCCGTGATCGACAAGGATCTCACCTCGCAACATATGGCGACCGTGCTTGGCATAGAGCACATGATGATCCTGACCAGCGTCAGCCAAGTCGCATTGCATTTTGGGACCGACCGCGCACAACGGCTCGGCACGGTGTCGGTATCGCAGATGAAACGCTATCAGGACGAGGGACATTTTGCCGACGGTAGTATGGGCCCCAAGGTAGAGGCAACCATCCGCTTTATTGAGCGCGGCGGCAAGCGGGCCATCATCGCCCATCTCGAAGAATCGTTACCGGCACTGATGGGGGAAGCCGGCACGCAAATTGTTGCTGATGACTGAACATACCCCGTCGTTACATCAAATCAATCCCTGGCTTTCGCTGCGCGAAGGCCAGCATCACGAATGAAGAAAAGGAGTAGCCATTAAGGTGATGAGTGATCATTCAAATCCAGACGAAAAACAGATATTCGAGCCGCTCGATCCGGAACCCCGCCTTTTGATGGGGCCGGGACCGGTCGACGTGTATCCCCAGGTTCTCAGAGCGATGTCGAACTCGATGCTCGGCCAATTCGACCCACAATTCACCGAATATATGAACCAGGTCATGGCGCTCTACCGTCAGGTTTACTGTACCGAGAATCGCTGGACCTTCCTGGTCAATGGCACTGCGCGAGCTGGTATCGAAGCCTGCCTGACTTCCCTGATTTCACCAGGCGACCGGGTGCTGGTTCCGGTTTTTGGCCGATTTGGTCATTTACTGACCGAAATTGCGCGGCGTTCCGGCGGTGAGGTCGTCTGTATTGAAACTCAGTGGGGCAGCGTTTTTACACCCGAACAGTTGACCGATGCCATACGAGAACACCAACCGAAAATTGTCGCACTGGTGCATGGGGATACCTCCACCACGATGGCCCAGCCATTGGACGAGATCGGACCCATCTGCCGCGAAGCGGGCCTTCTCATCTATGTCGATGCAACCGCGACATTGGGGGGCATGCGGTTGGACACCGATGCTTGGTGTCTCGACGCAGTATCGGCCGGCTTGCAAAAATGCATGTCGGGACCGCCGGGCACATCGCCTGTTACTTTGAGTGATCGCGCAGCGCAACAAGTGCAGGGGCGCAAGCACGTCGAGGCAGGAATTCGTTCTGCGGATGCTGACGATGCCGATGGTGTCGTGATCCAATCAAATTACCTGGACCTCGCTATGCTGATGGATTATTGGAGTCCGCTGCGACTCAACCATCATACCGAGTCCACGGCGATGCTCTACGGTGCGAGGGAGTGTGCCCGGGTGGTATTGCGGGAAGGGTTAGAAGCCGGGTTTCGCCGGCACCGTCTTACCAGTTGTGCCCTGCGGGCCGGGCTTACCGGGATGGGCCTTGAACTCTTCGGGGACCCGGCGCACCGCATGGACAATGTGACTGGGGTGCATGTCCCTTCGGCGATCGATGAGGAAGGCGCGGTGCGGGCAGCATTGCTGGAGGATTTCGGGATTGAGATCGGTACCTCTTTCGGACCGTTGCAGGGAAAAATCTGGCGAATCGGGACCATGGGGTACGTTTGTCGCAAGGCCAACGTCTTGCGCTGCCTAAGCGCGATGGAAAATGTCCTTCGCCGCTACGGATTCGGGACTCCATCGGGCGCCGGGATCGATGCGGCCTACGA
>Ga0207962_1000350_pt1 | contig 15008 bp, 7 predicted proteins | sample Knorr_S15_td_AAI_FD_185603 | JGI IMG/M metagenome (GOLD analysis project Ga0207962, IMG submission 185603) | Marine microbial communities from Southern Atlantic Ocean transect - Knorr_S15_td_AAIW_ad_750m_LV_A (SPAdes) (version 2) | ecosystem: Environmental > Aquatic > Marine > Oceanic | place... | reverse complement strand
GTTCAGGGCCGGTGAATCCCATGGCCAGGAGGACCAGGTCGGCCGGGTAGTCCTCCTCGCTGCCCTCTACCGGTTCGAAAGTCATCCGCCCGTCGACGAGCAGTTGTTCAACCCGCCGGGTCCGTAGGGTGGTGAGACGACCGGCTTCACCGACGAATTCATCGGTGGTGATCGCGTACTCGCGCACACCACCCTCCTCGTGGGCCGAGGACACCCGGTAGACCATCGGCCAGGTGGGCCAGGGATTTTCTGAGGGCCTCTCGTCCGGCGGGCGGGGCATGATCTCGAACTGGTGGATAGATGCTGCACCCTGCCGGTGGGCGGTACCCAGGCAGTCGGCACCCGTGTCGCCTCCACCGATGATCACGACGTTCTTGTCCGCCGCGTCGATGGTTGGGGCGACCAGGTCGCCCTCCTGGACCCTGTTAGCCGGTGGCAGGTACTCCATGGCCTGGTGGATGCCATCGAGATCCCGACCGGGGATCGGTAAGTCCCGCCATTGGGTGGCCCCGCCGGCCAGGACCACCGCGTCGAAGTCGTCGATCAACTCCCTGACCGTAAGGTCCACCCCGACATCGGTATTGGTTCGGAATTCGGTGCCCTCGGCCTCCATCTGCGCTAGGCGGAGGTCGAGGTGGCGTTTCTCCATCTTGAACTCCGGTATGCCGTAGCGGAGGAGGCCGCCGATCCGATCGGCCCGTTCAAAAACCACCACACCATGGCCGGCCCGGGTGAGCTGTTGGGCGGCGGCCAGACCCGCGGGGCCGGAGCCCACGACGGCCACCCGGCAGGCAGTGAGTTCCTGGGGCACCACGGGGGTGATCCATCCTTCCTGCCAGGCGCGGTCGACGATGCCCACCTCGACCTGCTTGATGGTCACCGGCGGTTCGCTGATCGCTAGGACGCACGCGCCCTCGCACGGGGCCGGGCAGAGACGGCCGGTGAATTCGGGGAAATTGTTGGTGGCGTGCAGTCGATCGCTGGCCTCTCGCCACTGGTCTCGGTAGACCAGGTCGTTCCAGTCGGGAATCAGGTTGCCCAACGGGCACCCGTGGTTACAGAACGGGATCCCACAGTCCATGCAGCGGCTGGCCTGGGCCTGAAGCTTCTCCTCAGGGAAGGGCTGGTAGACCTCGCGCCAGTCGGTCAGTCGGACGGCAATTGGCCGTCGTTCCGGGAGTTCACGCTCGTGCTCGAGGAAGCCGCGGATGTCACCCATGAGATTCCCCTAGCCGTGAGCCACGGCCATCACCGCGGCCACTTCATCACGACCGGCGGCCCGGGCGGCGGCAGCGGCCTCCAGGACGCGCTTGAAGTCCACCGGCATGACCTTCACGAAGGAGGAAGCCGAACCGGACCAGTCGCCGAGGAGCCGTCTGGCCACCTCGGAGCCGGTCTCGTCTCTGTGGCGGCCCACCACCCCGTTAAGCCACTCCAGGTCGTCAGGGTCGGGTTCTTCGACCAGGACCATCTCCTGGTTGACCCGGTGTGGGAACGTTCCGGATGGGTCGTAGACGAAGGCCACTCCGCCCGACATTCCCGCCGCAAAATTCCGGCCGGTTGGCCCGAGGATCACAGCACGACCGGCAGTCATGTACTCGCAGCCGTGGTCGCCAACGCCCTCCACTACGGCCAGGGCACCCGAGTTACGGACGCAGAACCGTTCCCCCACCAGGCCGCGTAGAAATACCTCGCCGGACGTGGCGCCGTAAAGAACGACGTTCCCGGCGATGACCTGGTCCTCGGCGTCGAATGGCGAGTCGTCGGGGGGCCTGATCACGATTCGACCGCCGGACAGGCCCTTGCCTACGTAATCGTTGGCGTCACCGGTCAGGCGCAGGCTGATTCCGTGAGGGACGAACGCCCCGAAACTGTTGCCAGCCGATCCGGCCAGATTGATGGCGATGGTTTCGTCGGGAAGACCGGTGCCTCCGTATCGACGGGTAACTTCGTAGCCGAGGAGAGTTCCGACGGTGCGATTGACGTTGCGGATCGGGGTGGTGATCCGAACCGGGGTCCCGTCGGTCAGCGCCGGCTCGGCCTGGACAATGAGTTCCTGGTCGAGGGCGTGTTCGAGCCCGTGGTCCTGGGCCACCGCCTGGTGGCGGACCCTGTCCTCGGGTAGGTCGGGAACGTGGAGTATTGGGGCGAGGTTGAGGCCGGCCGCTTTCCAGTGGTCTACTGCCCCGGAAACGTCGAGGCATTCGGCCTGGCCGATGGCCTCCTGGAGTGTCCGGAAACCAAGGTCGGCGAGGATCTCGCGGACCTCCTCAGCTACAAACTCGAAGAAGTTGATGACGAATTCGGGCCGACCAGTGAACTTCTTGCGCAGCTCGGGGTTCTGGGTCGCTACTCCTACCGGACAGGTGTCCAGGTGGCAGACCCGCATCATCACGCAACCCAGGACGACCAGTGGCGCTGTGGCAAATCCGAATTCATCGGCTCCGAGCAGAGCCGCCACGACAACGTCGCGGCCCGTCTTGAGTTGCCCGTCGACCTGTACGACGATGCGATCCCGGAGGTCGTTGAGGAGCAGGGTCTGCTGGGTCTCGGCTAGGCCCAGCTCCCACGGTGCCCCAGCGTGCTTGATGGAGGTGAGCGGTGAGGCGCCGGTTCCCCCGTCGTGCCCTGAGATGAGAACCACGTCGGCGTGCCCCTTCGAAACCCCAGCGGCGACGGTGCCCACCCCCACTTCAGCCACCAGTTTCACGTGCACCCTGGCCCGGGGGTTCGAGTTCTTCAAGTCGTGGATCAACTGCGCGAGGTCTTCGATCGAGTAGATGTCGTGGTGAGGCGGTGGTGAGATGAGACCCACGCCGGGCGTGGAGTGGCGAGTCTTGGCGATCCACGGGTACACCTTGTGACCCGGCAGTTGCCCTCCCTCGCCGGGCTTGGCGCCCTGGGCCATCTTGATCTGTAGGTCGTCGGCGTTGACGAGGTACTCGCTGGTCACCCCGAACCGCCCTGAGGCCACCTGCTTGATCGCTGACCGTCGCAAGTCCCCGTTGGCGTCGGGAACGAAACGCTCCGGGTCCTCACCACCCTCGCCGGTGTTGGACTTCGCTCCGATCCGGTTCATGGCCACGGCCAGGGTTTCGTGAGCCTCGGCGGAGATCGACCCGTAGGACATCGCTCCAGTGGCGAATCGTTTGACGATCTCGGCGACTGGTTCGACCTCGTCGATCGGCAGTGGCGGGCGAAGGTCGTCGCGGAAGCGGAACAAGCCTCGCAAGGTGGCCAGTTCCCGGGCCTGCTCGTCGATTCCTGCCGTGTACTGGCGAAAGATGTCGTAACGGCCCTCGCGGGTGGCGTGTTGGAGACGGAACACGGTTTCCGGGTTGAACAGGTGCACCTCGCCCTCGCTACGCCACTGGTACTCACCTCCCGCCTCGAGGGTGCGGTGAGCCCGCTCGCCAGGGTTGTGGGGAAAGGCCAGGCGATGCCTGGCCGCAACCTCTTCGGCCAGCACGTCGTAGCCCACTCCGTCTAGTCGGCTGACTGTGCCAGTGAAGCAGTCGTCGACGACGCCGTGGCCGAGCCCTAGGGCCTCGAAGATTTGGGCTCCGCAGTAGGAGGCGACCGTGGAGATCCCCATCTTGGACATGATCTTCCGGATCCCCTTGTCGCAGGCCGTGATGAAGTTCTCCCGTACCCGGTCGGAACCTAGGTCTGTCGGCATCCCGAACCGCTGGGAGGCGGCGAGGAGCTCGACGGCTTCGAAGGCCACATACGGGCAGACCGCAGCGGCCCCGTATCCGACGAGCAGGGCTATGTGGTGCACTTCCCGGGCATCACCGCTCTCGACGACGATCCCCACCTGGGTACGGGTCTTCTCCCTGATTAGGTGGTGGTGGACGGCTCCAGTAGCTAGCAGGGACGGGATGGGTGCCAGGTCGGGGTCCAGTCCCCGGTCGGAGATCACCAGGATGTTGACCCCGTTGGCGATGGCCGCTGAAGCCCCGGTGCGCAGATTGTTCAGGGCCGTAGTGAGGCCGGCTTTGCCGTCGGCCACCGCGTAGCGGGCGTCTAGGACTTTGGCGCGAAATCCTTCCGGGCCTTCGGGTGATTCGATACCTATCAGGGCGGCCAGTTGGTCCTCGGTGATCACCGGGTGTGGAAGGTGGACCCGGCGACAGGCCTGCGGTCCCGGGTTGAGGAGGTTTCCCTCGGAGCCGACAGTTATGCACACCGCGGTGATGAGCTCCTCCCGGATAGCGTCCAGCGGCGGGTTCGTGACCTGGGCGAACAACTGTTGGAAGTAGTCGAACAGTTGTCGGGGCCTGTTGGACAGGGCAGCCACCGGAGTGTCTGTTCCCATCGAGCCGATGGCCTCCTTGGCGTCCCGGGCCATCGGTGCCACCAGCATCTTGAGTTCTTCAAGGGTGTATCCGAACAATTGCTGGCGTTGGACCGGTGTTCCCGCGTCGTGTACTTCCCGATCCACCGGGGGGAGGTCGTCGAGGTGGACCAGGTTCCGGTCCAGCCAGGTCTTGTAGGGCTGGGCGGCGACCAGTTTGGCCTTGATCTCGTCGTCGCGGACGATTCGTCCCCGAACGGTATCGATGAGGAACATCCGTCCCGGTTGGAGCCGTCCTTTCTCAACGACCTTAGAAGAGGGGATGTCGAGGACGCCGACCTCGCTGGCCATGATGACCAGACCATCGTCGGTCACCCAGTACCTGCTGGGCCGGAGACCGTTGCGGTCCAAGACGGCGCCGATCACCGTCCCGTCGGTGAAGGCGATCGACGCGGGACCGTCCCAGGGTTCCATGAGGGTTGCGTGGTACTGGTAGAAGGCCCGGCGCTCGGCTTCCATCTCGCCGTGGTTCTCCCAGGGTTCGGGGATCATCATTAGAACGGCCTCAGGGAGAGGGAAGCCGCCGAGGGTGAGCAACTCAAGGACCTCGTCGAAGGTCGCGGTATCACTGGCTCCCGGGGTGCAGATCGGAAACAGCCGTTCCAGGTCGCCGGGAAGGAGATCGGTGGCCAGGAGGGCCTCCCGGGCTCGCATCCAGTTCCGGTTGCCCTGCACGGTGTTGATCTCCCCGTTGTGGGCCAGCATCCGGTACGGGTGGGCCAGCGGCCAGGAGGGAAAGGTGTTCGTGGAGAAGCGTGAGTGGACCAGGACCATGGCGCTGGTCACTCGGGGATCGGTGAGTTCCGGGTAGTAACCGGCCAGTTGCGGAGTGGTGAACATCCCCTTGTAGACAATGGTTCGCGCCGACAGGGAGGGGAAGTAAACACCCTCGTGGCGTTCGGTCCCCGACCCCATGCCGGTGTCCCTGGCTCCGGACCGTTCGCCGATCTCCCGCTCGGCCCGCTTCCGGAACGGGTAGATGAGGCGGTCGAGCTCGATTCCGGATGCGTCGGGGTCGGTGGACGAGGTCAGGAAGAGTTGGCGGATCACAGGTTGTGCGGCGCGAGAAGCCAAGCCGAGCATCGAGTCGTCCGTCGGCACGTCCCTCCAGCCGAGAACCTGCAGGTCTTCATCAGCGGCTAGGGACTCGAGAAGGGCCACCGCCTCCTCGGCCTGGGTGGGATCGCCGGGAAGGAACGTCATGCCGGTGGCGTACCGACCGGCCTCGGGCAGGTCGAAGTCCACGACCCCGCGGTAGAACCCGTCGGGGACCTGCAACAGGATTCCGGCGCCGTCGCCGGAGTTCTTCTCGGCACCTAGCGCTCCTCGATGCTGCAGGTTGCAGAGGGCTTCTACGCCATAGGCCACGATCTCGTGGCTGGCTTCCCCCCGAAGATTGCAGACGAAGTTGACCCCGCAGGCATCGTGTTCGAAGCGGGGGTCGTAGAGGCCTTGCGCTGCAGGTAGGCCCCACCTGTGGACCGGTGTGGCCCGGGGGGCTTGGCCTATTGGGGTCGTCTTCATGGTGCCTTGGTCGTGCCGGGCGGGTCCGGCCGGTGTGGTATGGGTCGGCTCCGAGCACCGTCGATCGGAACTTGCCCGTGGGGAACCTGGGACGGGGGCACGCCCTCCGTCTAGTTCCCGGTGGTTGGGAGGGGAAAGCCCCGCCACATTGCGGATCCGGCGTTCCCGACTGGCTTTCCAGTCTAGGGGCGGAGGGTCAGCTTGGGTCGAGTCACCGCGGGAACCGGCGCCACCACCGGTCCGGTCGACGGCCAGGGGCGTGCCGTTGGATGGCCCGGTAGGGGGCGACCACCATGAGCAGCATCGGGAAGATCTCCAGCCGCCCGACAAGCATCAGGAGGGCCAAGACCATACGGCCCGGCGAGCTGTAGCCGTCCACGAACGAGGCGGTGGGGCCGGCCTGGTTAAGGGCGGGCCCCATATTTCCCAGTGCGCTGGCCACCCCGCTGAGAGCGGTGAGGAGGTCGCTGCCCAGGGCAGCCACCACCAGTGTCCCTCCGACTAGGAACATCCCGTAGACGACCACGAATCCGGCGACCCGTTCGACGAGGTGGTCGGCGACGACCATGTTCCCGAAACGCACCGGGAGGATGGCCCGGGGGCGTCGGATTGAGCGGAGGGTCCGATAGGCATGGGCGGCACCGATGCGGAGCCGCATCACCTTGACCCCGCCCGAGGTCGAACCGGTGCACCCGCCAAACACCAGCAGAAAGAGCAGGAGTACCTGTGGTCCGGCTGGCCAGCTAGCGAAGTCGCCCGGTCCCCCCCGGGTGGTGGCGTTCCCGAACCCGCCGCTGGTGCCTAGGGTGACCACGTTGAACGCCCCGTTGCGAAGAGCCGTGGCCGGTCCGTAACCGTCGGCACACAACATGAGGGTGGCCAGGATGGTCCCGACGCCCAGGACGCCCAGGTAGCCCCTGAACTCGGGGTCCCGTTGGTGGAGTGGTCGTCGTGTACCGAGGGAGCGGGCGTGCAGGGTGAAGTTTGCTGCTCCGATCACTAGGCCGAGCATGATCACCAGTTCGATGGCCAGGCTGTCCCAATGTCCGATCGACGCATCTCGCGTGGAGAACCCCCCAGTGGAGATGGTGGTGAGGGAATGTGCAACGGCGTCGAAGGGGCCCATTCCTGCTGCCAGGAGTCCGACCGCCACCAGGATTGTCAAGCCCAGATAGAGCAGCCAGAAGCGCCGCGCCGTGTCGGCCACGCGGGGAGCTAGCCGATCCACGCCCGCTCCGGGGGCCTCGGCGTCGATGAGACCGAGGCCGGCGGCCCTCACTGACGGGAGCACTGTTACCACGAGTACGACGATCCCCATCCCACCGATCCATTGGGTCAACTGCCGGTAGAGAAGCAGCCCGGTCCCCTGGGCGGCAATCGGGTTGTGGCTGCCGAAGACCGTAGAACCGGAAGCGGAATAGCCGGACACCGACTCGAATAGGGCGTCCGCGATAACCACAGGAAGGCCGATCCCCGGCCGGTCAAAGGTCCCGGCCAGGAGGTAGGGAAGAGCACCCAGGACCGAGACGATCAGCCAGGTCCCGCCGACCGCTGTGAACACCGTCGCATGGTCGAGTCGCCCAGGTCGGGTGCTTCGCCAAAGTAGGAGGCCAATTCCGGCGGTGATGGCTGTTGCACCCGCCATCGCTCCCCCGTCGGTACCGTCGAGAAGTTCAACGAGGGTTCCCAATCCCATCCCTGCGGCTACGAATAGCAGGGCCAGACCAGCCACGTGTCCGGTGGTGGTCGCCCAACGGGACTGGATGGCACTCATCTGGTCCCGCGGGCCCGCCATCGGCGCCACCGACGCCTGAGCCGCAGTTGATTACCTAGTTCGATGAGCAGGGTGCCGCCGGTCACAGCCGCTGGGTAAAGGAAGAGGCGTCCGCTGACCATCGCCGGGAGAAGAGCCATGCGGCTCGGCCGGGGCCATCCCGATGGGTCGAGGATTGATCCGTCCAGGGCCCGGACCGGACCGGCGGTGGACACCGCATGAACACTTGCTGACAGAGCAGCCGCCATGTCGAGGCCGAGGGTGGCCACGACTAGTGCCGTGGTGAACAGGACGGCCACGAAAACGAACTGGACGACAGTGGCCTGGCGGACCGTACTCTCCTCGGCGACCCGTCCGCCGAGGCGCACCCGGGCGACGACCCGCGGGTGTAGTTGGCGCACCATCTCGCGTGTCGCGCTGTTGAGGAGGATCCGCAGTCGGAGGATCTGGAACCCTCCTCCCGCTGAGCCGGTCATCGGCCCGATGGCCACCAGAAGCAGGAGGAGCACTGGAAGAGCGGCTGACCACTCCCCCATGGGGTCGGACGGGAATCCGGTGGTGGTGATGGCCGAGGACACGGTGAACAGGGCCTCCCGCAGGTCGACGCCTTCCATAGGCCCGGACCAGGCCAGAAAGAGGCCAGTCGCCACGATCAGAATCGACAGGTAGGAGCGGAGTTCCCGAGAACGGAGCAGTCCCCGCCCCCGGCCGACCACAAGTCGCCACAGCACGACAATGCTTGTTCCGGAGAGAATCATCCCGACCACGGCCACCCATCTCGTTTCCCCGTCGGCAAGGAGGTTTCCGGGTCCGGTGAAGCCACCGGTGGAGACAGTGGCCATGGCCAGCAGCAGGGAGTCGAAACAGCCGGAACCGGCCAAGGTGTAGGCCAGCCAGATGACCAGGGACAGCGGTACGTAGAGGGCGAAGATGTTCCGGAGGGCAACCCGCTGGTTGGGGGCTAGTGGAATGCGGCCGTCGCGACCTGACCGGTCGGCGAACTCCCCGCCGCGGCCCTGGAATGGAAGAATGACCACGGCCAGGACCAGGGCACCGAGGCCACCGAACCACTGGCTGCCTGCTCGGACCAACAGGAGGCCCCGACCGAAAGAGCTGGGGTCAAGGACGCTCAGCGCAGTGGTGGTCACCCCGCTCGTTGCCTCAAACAGGGCGTCGTCGGGCTGTCCGGCGGCACCAGTGAGGAGGTACAGGCCCGCCACGCATAACACCATGGACACCAGTGCGGTGGTCGCCCCGCTCAGTACCTCGCTGGGCCGGATGCGGTCAGGTCGGTTGACCCTGGCGACGAGTAGCGACGAGGCCACCCCGGCAAGCCCGCCGGCCATCAGCAGGACCGGTGTGTCACCCCCACCGGCCGTGAGGTCGACGAGGCCGGCGGTGAGGGCGAGGCATGCCGCGGAGATCATCCCCACCGCAGCGCCCCAGGTGGTGGCGGTCCGGATGCCACCCCAGGTCCGGTCGCTCCCGGTTCCCGCGGCCGGGCCGGCCAGCAGGCTTCGGATCACCCGAACAGGGACGTGACGCGGTCGACCGAACCCGGCTTCGCTATGGCGATTACGTGGTCCTGGTCTCTCAGGGTGCTGTTGCCCCGGGCGATCCGGGGTTTGCCATCACGCACGATCGCCCCGATGAGGGCCTCTTTGGGAATATCCAATTCGGCCAGTGTCCGGCCCTCGCAGGGGCTGTCCTCGGATACCGCGAACTCCAAGATCTCGGCGTCGCCATGGAGAAAGGTGGCCACTGCGGCAACCGTTTCGACGTCGCCCCTGACGAACCGGAGGACACTGTTGGCGGTGGCCGTCCTGGGGCTAAATGCGGCGTCCACCTGGTTGGCCTCGAGGAGTTCAAGGAGCTTCAGTCGGTGGACCACGGCGATCGTCTCGGGTCCACTGTCCGGGCCGTTTCTATGCCGTCTAGCACCGGCCGACTTGGCGTAGAGGCAGGCCAGGACGTTGGCGTCGTCCTCTCCGGTGAGCGCTATCACGACGTCCTGGAGAGCCACGTCGGCATCCTCGAGCATGTCCACGTCGGTGATGTCTCCGTGGTAGATGAGTGCTGCGGTGACCTCCTCGCTCAACTCGCGGGCCCGATCCGCCTTCTTCTCGATGATGGCGACGTCCAAACCCCGGCCGATCAGAGACTCGGCGAGGAGTTGCGCGGTCCGTCCCCCGCCGAGCAGGAGGGCCCGGGTGGGAACTTCGCGTGCGATTCCTAAACGGTGGGTGACGTCGCGCAGTGCCCGTGACTTGCAGATGACCCGGAGGAGGTCGCCCTCCCGGAGGACGACGTCTCCCCTCGGGATCAGGGTCTCCTCCTCACCGTCGCCGTCGTCAGTCCGCCGGGTGATGGTTCCGACGATGAAGTCCCAGTCCGGATCGAGCTCTCTTCCCAGGGCGAGGAGAGACACCCCGACAAGTGGGGCATGCGCGGGGAGGCGTGCCCCGATCACCACCACCTCCCCATCGGCCATCCGGGCCAGATCTACCGCGCCCGGGTATTCGACGAGCCGGAGAATGGAGTCAGCCACCTCTTGGTCGGGGTCTATCACTAGGTGGTCGTCCATGCCATCGAAGAGAGCTGCAACCTCAGGCCGGCGGAGCCGCCTCGACTCCACGCGGACGATCGTCTTGGAGACACCGGCCCGGCGGGCCAGGAGCGCGGACAACAGGTTTGTCTCGTCGCTGTTGGTGGCGGCCACCAGAAGATCGGCGCGGTCGATCCCGGCGGCGCTCAGCGTTTCGGGGTCGGTTCCACTTCCCCGTACCGTCAAAAGGTCGAGGTCAGTTTCTACCTGCCGGAAACGCTCAGCGTTCGACTCGACCAAGGCGACATGGTGTTCCTGGCCGCTGAGCCGCTCAGCGATGTAGGTACCCACCTCACCCGCTCCTACGACGATGATTCGCACGACCTAATCCTCCCCCATGGGGAAGGTCGATGGGGCGATTCCGCGCCCGAAAATCCCGGTCTCGGTGACGATCAGGTCCACTGGTACGTCCCAGGGGCTGGGCTTGATTGACTCCACCACTTGAAACTGGTGGGCCAGGCCGATCAGGACGGGGTGATCACGGTCCCGTCGGAAGGCAAACGTGCGGTCGTAGTAGCCGGCCCCGTGGCCAAGGCGGTTCCCCGACCAATCCACGGCGACGAGAGGCACCAGGACCACCTCGAGTTCAGTGGGCTCCACCACCCGACCTGTGGTGGGCTGTCGGATGCCGAAAGAGCCCAACTCGAGAGGCCCGTCGGGTACTACGAATCGGAGGGGCTCCTCGGCCCGGGTGACGGGCAGGGCGACCTCCGGGCTCTTTTCCCGTAGGAGTTCGGCGGGATCGATCTCACCGTCCCGGCTCATGTAGGAAGCAACTAGGGCGGCGCCGGTGTAGCCGGGCAGGATCCGGACGCGTTCTACGACCAGCGCTGACGCCTGGGCCACGGCCTCCGGGCTGAGGGCCCTGCGCCGGTCCAGCATCCGACGGCGTATTACGGCGTGGTCCATGGTCCTGATGCTGTCCGATCGACGCTCACTTTGCCAACGACCGGAGACTCCGGGACGCCCGGGCCGTGTTGGAACCATGTGTCGGCCCTACTAGCGTCTGTCCGGTCGTACCGGCCCGGAGGGGTCGGATGCACGCCGGTGGCCCGGCCCGTCGGGATGCCCTGGAGCGCCAACTCCGGGACCACCGCCCGCTCGAAACACGAGGAGAGACGATCCTTGAACGCCATTCCCTATCTCGCTCTGCTGTCGGCCCTGATGGGACTCGTCCTGGCCGGCTACTTCTACCGGAACGTCAAAGCGGCACCGCCCGGCAACGACCGAATGGTGCATCTGATGGTCGAGATCCAAAAGGGAGCCCGAGCTTTTCTGCGCCAAGAGTACGCATGGGTGGCCGTGTTCGTGGCCGCCATGGCGGCGGTCATCGGCATTCTCATCGCACCGACGGCGGCCCTCACCTATGTGATAGGGGCGTCTCTTTCTGCCGCAGCCGGCTACGCCGGTATGACCGTTGCCACTATGGCCAACGCACGGACCACCAACGCCGCCCAGGACGGACCGGGCAAAGCCCTGCCGATTGCTTTCCGAGGCGGTGCCGTGATGGGCTTCTCGGTCGCCGGATTGGCCCTCGGCGGTCTGGCTCTCGTGTACATCCTGTTTGTTCTCGTCGCCGAGGTGGACAAAGCCTTCGAGGTGGTTACGGCCTACGGCCTCGGGGCCTCTTCGATCGCTCTGTTCGCACGGGTTGGAGGCGGTATCTACACCAAGGCCGCCGACATCGGAGCAGACCTTGTCGGGAAGGTCGAGGCGGGAATCCCGGAGGACGACCCCCGGAACCCGGCAACCATCGCAGACAATGTGGGCGACAACGTCGGCGATGTGGCCGGCATGGGTGCCGACCTGTTCGAGAGTTACGCCGGTTCGATTATCGCCCCGATATCGCTCGTTGCGTTCGCCCTCGGGTTGAGTGCCGAACAGGCCACGGTGGGCACCAACCTTTCCCTCCTCTCGTTTCCCCTGGCCATCGCGTTCGCCGGGATGATCGCTTCGATCATCGGCTCGTTCCTGGTGCGCGGGGGCGAGTCGACCGACAGCCGGGCCCTCAGCAAGGCCCTGCACGCTGGCACCAACGTGGCCATGGCCCTGACCGTGGTAGCCACGCTGGGAATCGCGTATTGGCTGTTCGGCGACAACCCTGCCTTCGACAATCCGTTCGGCCTAGCCGTCGCTGTAATCGGCGGCCTGGTCGTGGGATGGGCCCTGGGCAAGACGGCTGAGTTCTACACCTCCGACCATTTCGGACCGGTGAAGCGGATCGCCGACCAGGCCCGTACCGGTCCGGCTACCACAATCCTGGGTGGGATATCGGCCGGAATGGTCTCGGTGGCCGCCTCGGTTGGGCTACTCGTCGTGGGGGTGGCCGTCGCCTACTGGGGCGGAGAGATGGCCTTCGACTCCATCGGGTCCCTCGACGGGGGCATCTATGGCATCGCCGTGGCTGCTATTGGCATGCTGGCCACCATCGGAGTGGTGGTGTCGGTCGACGCTTACGGCCCGATCGCCGACAATGCCGGCGGGATCGCCGAGATGGCCGAACTGGACCCGAGCGTACGGGAGGTAACCGACGCCCTGGACTCCCTTGGAAACACCACCGCCGCGGTGGCCAAGGGATTCGCCGTGGGCTCGGCGGCGCTTACCGCGCTGGCCCTATTTAAGAGTTTTGAGTTTGCGGTAGCTAAGGCCGGTGGCACCCTGTCTCTCGATGTCGGCCAAGTGGAGGTGTTCATAGGTCTCTTCCTTGGCGCCATGCTCCCGTTCCTGTTCGCCGCGTTAACCATCGACGCCGTCGGGCGGGCCGCCCAGAAAATGATCGAAGAGGTCCGCCGCCAGTTCCGTGAGATCCCCGGGCTCCGTGAGGGCCTCGAGGGAGTCAGCCCCGACTCGGCCCGGTGTGTAGCTATTTCCACCAAGGCGTCGTTACGGGAGATGGTGGCCCCCGGGATCCTGGCCGTGGCCATCCCTCTTGTCCTCGGATTTATCAGTATTGAGGTACTCGGCGGGTTCCTGGCCGGGGCCCTGGTGACCGGCTTCTGCCTGGCCATCTTCATGGCTAACGCCGGTGGGGCCTGGGATAACGCCAAGAAGTACATCGAGTCAGGAAACCTCGGTGGCAAGGGCTCCGACCCGCACAAAGCGGCAGTGATCGGAGACACCGTCGGGGACCCCTTCAAGGACACGGCGGGTCCGGCGATGAACATCCTCATCAAGGTGATGACGATTGTGTCGCTGGTTTTCGCCTCGGCGTTCGTGGGCTGAGCGCGGCCGACGTCTTCAACTCCAGCCCGAGGTGGCGCCACGGGTCATGCCGAAGGGACCTGTCGGCCAGCGGAAGCAGTCAACCATCAACTGGTCCACCTGGTCGCGCTCGGCGATGCCTTCATCGACCACAGCCATCGCTTCGCGGATCATGGCGAAATAAACTCGGTTAGTGACGTAGCCCCACCGGGTATCCGTGTCTCCGACGACCACCGGGTTCTTTCCAGCCCCTTCAGCCATAGCCACCACGGCTTCAACTGTTTCGTCTGAGGTGCCTCTAGCCCGGACGATCTCGGCTAGGCGCATCACCGGGGCCGGGGAGGCCCAGTGCCAACCAACGAACCGGTCCGGCCGGTCGGTGGCTGCGGCCATTGCAACCACCGGAAATCCGCTCGAGTTGGAGGCGAAGATCGTTTCCCGGTCGGCGATGGCGTCCAACTTCCGCCAGAAGCGGACCTTGAGGTCCAGGAGTTCGGGAATGGCTTCGATAACCAGGTACCGGTCGGCAAGTGCATCTGTGTCGGTGGTGAAGGTCAGCCGTTGAAGGGCCCGGTCGGCCTGATAGGTGGTCAGCTTGCCGCGTTCCACGGCGCTTCGAACGCCGAAGCGTCCCGTCTCGACGGCTTCTCGAGCTGCGTCCAGTGAACTTTCGGCCAGGTCGGTGCACACCACCTCGTGGCCAGCTACGGCAAGGACCTGGGCGATCCCTGAGCCCATGACACCGGCGCCGGCCACCCCCACCCGTCGTGGTTGTCCGGTCATGGCCTCATCACAGCACGCGTGCCGGCCGGGTGCCCACTCACTGTCGGAGGATTGGCGGTCAGCCCAGTAGGACGATCAGTGGATCCTTAGGCTCACCACCCGAGCGAACCTCGAAGTGCAGGTGGGGGCCGGTGGACCTCCCCGAAGAGCCACATTTTCCGATTAGGTCGCCGGTGGAGACATCCATGCCTTTGGAGACCAGCAGTTCGTTCATGTGGGCGTAGAGGGTGATCACTGGCCCTTCGTGTTCGACGAGGACGATGTTGCCGTAACCCTCCCGCCAGCCGGCAAAGACGATGAAGCCCAACTTGGCGGTCCAGATCGGCTGGTCGCGTACGCATGAGAAGTCGATGCCGTTGTGCATGCGCTGGGTCCCCAAGATCGGATGGGTACGTATCCCGAACCCAGAAGCGATCTTCCCCTCGATGGGCATGATGAAACCCTGTCCGGACTCCTTCGTCAGGTCGGGCGCCGAACGCCGGAGTTCCTCGGCTATCAGGTTGTCGATGAGGATGGCCATCAGATACTGCTCGCGTTCCCAACGGGCCACCTCCGTTTCTTGGGCTTGAATCCGCTCCTGGAGTTCGTCCCGGACAGCCTCCCGGGAGGCAATACGGCCTCCGAGGATCACGACTGAGGACTCGATTTCGCGTTGGCGGCGCTCGGCGTCGCCGATGGCTTGGTCGGCAGATCGTGCAATGTCCTCCCGGTCGGTTTCCAGGGTTCGTAGCCGGGCGACTAGGTCGCCATGGTCTCCGATCACA
>Ga0207962_1000346_pt1 | contig 15082 bp, 16 predicted proteins | sample Knorr_S15_td_AAI_FD_185603 | JGI IMG/M metagenome (GOLD analysis project Ga0207962, IMG submission 185603) | Marine microbial communities from Southern Atlantic Ocean transect - Knorr_S15_td_AAIW_ad_750m_LV_A (SPAdes) (version 2) | ecosystem: Environmental > Aquatic > Marine > Oceanic | place... | reverse complement strand
ACTGGTGATGGGAAAATATTGTCAGGCCAAATATCAGCACTGTCAAGACCCTGCCATACTATAATTATCATTGCGTAAAAGCCAATTTTTTTCGCAAGTATACTTGGTTTCATCTTTTCAATCCACCTTATGGCTTGGTCTTAATTCCGCCAAGATCTTTTGCTGATATGGCAGAAGATTTTTGTCTTCCGCTACTCTAGGACGTTTGTAATCAATCTTCACTTCTTTCTTAATTTTAGCAGGTCTGTGAGAAAAAACCAAAACTCGTGTGCCTAACATAACAGCTTCTGCAACATTATGAGTAACGAAAACAATAGTTTTCTTTGTCTTCTGCCAGATTAGCTGTAGTTCCACCAGTAAAAGATCTCTGGTCTGCGGATCAAGTGCTGCAAAAGGTTCGTCCATAAGTAATACATCAGGTTCCATCACCAAAGCTCTGGCTATGGCAACACGCTGTTTCATTCCTGTTGAAAGCTGATGAATGAAAGACGTAGCAAACTGTGTAAGTTGCATCATATCCAGATATCTGTTCGAAATCTCGTTCCGTTCATCTTTTGGTATTCCAGCTATTTTTAACCCATATTCTACATTATCTTGAACATTTAGCCAGGGAAACAGTGCACCTTCCTGAAATACCATTATTCTATCTGGTCCAGTACCAGTTAGTGGCTGGCCATCAAGAAAAATTTGACCACTACTTGGCTGTTCCAGTCCAGCAGTAATTCTCAGAAAAGTAGATTTTCCACATCCTGAAGGACCGACAATGCACACAAATTCTCCATCTTCAACGTTTAGATCAATTCCATCTAGTGTCTTTAGTGGTTTTCCGTCATGCTTGAAATATTTTTCAATATTTCTTGATTCTAATTTACCCATTTAGCTGTTTCACCATTGCGTTCAGATTTAAATCGGATTGATAAAAAATTCCATCTAAATTGTAACCAGTTCTTCCAAGATACCCCAATGAATCTGCACGTTCTGCGAATGTTAACACTGAATTTTTAATCGGATTAGATGTAATTTCTAAATTTGAAAAAGATTCATCAATTATTTTTAGTGGTAACGATTTTCCCATATATTTTTTCAAAAAATTACTAAAGATTGTTTTTGATTCATCTGGATTGGAATTAATCCACGAAACGGTTTCCTCATGTGATTTTATCCAATTTCGAATAACTTCAGGGTTATTTTCAAGATAGTTTGTCCTAGCTATGAGTAGTACAGAAGCAAATTGTTCGTTTGGCCATAATTTTTCTTCATTGAACAGTCTAACACCTCCAAGTTCTTCTACTAGCATCGTTGCCCAAGGTTCGGATATCCATGCTCCATCAATGTCGCCCTTTGCAAACAAGGTATAGATATCCGGATTAGAAATATTTAGTACGAATACAGTTCCTCCCTTTTCAACTGATTTCAGACCATTTGTTTCCAGATAATAACGCAAAGATACATCTTGGCTGTTACTAATTTGTGGAGAAGCAATGCGTTTTCCATCAAAGTTTTCAATCAAATCTAAGCCAGAATTTGGTTGTACAATAAAACTTGCGCCACCACTAGCAGCGCCAGATAAAATCTTGACATCCATTCCATCTGATTTCAAAAAACCGTTAATGGTTGGTCCCGGTCCGACATAAGCAATGTCAATTGAACCTGCAAAAATTGATTCAATAACCTGTGGACCGCTGTCAAAGATCTTAGTATCTATTTTAATTTGTTCGCCAATTCTCTCTTGAAAAAATTCATTTTCCAATCCGACAATAGGAACTGCATGTCCTATGCTAGGGAAAAAAGCAACTCGTAATTTTTCATTATTGGCCTCAGAATAATCATTTGTTAATGTAACAATTGCAGTAATAGCTATGATCATTATGATCACACCAAATACCACGACTGAGATTTTCATAAAACAGCGTTATAAATCAGGGTTAAATAGTGATCGGATTTTAGCTCCAGCTATTACAAAACAATTGAAAATGTTCAGAACAAAGAGATAAATGCAAAACAAGTAACTCATTTGCCTTATGAAGCAAAAAGCAGTACTTGCCTTTTCAGGAGGACTTGATACTTCTGTTGTGGTAAAATATCTTCAGGAAAAACACAACATGGATGTTGTAACAGTTACAGTTGATGTTGGACAGAATGATGACTACAAAAAAATTTCTGCTAAGGCAAAAAAACTTGGTGTGAAAAAGCATTACAATATTGATGCAAAAAAGGAGTTTGTCGTTGATTATATTTTTCCAGCAATCAAAGCGAATGCACTATACCAGAAAAAATACTGTTTAGCTACTGCGCTTGCTCGTCCATTAATAGCTCAAAAAGTTTTACAAATTGCAAAAAAAGAAAAAGTTACTTCACTTGCACATGGCTGCTCAGGCAAAGGCAATGATCAGGTAAGGTTTGACTTGACTATGCATGCTGGTTCTAATCTACCAATAATTGCACCTATACGTGATCTTAATTTAGATAGGACTGAGGAATTAAAGTTTGCAAAAAAACATGGGATTGAGATCGAAAATGTTGCAAAAAAATTCAGTATTGATCAAAACCTATGGGGTCGTGCAATTGAGGGAGGAGTTTTAGAGAATCCTAACAACGAACCTCCAGATGATGCATTCATTTGGGTAAAAACAAAAAATCTTCCAAATAAACCTGTGTATATAAAAATCAAATTTGAAAAAGGAATTCCTGTAGCAGTGAATGGAAAATCTATGAATCCCATAAAATTAATCGATTACATCAATAAAAAAGCAGGCTCGTGTGGGGTTGGTATTGTTGATCATATTGAGGATCGAGTAATAGGAATAAAATCACGTGAGGTGTACGAAACTCCCGCTGCCGCTTGTTTAATAGAGGCACATTCTGATTTGGAAAAGATGGTCCATACAAAACATGAAACAAAATTTAAGTCACTAGTAGATGATGAGTGGTCTTGGCTGGTGTATTCTGGTCTCTGGGAAGATCCATTGAAAAATGATCTTGACATGTTCATACAGCAGACACAAAAACGAGTATCTGGAACTGTGAAATTGAAACTATTCAAAGGAAGTCTTAGGGTGGTTGGTCGTGAATCAAAGTATTCACTATACAGCCATAAAATTGCAACATATGGAAAAGGGTCAAAATTTGACCAAAAATTAGCCAAAGGCTTCGTGGAATTGTGGGGAATGCAGTCAACAGAAGCTAATAAATTAGAAAAGAAAAAGTGAAAAAAATTATGAAATGTCCAGAATGTGATGCAGATTTGAGTATCCCAGAAGATGCTGCTGTTGGAGAAATTGTTTCCTGTATAGATTGCGGAGCCGACTATGAAATCTCAAAGAAAGATGGCACTACAGTTGAAATCAAGGAAGCGGAAACAGTAGGCGAAGACTGGGGAGAATAATTGTCAAAAATTTGTATAGTATTTGACCGGCTAAGAACGGAAGAAAAAATGCTTCAAAAAGAGGCAATAGATCTTGGGCATGAAACGTCTCTTATCGATGCTAAAATTACACAAATCAACACGTCTAGTCAAATACAAGATTTTGACTTTGGTAGTGTAGTCTTAGAACGCTGTGTTAGTTACTATAGAGGATTATACTTTACTGCATGTCTTGAATTTTTAGATACTCTGGTAATCAACAAGTTTAATGTCTCTACGATTTGTGGTAACAAGATGTTAACATCTATACTGTTAAAAAAGAATAACATTCCAACGCCAAAGACATATTTTTCTTTCTCTGCTGATGCAGCGCGAGAAAATCTTGAAAATGTTGGTTATCCAATGGTAATAAAACCCGTTGTTGGAAGTTGGGGAAGAAATGTTGTACCTCTTAAGGACAAAGATACCGCAGATGCAATCATTGAACAAAGAGAGATTGCGGATGGCCCTTTGGATAGAATTTTCTATCTACAAGAGATGATAGACCGACCTCCAAGGGACATTAGAGTAATTACAATTGGGGATAAGGCGGTTACTGCAATGTATAGAAAATCTTCAGGTAATTTCAAGACAAATATTGCACTGGGTGCAGAACCTGAAATTTGTAATATAACAAACGAGATAGAAGACTTGTGTGCAAAAGCTTCAAAGGCTGTAGGCGGAGGAATTTTGGGAGTTGATTTGATGGAAGATAAAGAAAAAGGACTAGTTGTTCATGAAGTCAATAACACTGTTGAGTTTAAGGGTCTAGTCAAAGTTGCAGACGTAAACATCCCAAAAGAAATGATTGAATTCGCACTAAATTCAATTAGAAAGTAAACCGATTAATAACAATAAATTATAGCAAATTCGAAGGATATTATCATGAAAGTTGGAATAGTAGGTGCATCTGGATATGTCGGCGGAGAAGTAGTCCGTCTACTGTTAAGTCACCCTGAAGCTGAAGTTTCGGTGGTTACATCAACGAAACATGTTGGAGAATACCTGCATAGAATACACCCAAGCCTAAAGAGCTTCACCGAACTAACATTTTCGGAACTTGATTATGACAAGATGTCAGACAAGTGTGATTTGGTTTTCACGGCAGTACCACACGGAACAGCAACCGACATTGTAAAGGAATTTTATGATAGGGGAATGAAAATTATTGATCTTAGCGCAGATTACAGATTACACAACCCTGAAGACTATACAAAATGGTATGGTTGGGAACATCCACATCCTGATTACTTGGAAAAATCAACATTTGGTGTTCCGGAACTTCATAGGGAGAAAATTAAAAATGCACAACTGGTTTCATGTCCTGGTTGTATGGCAGTAACATCTATGCTTGCATTATATCCACTGATCAAAAATGATCTCATTGATACGGATCACATAGTTGTTGACTCTAAAATTGGCTCATCAGGAGCTGGTGCTGGTGGAACAGCTGGTACGCAACATGCAATGCGAGCTGGTGTTATTCGACCTTACAAGCCTGCAAAGCACCGTCATACTGGTGAAATTGAGCAGGAGCTTAGTGAAGTCGCTGGAAAAAAAATCAAAGTTTCAATGAGTCCACATGCAGTTGATATAGTAAGAGGAATTCTTTGTACAAATCACACATTCCTGAAGAAAGATATTGATGAAAAGGATCTATGGAAAATTTATCGAGCTGAATTTGGCGAGGAAACATTCATCAGGCTAATACGTGACAAAAATGGCCTGTATAAGTTCCCTGACCCAAAGTTTGTAGTTGGTTCAAACTTTTGTGACATTGGTTTCGATCTGGATAAGGACAACAACAGATTGATTGCACTTTCTGCTTCTGACAACTTGATGAAAGGTGCAGCAGGATCTGCTGTTCAAAACATGAACGTAATGTCAGGCTTTGACGAGAAGGAAGGAATTATGTATTCCCCACTAACACCAGTATAACAAATGATTACAATCAAAATAGGGGGCAGCGTAGTTGACGATCTACACCCCTCTGTCGTAGCAGACATAAAAAAAGTAGTAGAACGTGAAGGAGTTATCCTAGTTCATGGTGGTGGAAAGGAAGTTACCAAAGTCACGGAACAGTTAGGCAAGGAGCCAAGGTTTGTAGTTTCTCCTGGTGGTGTAAAGAGTAGATATACTGACATGGAAACTGCAGAAATTTTCACCATGGTTATGTCTGGAAGAATCAATAAGATGATTGTTAAGATGTTACAAAAAAATGGAATCAACGCAGTAGGTTTGTCTGGAATTGACGGAAAAATAATTCAGGCAGATAGAAAGAAAAAACTCATAATTATGAATGAAAAAAATCGAAAGCAGATAATTGATGGAGGATATACTGGTAAAATTACACAAGTTAATGCATCTCTAATTAAATCAATCCTTGAACAAGGTTACACGCCGGTTATTTCACCAATAGCGATTAGTGAGGAATTTGATTTCCTCAATGTAGATGGTGATAGAGCTGCTGCTAGTATTGCAGGACAGGTAAAAGCTGACAAGGTTTTATTTCTGACTAACGTTGACGGATTACTAATAGATGAAAAATTGGTTGACACTCTAACGCTAGCGAAAGCAAAGGAAATTTTGCCACAAATTGGATTTGGTATGGAAAAAAAGATACTCGCTGCAACTGAAGCACTTGAGATGGGTGTTGGAGAAGCATTGATTGCTAATGGACAAAGAGAAAACCCCATATCATCCGCAATTGCATACAATCATTGTACGGTAATAAAAAATGACTGAGGATCAATATTTAGGAAATCTTTACCAGAAGTTTCCTGTTACCATTGAAAAAGGACTTGGTTCACATGTTTGGGACATAAACAACAAAGAATACATTGATTGCATGGGAGGATACGGAGTTGCGCTTGTGGGGCACAGAAATGAGCGTGTTGTAAACGCAATCAAGGCGCAAATCGGTAGGATATTGACGGTTCACAGTTCATTTTACAACAAGACCAGAGAAGAGTTTTTAGAAAATTTAATTAAGGTTGCTCCAAAAGGACTTTCCCAAGTTCATCTAAACAATAGTGGTGCTGAATCTGTAGAAGCTGCGATAAAATTTGCAAGGAAGTTTTCGGGCAAAAAGGGAATGGTTGCAATGAAGGGCTCTTATCATGGAAAATCAATGGGAGCTTTATCTCTAACATTTAATCCAAAATATAGAGAATCATTCCAACCATTAGTTGAGAAGGTTTCCTTTTCATCATACGGTAACATAGACGAATTACGCGCTACTGTTGATAAGGATACAGCGTTTGTAATCTTAGAACCTATCCAGGGAGAGAGTGGAATTCACGTTCCGCCTGATGGATTTCTACAAGATGTTCGAAAATTATGTGACGAAAATAAAATTCTGCTCATATTTGATGAAATTCAATCTGGACTAGGTAGAACAGGAAGTATGTGGGCATCTAATCATTGGGAGACAGTTCCAGATATAATGTGTGTTGCAAAGGGAATTGCCGGAGGAGTTCCAATGGGTGTTACACTAGTAAGACCTGATATTCTATCTGTAATGAAAAAGGGTGAGCACTCATCAACATTTGGAGGTAATCCTTTATCGTGTGCGACAGGGACTGCTACAATTCAAGCTCTAACGCAGGATGGTTTGATTGAGAATGCAAAAAATATGGGCCAAAAACTTCTACAGGGATTAGAAGAGCTCAAATCTAAGCATAAAATAATTCGAGAGGTAAGAGGTAAGGGTCTAATGATTGGAGTAGAGTTGAAATTTGAAGTGAAAGATATCTTAATGGAGGGAATTAAAAATGGACTCTTACTCTTATACTCAGGAAGAAACATACTAAGATTTCTTCCCCCACTAGTTATATCAGAAGAAGATATTACAAAAACACTAAAAATACTAGATGAGTTACTTACAAATGAAGAGGCTAGAAGAAATGTATAAGGACAAAACTGATGAAAATATTTTAGAATTCTTACAAAATGATTCTAGAGAATCGTTTGTAGAGATTGGCAAAAAACTAAAGCTTTCTGAATCTGCAGTAAGAAGGAGGGTGAAAAATATGGTTGACAATGGTACTATTGAGAAATTTACTGTTCAAATTAGTGAGACAAACAGTACTAGTGCGATTGTCTTAATATCAGTTGACTCGTCAATTGATACATCGAAGGTTTCTACAAAACTTACAAAACTTCCTGCTGTTAAAACGGTTTATGAAATTACTGGACAATCTGACATTTGTGCAATTGTCAGGGCACAGAACATTACAGAGATCAATATGTGTATTGATGATTTGCGAAAAATTCCTGGTGTGGTTGATACAAATACTGTAATAATTCTTAAAACTATAGCATAATCGAAAATCGTATCATTTTTATAAACATCGCCTAATTTAGTACCAAAAATATCTTATTAAGACGATCCTAGTACGATTATGTTTATATTAATCTATAATTGTAACGAATATAGCAATGAATGATCCGAATTATTATGCAGAAGAATACAATTCAGTTGGCAAGGAAGCTAAGAGAATACGAATCTTAGATTCTACGCTAAGGGAGGGTGAACAACATCCCGGTGTTTCATTCACGGTTAAGCAAAGAATTCAGATTGCTTGGGAGCTTGATTACTTTGGTGTTGATCAGATTGAGATATCTCCTGTCATTTCTAGAGATCATGCTGAAGCAACCAAGACAATTATCAAACAAGGGTTAAAGGCTGACATTGTAGCACATGGAAGGGCATTAAAAGAGGATATTGATATTTCGCTAAAATGTGACGCAACTTGGGTTGCTGCTTATCTTGGAATATCTGATATTCATCTGAGAGATAAGTTGAGAATTTCCAGAGATGAGGCGTTAGATAGAGCGGTAAAAACTGTCGAGTATGCAAAATCACATGGATTAAAAATTAGATTCACTGTAGAGGACGGAAGTAGAGCAGATCCACAGTTCCTAATCAAGATTTGTAAGGCAATAGACAAAGCAGGTGTGGACAGAATTAGCCTTCCTGACACTGTAGGAATTTTAAGACCTATAGGCATGTACAATTTTGTTAAAAGAGTTCATTCCGAGATTAGCACACCACTTGATGCACATGTTCATAATGACATTGGATTTGCATTAGCAAATGCATTTGCTGCATGTGATGCTGGTGTCGATCAAATTCATACTACAATTGATGGAATTGGAGAAAGGACAGGAATTCCATCTCTTGCGGAGACCGCAGTAGCACTTACATATTTGTATAAATCACAAAATGATTTTAGGCTTGACATGCTGTCTGATCTTTCAAGGCTAATAGAACAGTATACAGGGATAAAACCATATGACTCGAAGCCTATTGTTGGCTCGTCAGCTTACAAACACAAGGCCGGTACACACCTTGCTGCGGTTTTGAGAAATCCAGCTGCATATGAACCAATTAGACCTAGAAATGTTGGAAATAGACGGAGGATTGTATTTGGCGAATTAGCTGGCAAAAGTGGTGCGGAACATCTTATGACTGTTTTAGGCTTGGAAAAAGATACAAGTAACGCAAAAAGTATTGCTGCAGGTTTGAAAAATCTTAGAATGGGTGATCTTTTCGAAATTCCACTTGAGGATAAGATACAAAGAAAGATAATTAATGATGAAAAAGGGAGGAAATCTAGAAAATGACTAGTTGCCCTGAATGTGATGCAGGTATAACCATACCTGAGGATGCAGTTGATGGTGAGATTGTAACCTGTGCTGAATGTGGAGCAAGCTTTGAGCTAATGAAAGCTTCTGATGGATTTGAGTTAAAACCAGCTCAGACTGTTGGAGAGGACTGGGGGCAGTGACCGCTGCCATCACGGTTCTTTATGATACAATCCGCCTCGAAGAAAAACTGCTAATCGAGGCAGCAAAGAAGAACGATATCCCAATAGAGATGGTTGATTGTAAGAAACTATTTATCAATTTGAATGAAAATTCACATGACTTTCAGACTGTTTTGCAACGTTGTGTAAGCTATTACCGTAACATACACTCAACGGCAACGCTGGAGGGTCTTGGAGCTAGAGTAATCAATAGTCTAAACACGGGAATTCTAGCTGGGAATAAGCTTTTCACACATATGCTATTACAGAAAGCTGGTATTCCTACGCCTGACGCAACAATTGCCTTTTCAAAGGAGGCTGCAATGGAATCGCTTGAAAAAAACGGATATCCGAAGATCATCAAACCAACTGTTGGCAGCTGGGGTAGGATGGTATCAAAATTGAACGACAGGGATTCAGCTGAAGGTATTATTGAGTCAAGAGAATCAATGCATCCGATACACCAAATGTATTTCTTAGAAGAGTTTGTACAAAGACCGCCAAGAGACATCCGTGCTATAGTAATAGGCGATAAGGTATCTGCTGCAATTTATAGAAATACTGATGGTGTTAATTGGAAAACAAATACTCACTTGGGAGGCTCAGCAGAAACATGTGAAGTTTCAAACGAGTTGGAAGATATTTGCATAAAAGCCAAAAATACAGTTCAAGGAGAAATTGTAGGCGTTGATCTAATGGAAAGTAACGACAAAGGATTAGTAGTTCATGAGATTAATAACACAACAGAATTTCGAAATGTTGTAAGAGTAACGGGTGTTGATATTCCAACTCAAATGCTGGATTACGCAAAAAACTTGGTAAATTAAAAATGGAATCACATTTCACAGTTACAACTAGATTTGCAGTAAAGACTTTAGAGAAAGCTTTGAAACTTTACACGCCGTCACTTCGTGAGAAAGGTTTAGCGGAATTTCTTGCAGACAAATGTGATGATCTAGGGTTTAATGACATACATACAGATGAAGTAGGGAATATTATCGCTACAAAAGGTTCTGGTTCACCCCGAATTCTTTTGTGTGGGCATATGGATACAGTACCTGGAAGAATCAGAGTTAGAAAAGAAGGTGATTTCCTTTTTGGAAGAGGTTCATCTGATGCAAAAGGCCCTCTAATTGCCATGTTGTTTGCTGCTGCAAGTGCACAAGAAAAAAATGGTACAGTTATGTTTGTTGGAGCTGTTGATGAAGAAGGAAATGCTACAGGAATTAAGAGCTTAGTTAAAGACAAACCTAAAGTAGATTATGCAATTTTTGGTGAACCGAGTGGTATAAATCACATTACAATTGGATACAAAGGCCGTATTGCTATTAATCTAAAAATTAATGTTAAGAATAGTGCTCATGCCAGTGCTCCTTGGCTAGCAAAGAATGCAATAGAAGAATCAGCACTATTTACTCGTGAAATTAAAAGGACTTTAGAATCTGAAGAGAAGAATAAAACGAAGGGAATGCAGTTAACTGCTACTATTACAGAAATAAAAGGTGGTCTGAGCCATAATGTTACTCCTCAAGAATGTGATTCAACGTTAGATATCAGAGTACCAGTCGATATGAATTGTCAAATGGTTGAAGAAAAAATTTCCAGGGTAGTTAATGAAATTGCTGAAAAACAAAAAGTTGAGGCATTTTATTCCATTATAGATGAAACCGAACCTTTTGAGGCAGATCATAATTCTTCACTTGTAAGAGCACTAACTCTAGGTGTTTTAGATATAGAAAAGAAAAGACCTATGCTGATAAGAAAAACAGGAACAGGTGACATGAATGTGATAGGCAATCAGCTAAAAATCCCGGTTGTAACTTTTGGCCCTGGTAATCCACATGCTGCACACACTATCGATGAAAAAATCTCAATTGATGAATATCTTCGAGGAATAGAGGTTCTGAAAAAAACCATAGAGCATTTAAAGCGATTACATGATAAAACCAAGTAATGTTATGGTTTGTTGGACTAGGCATATCTGGGCTTGACTCGATTCCAAAAGAAGTTGGAAAAATTATTCAAGAAGCAGATTTAGTATATCTCGAATCGTTTACTAGCCCAATTTACAAAGAGCATGAGGAAAATATCAAAAATCTGGTGAATGGAAGTTTCAAAAATGCAAAAAGATGGTTGGTTGAAGATGGTCAAGAAATTCTCAAAGCAGCCAAAAATTCCACTGTGGTTTTATTATCTTATGGGGATCCATACATAGCTACAACACACATAGAACTTAGAACCAGAGCAAAATTAGAAGATATAGAAACAAAAACTGTTCATTCTGCTTCTGTGGTAACTGCAATGGTAGGAGAAGTAGGATTACAATTCTACAAAATTGGAAGAATTGTAACTATAATGAGTGAAAAAAAATCTATAACGACACCTTACAGAATCATTTTCAAGAATTTGATAGAGGGACTTCACTCAGTAATATTATTAGAATATAATCAGGATGAAAATTTTTTTCTTGATCCCAAGAATGCCATATTAAGATTGTTAGATGCTGAAAAGGAACAAAAACAAAATGTTGTAAATCACAATACATTTGCGGTTGTTGTATCTAGAATTGGATTTAAAACACAAAAAATTATCTCTGGAAAATTCACTAATCTACTTAAAATTGATTTTGGCGAATCACCACATAGTATAATCATTACGGGAAAATTACATTTTACAGAATCAGACGCTATCAATGTACTAACAGAATGCCTAGACAAGCCTTTGGATAATTCAAGTGGAATTAAGAGTACTTCAATCCAGATGATTGAAAAATATGTTCCAATGGTTAGAAAAGCACTAGAAGAAATTAAGCCACTGTATGATGACTCGAATGAATTTCAAGAGGTCTTTCAAAATGCAGAACACTACATTGATGATGCTGAAAATTTCCTAAAGCAGGGAAAGGATGAAAATGCAGTTTTGAGCATTGGCTATGCAGATGGTCTAGTGGATGCGTTAAGAATAGCAAAAGGCATAGAACCAAAAATGTAGATTATCGATGCGTTAAAAAGTGAATAAATTATGAGGAACTACCATTGGATTTGAAAAAAATGTCATCAAAAAAAATTGTGTTAGCTGGAGGAGTTTTTGACATAATACATCCAGGACATATACATACACTTACTGCTGCAAAAGCTTTAGGTGATGTCTTGGTGGTAGCAATTGCTACTGACAAAACTGCTCAAAAGATGAAAAAGATGTCACCATTACATGATCAAAAATTAAGATGTGAACTAGTGAGCAGTTTATCTATGGTTGATGAGGCGATTGTTGGCCATGAAGAGGATATTTTTGAAACAGTGAAGGAGGTAAAACCTGATATAATTGCATTAGGATATGATCAAATTCACCAGGAGAAATTCATTTCTGATGGATGTAAACGGCTCAGCCTTGATGTTAAGATAGTAAGACTGCAATCTCCAATACCTAAACTATCAAGCTCAGAGATCGAAAAAAGATACGGGAAGGATATTCATGGTCTGTAGTTTACGATGAGTTGGGGACTAAAATTTTAATCTCAACTTTGGAGCTAGTTTTCAGACCAATAGTTTTGCGTAAATTGATTTTTGATATTAATTCTATTACCGAATTGTCATGATGTGTTCTTTCAAGACGGATTAATTCACAATTGATAGTATTGTTTAGTTTAGCATGAAAACATTTTACCCAACCGTATGTTCTTTTCCCATCAGAAAATGGATCTATCATGATACCATCAAGATCAGCCAATTGTTGAACAGTCCGTAAATCATGTTGCTGATTTAATTTAATATTTAGCGTACCTGGAAAAGGGATGTAACCAATTTTTGTTTTGAATTGTTTGGTATAACCTTTCAATGACATGTAGTAAGCTCCCTCGCCAAGTCCAGAAATCACTGAACCGCTCAATTCTATATTGGAAATAGATGAGCTCAAGCTAGAACTTAGAACTGAATTGAGTTTAGCAATCTCAGAGTAACCCTTTTGGGTAATTTTAACAGAAATTTTTCTTCCCTTCATTATTCTTTCAATCAAACCATTATTTTCTAATTCCAAAAGATACGTCGAAGTAGCTTGTTGTGATTTTTTTATGCTTTTTCCAAGAGATGAACCAGTAACTTGAACAAAATTGTATCTTGCTCCCTTAGATAATAATTGCGTTAACGTGAGAATGTGTTGAATTTTTAAATCTGACATCAAGAATTAAGATATTTGAAGTTCTGTAAATGTTTTCAGATTTATACCATCTGAATTTGACAGTTTAGCAATTCTATGACCAATAATGCATTCAATTTCAGCCTGCCTAGCACCATCAACCAATCGCTGAGTAATAATTCCGTCTAAAATAAGATATTTTATTCCAGATTGTATTGATAACTTATCTACTAGATCACTAATTGCCACCTTAAACAATTGATCATTATTAGTATCAAGCGCTATAGATTCCAATGTTTCATTTATTTCGTTGTATACTTTGCCAACTATGTCAGATAACAATTTATCCTCCTCACTGACTGATTCAGATTTCATGGATTCCTTTTGCATAGAATCTTTCGTATCGCTTAAAATGTCCGCAATGCGTTGAGGAGTTAGCTCCTCTACTTCAACTCCTGAATCCGCACGAAGTTCAACATCAATATTAACAACTGATTTAAGTTCATTGAGAATCATTCCACCAGCTCTATCTCCGTCTAAGAACGCCACCACTTTGCTTTTAGTTGCACAGAAATCTTTTATAGATTCATCAATTTTCGCGCCCTCAATGGCTAAAGCATTGTCATATCCTGCTCTCAATAAATTTAAGATGTCAGCTCTTCCCTCAACAAGAATTATCCATGGGGAATCATAAATTCCAGTACTGCATGGAAGTTTATTTTCTCCATAAGTAGTAATTTTTCCTGAAAAACCTTCATGAACATCTTTTAGCATAGTGTCTCCTTCACTGACAGATTTGGTGGACCATTTCTGCTTGATCTCTTTTGCCCTTTTCACAATATCTTCTTTTCTTGAGGCTCGAACATCACTAATTTCATTAAGCTTAAAACCGGATTCAAAAGGACCTACTTTATCTATGCTTTCAATTGCAGCAGATATTAATGCACAAGTATCAATATCAGTACTCATTGGAAGTAGTACATCTCCCGTAGTAGTATTCTCATTAGAGCTAACGTTTACCTCTATTCGACCTACCTTTGAAACGCGCTGTAGTTCATTCAGGTTCATCTCAGGGCCTAGTAGACCCTCAGTTTGTCCGTAAATGGCACCTACTATATCAGCACGCTCAACAAGACCATCAACTTCAAAGGATAGTTTAACGTGATATTTGACGATACCTGTGTATGGCAATTAATTCTCATCTCCTTAATGTACAATATATCTAAAAAAAAGAAATCATGCTTATAAGTACTTTTAGAGACTTGCTACTATTCTAGTATTAATAAAAATGAAAAAATGATTATTCAGTGCTGAATGATGAGCCACATGAGCAACTTTTTGTGACGTTTGGATTATTTATTTTGAAACCAGAACCCATAAGACTTTCAATGTAATCAACATTTGCACCCTTTAGATGTTCTTGGCTCATAGAGTCTACTATAACTTTGACACCATTTTCTTCTATTGTTAGATCGTCTTCTTCAGCAGCTTTTTCAAAACCCATTCCGTATGAGAGTCCAGAACAACCACCACCTTGAACATAAATTCTTAGAAATTGTGGTTTCTCTTTTTCTTCAGCCATAAATTCATTGATTTTCTCAGCAGCTTTTGCAGTGATAGTAACCAATTTTCCTGACTGTGTTTGAGGTTGTGGTGACTCGACAACTACTTCTTGAGGTTTTGGAGATTCATGAGATTCTCCATGATCGTGTCCACATCCACATGAATGATCAGC
>Ga0207962_1000340_pt1 | contig 15117 bp, 15 predicted proteins | sample Knorr_S15_td_AAI_FD_185603 | JGI IMG/M metagenome (GOLD analysis project Ga0207962, IMG submission 185603) | Marine microbial communities from Southern Atlantic Ocean transect - Knorr_S15_td_AAIW_ad_750m_LV_A (SPAdes) (version 2) | ecosystem: Environmental > Aquatic > Marine > Oceanic | place... | reverse complement strand
ACACGGCGTGCTTGGAGGCGTTGTAGGGCCCGATCTCCGGAAAGGACGTGTGTCCCGCCACCGATGCGGTGATGACAACGTGGCCGTCGTCCTGTTCCAACAGGCCACCGAGGTAGACGTCCAGGCCGTGGATCACGCCCCAGAGGTTGACGCCCAGGACCCACTGCCAGTCAGCGAGCGTCCGCTCGACCATCAGCCCGCTAGCGGCCACCCCTGCGTTCAGGCATATTACGTGGGCAGCACCGAACCCGGCGTCCACTTCTGTGGCGAAGGCCCTGAAGGACCCGATGTCGGACACGTCACACCGGCCACCGAAGACCTCTGCTCCAGCCGCCCTGAGCTCGGAAACAGCCCTGTCCAGGGCGGCCTCCTCTATGTCGCCGATGGCCACCTTCATGCCCGCTGCGGCGAACCGGTGGGCGAAGGCCAGGCCCATGCCCGAGGCGCCTCCGGTGATGACGACGAGCTTGCCGTCTAGGTCTCTCATGTGGGCGCTCCTGTTGTCGGGCTCAGAGGTCCAGCAGTGCCTGCTCGACCAGTTCGGGCATGGCGGGATGGATGTAGAGCTGGTCTCGGGCCATACGGTCCACGGTCAATCCGGCAGCCATGCCCTGGATCAATTGCTGAATCAGCGTCGGTGCCTGCGGTCCCACGATGTGCGCGCCCAGGAGGAGGCGAGTGTCGGGGTCGGCGAGCACCTTGGCGAAACCGGTGGTGTCCTCCATGGCCCATCCGTAGGCGGTGTCCGAGTAGTGACGGGTCGCCACGAGGTAGGGGCGGCCGGTATCCACGAGCTGCTGCTCGGTGTAGCCCACGCTTCCGATCTGGGGATGGCCGAAGACGGCATGTGGGGTGAACCGTCGGTCCACGCTCCGTAGGTCATCCGGGTCGGTGAGGTTGTGGGCCACGATCCGGGCCTCGGCGTTAGCGGTGTGCTTGAGCTGTCGGGGGTTGGTGACGTCGCCCAGGGCCCATACGCCCTCGGCTGTCGTGCGAAGGTGGGAGTCGGTGGTGACGTAGCCCCGTTCGTCGACGGCGATGCCGGCCCGGTCGACCTCAAGCAGGTCCCCGTTGGGCCGTCGGCCGGTTGCAATCAGCAGCTGGTCGGCCCGCAGGGTCGACCCGTCGGAGAGGAGGATCTCGTAGGTGCCGTCGTGGGTCAGTTCGGTGATCGTGGTTCTCAGGCGTACGTCCATGCGGTCGACGTAGGAGTCCGTCAGGCAACGCCTCACGTCCTCGTCGGCGCCCCTCAGGAGCATGTCGCCGCGGTGCACGATGCTCACCCGGCTCCCGAGGCCGTCGAACACGTGGGCCATCTCGGCTGCGATGAAACCGCCCCCGAGGATCACGAGCCGTTCCGGCAGGTCGTCCAGGCGCATCACGTCGTCCGACGTGCGGAACGGGGTGCCGGCCAGGCCGGGTACGTCGGGCACTACGGTGCGGGCCCCTGCAGCCACCACGATTCGCTCCGCTGTGACCTCCTGGCCGGACAGCTCCACCGTGCGCTCGCCGGTGAAGCGGGCGCTGTGCTCGTAGACGGTGACGTTCGCAAGCGAGTGGCGGTACTCGAGGCCGGCGGCGGCGATGGGGTCGATGCGTCCGAAGATCCGGTTCCGGATGGCATGCCAGTCGGCCCGCTGGAAGGTGGTGTGCACACCCAGGGCGGGCGCCCGGCGAGCCGACAGCGCCAGGTCGGCGGCATAGACGAGCATCTTGGACGGGATGCACCCGCGATTCATGCAGGTTCCGCCGAAGGACCAGGGCTCTGCGATCGCCACGTCCCAGTCGTCGTGCTCAGGTCCGATGATCGAGTTGCCGGATCCGGCGCCGATTATCAGGAGGTCGTGGTGGGCCATATGGGGCTCCGGGTCGTCAGCGGGCCAGGAGGGTGCCGAGGTCGCGCAGGCTCTGGGTTCCGGCCCCGAGCGAGGTGGCGAGGTGCTTGTTCCAGAGGGTGTAGCGGTGGAGGGGATAGTCGGTGGCCACACCCATGCCGCCGTGGCAGTGCTGCGTGGCGTGGGCCACGTCGGTGGCCCGTTCCGAGGCCCACCACTTGGCCACCAGCAGGTCCTCGGCTGCATCCACCCCGTTGGCAAGGCGCCATGCCGCGGACAGGGTGGCCAGCCGGATCCCGCCCACGTTCACGAACTGGTCGGCCAGGCGCTGTCCCACTGCCTGGAAGGTGGCGATGGGGCGACCGAACTGCTGCCGGGTGGAGGTGTATTCGGCGGTGATGGTGAGTGCCCTTTCGGTCACGCCCAGCTGTGTGGCGCAGATGCCGAGCCTGAGGTGGTCCAGGAGGGCATCCACGGTCGTCTCGCCACCGAGCAGCTCGGCCGGCGTTCCGTCGAAGGAGACTTCCCATACAGGTTGTCGACGGGTGGAGGTTCCCTTGAGGAGGCCTATTCCCGATCCGGCGAGGTCCACGAGGACGCAGCGGGGGCCGTCCGGCGTCGATGTCGTGACCAGCGCCAGCGAGGCTGCGTCGAGGTGCTCGACCACCACCTTGGTGCCCCGGAGCCTCCCGCTGTCGAAGGTCGTGGACGGTTCGGCGAGCCGGTCGTTTAGGAACTCCTGGACGGCGACGGTCAGGACGGTGCGACCGGTGGCCACGTCGGGCAGCAGGCGGCTGCGCTGCTCCTCTGAGCCGTGCCGGTCCACCATGAGGGCCGCCACCGAGGATGGGAGCAGTGGTAGGGGGGCGACGTGTTCCCCCTGGGTCCGTAGCAGCATTGTCAGGGCGACCGCGTCCAGGCCACCCCCGCCCACGTCGGTCCCGAGGACGATGCCGAGGAGGCCGGCCTCGGCAAGGTCCTCCCAGAGGTCCCGGTCGAACCAGTCGCCGGCCGCCTCGACGGAGGCGTGGCGCTCCATGTCCAGGTGGTCGCCCATGATGCGGTCGGCCAGGTCTGCAACCGCCTGCTGGGCCTCCGTGGGGGTGAAGTCCATTGCGGCTACCCCCCGTCCGTCCGGCGGCGCTGCTGGCGTGGGAGGCCCAGGCCGGCCATGCCGATGATGTCGCGCTGTACCTCGTTGGTGCCGCCGCCGAAGGTCAGCACCCAGACGCTGCGGTAGGAGGCCTCCACGGCGTTCAGGATCGACGTGCCCGGCGAACCCTCCTTCAGGTGGCCGGTGGCCCCGATCACCTCGGTGATGAGCGTGTAGACCCTGTGCATCGACTCCGAACCGTGGACCTTCACCGCTGAGGAGTCCGCGGGGCCCATGCGGCCGTGGGTGTTCTCGGCGGCCACATACCAGTTGAGGAGGTCGAGGTGGCGGGCCAGGGCACGGCATTCGGCCAGCTTCACCCGGACCCATTCGTGGTCGATGACCCGTAGGCCGTCGGCGGCAGTCGTGTCCCTTGCCCAGGACACGGCGTCGTCGGTAATCCTGACCAGGCGTGCCCCGGGAAAGAGGGAGACCCGCTCGTGGTTGAGCTGGTCGGTGATGAGGCCCCAGCCGGCGTTGACCTCGCCGACCCGCATGACATCCGGTACCCGGACGTCGTCGTAGAAGGTGGCGGTGGTGTGCGTCTGGCCGAAGGTCTCGAAGGGCTGGATGGAGAACCCCGGGTCGGTTGTGTCGACGAGGAACATGGTGATGCCCTTGTGTGCGGGAGCGTCTGGATCTGTCCGGGCGGCGAGCCACACGTAGTCGGCGTTGTAGGCGAGGCTGGTGAACAGCTTCTGTCCGTTGACCACCCAGCTGTCGCCGTCCCGGACCGCTCGGGTTCGCAGCGCGGCCAGGTCGGTGCCGGCATCGGGTTCCGAGTAGCCGATCGAGAAGTGCATCTCGCCGGCCAGGATCCGCCTCAGGAAGAAGTCCTTCTGCTCGTCGGTGCCGAACCTCCGGATGGTCGGCCCGACGGTGTTGGTGGTCAGGAACGGGATGGGACAGCCGGCAGCCTGGGACTCGTCGAAGAAGATGTACTGCTCGATGGGGGTGAAGCCCCTGCCGCCGTACTCGACCGGCCATCCGACCCCCAGCCAGCCGTCGGATCCGACCTGTCGTATGAGGGCCTTGTAGTCGTGGTTCTCGGCGAACTCCGCGCTGGAGACACGGCCCTTCACCTCGGGTGTCATCAGGTCGCGGAAGTATGCCCTGAGCTCTACCTGCAGGGCTTTCTGGTCGTCGGTGAGGTCGATAAACACTTGTCCGGGCCGCCGTCGGTGGTCAGTTCCGGGGGATGTCCTGCCAGGCGGCACCCTTGAACGGGTCGGGCTCCCTGGGGAGCCCGAGGACCCGTTCCCCGATGATGTTGCGCTGCACCTCGTCGGTCCCACCGGCGATGCTTACCCCGGCGGCGCTGATGCAGAAGGCGGACCAGCGCGCCGACGCCTCCGAGGCCGGATCCCCATCCCCCCAGGCCTGGCCGGCCGTGCCGACGATGGCCATGGCCAGATCCCGCGAGCGGCGGGCCAGGATGGCCCCGCTGAGCTTGGCTATGGAACCCTCAGGGCCCGGTACTCCTCCGGCAGCGACCGTGGCCCGTATGCGCTGGCCGATGTAGTCCTTGATCTCCTCGTGGACGTACAGGTTGGCTAGTCCCTGGCGGATGACCGGATCGTGGGACCGGCCGAGTTCCCGGGCCAGCATGGTGAGCTCCGGGCACCGCTTCGCGTTCAAGGCGCCACCGCCGGCGCCGATCGAGACACGCTCGAACATGAGCATCGAGACCGCCAGGTTCCAGCCTTGGTTCACCTCCCCGAGGAGGTTCCCGGCCGGGATCCGCACGCCGGTGAAGAAGACCTCGTTGAAGCCACGCGCCCCGGAGATCTGCACGAGCGGTCGGATCTCGACTCCGGCCGATCGCAGGTCCATGATGAACATGGAGAGGCCCTGGTGCTTGGGCAGCGTCGGATCGGTCCTGGCCACCACGATCCCGAAGTCGCAGTAGTGGGCTCCTGAGGTCCACACCTTCTGACCGTCCAGGATCCACTCCTCGCCGTCCCGGACGGCACGGGTGGAGAGCCCGGCCACGTCGGACCCGGCACCCGGTTCGGAGAACATCTGGCACCAGATTGCATCGCCGCGGATGTTGTCCGCGAGGTAGACGGCCTTCTGCTCCTCGGTGCCGAACTGGGCGAGCATGGGCAGGCACATGCCGTGCGAGATGGACAGGGGAGCGTTCGGTAGCCGGTACCCGGCCGACACCCTGTCGAACACTTCCTGGTGGCGGCGGGTGAGGCCCGCTCCGCCGAAGATGGCCGGGTATGTCAGGCCGGCCAGGCCGGCATCTGCCAGGGCTCCCTGAAAGGCCCGAGTCCGGAGGAGTGCGTCCGCCTCGCCACCGTGGCCGTCACTGTCCTCGCCGGTGGGATCGCCGATCCTCCGGCAGTGTGCGTCGAGGAACTCTTCGACCCGCGCCGCGAACTCGTCGTCACCGGCGAGCTCGAGGTCTGCAATGTCTCCGGACGCCTGTGCCATATCCTGTCCGCCCACAGCGGCGACGGTACCGGTCGCCGATCGCGGGCTCGTCATCCGGCCCGGGCATTGCTGGTGCCGGCGGGAAGGCTCACAGCAGGTGGCGTTCGGGCCACTCCGGCCGGCTCAGCGGTAGCCGTCGATGTCCGGGCAGGCGCAGATCAAGTTCTTGTCGCCGCGGGCTCCGTCGATCCTGTCGACCGGAGGCAAGTACTTGTTGGCTCTCGGGCCGGTGGGTAGGCCGCTGTGGCTTGGACGTAGGGGTGCTTCCACTCGTCGGCCAGGACCCGGGCGGTGTGGGGGGCGTTGACCAACGGGTTGTCGTCGACTGGCCAGTAGCCGTCGGCTATCCATGCCGCCTCGTCGGCGATCCGACTACCGTCGGCCCGATGGCCCTGGTCGCAGGCAAGGTGGTGATGGTCACGGGAGCGGGGAGTGGCATAGGCCGTGCCGCATCGCTCCTCTACGCGGCCGAGGGCGCGTCCCATGTGGCCATCGTGGACCGCGACGGGCCGGGGGCCGATGCGACCCTCGACCTGTTGAGGTCGTCCGGCGGCTCGGGCGTCTCGTACGAGGTCGACGTGACGGACGAGGTGGCCGTGGAGGACCTCGTGGACGGGATCGTCGAGGAACACGGCAGGATCGACGTTGCCTTCAACAACGCCGGCATCAGCCACCCCAGCACCCCGTTCCACGAGCTGGGGCGGTACGCCTGGGAGGAGATGCTGGCCGTGAACCTGACGGGTGTCTTCCTCTGCATGAAGCACGAGCTGCGCCACATGGTGGAGGCAGGCTCCGGGGCGATCGTGAACACCTCGTCGGGGGCCGGCGTCGTGCCGGCACCCGGGCAGCCTCACTACACGGCCGCCAAGCACGGCGTGCTTGGGCTGACCAGGAGCGCCGCCTCGGAATACGTGCGGGCTGGGATCCGCTGCAATGCCGTGCTGCCCGGGCTGGTGGACACCCCGATGATCGCGGGCGAGGACGGCGTGCTCAGTACCCGGGCCCGGGAGGCCCTCAAGAGGTACACGCCCACCGGGGAACTCCTCCAGCCGGAGCAGGTGGCGGCGGTCGCCGTCTGGCTCTCATCGGATGCCGCCGGCGCCGTGAACGGCCAGTCGCTGGTGGTCGACGGTGGGGGGATCCTCCGCTGAATGGGCTGGTGGGCTCCGGATCCCGCTTGGGATCATCGGGCTCCGGGCCCCGCTGGGAACCGAGGGCTACCACGGCCATAGGATCGGGCGTCACCGGACAGGATCCAGCGACCTGTCCTGGAAGAGGATCCCCGGAGCGTCCATGACAGTGACCACTAAGCAGCGGGTGCCCGCCGTCGAGGGGTTCTTCACGCTCGGCGATGAACCCCACCTGATCGGTGGTCGAATGGCCGATGCCGGCGGCTACTGCTTTCCACTTCACCTCGGCGGCGCCGATCCCCACCATCCGGCAGCCGCGGTCGACGAGGTGCTGCTCAGCCGGACCGGCCGCATCTGGTCCTTCACCAACAGCGCCTATCCGCCACCCCCACCGTTCATCCTCACAGAGCCCTACGTGCCGGTGGTGGTGGCCGCCGTCGAGCTGGAGGTGGAGCGGATGGTGGTGCTCGGCCAGGTGGCCCCCGGATGGACCGTCGAGGACCTGGAGGTGGACATGGAGGTCGAGTTGGTCCTTGGGGTGCTCTACGAGGACGATGAACGCGAGTACCTGACCTGGCAGTGGCGACCCGTCGGACCGTCGGCCGACGGCCGGGTCTGAACGGAGGCGCCGCCGATGGATGAGATCGCCGTCCTCGGGGTGGGGATGCACCCATGGGGCAAGTGGGGCCGCAACTTCGCGGAATACGGGGTTCACGCCGCCCGCGAGGCCCTGGCCGACGCTGGGGTGGACTGGCGGCACGTGGGCTTCGTGTCCGGTGCGATCACCGTGCGGTGCGGCTATCCCGGCTATGTCGCCGGCTCCACCTTCGCCAGGGCGCTCGGCTTCACCGGAGCCCAGGTGGCCAGCTCCTATGCGGCGTGTGCCTCGGGCGTGACAGCGCTGTCGGTCGCCAGGGGCCAGATCCTCTCCGGTGCCTGTGACGTAGCGCTCGTCGTGGGCGCCGACACCACACCGAAGGGCTTCCTGGCTCCTGCGGAGGGCGACCGACCGGACGACACGGACTGGCTCCGGTTCCACATGGTGGGGGCCACCAACCCCGTCTACTTCGCACTCCACGCCCGCCGTCGCATGGCCCTCCACGGGGCCACTCCGGAGGACTTCGCCCTGGTGAAGGCCAAGAACAGCCGACACGGCGTCCATAATCCCAACGCCCGCTACCCCAAGGAGTACGGGGTCGAGGACGTGGCCAACTCACCAGTCGTCTCCGACCCGCTGCGCCTGCTGGAGATCTGCGCTACCAGCGACGGCGGCGCGGCCCTGGTGGTCAGCTCGATGGACTACGCCCGCTCCCGTGGAGCGGGTGACCCGGTGAGGGTGGCGGGGCTGTCGACGGTCACGCCGACCTATCCCGACACCGTCATCGACCTGCCGTACCTGGCCACCGACTCGGCCGCCGGATCAGAGACCGCGGAGCTGAGCTTCAAGGAGTCGATCGGTGCCAGGGTCTACGAGGAGGCCGGTCTGGGTCCGGCGGACGTGGACGTCGCCGAAGTGTACGACCTGTCCTCGGCCCTCGAGTTGGACTGGTACGAGCAGCTCGGGCTCTGTGAGGTGGGCGAGGCCGAGTCGCTGCTGCGCTCGGGCGCCACGAGCATCGGTGGACGGATTCCCGTGAACCCGAGCGGCGGCCTGGGGGCGTTCGGCGAGGCGGTTCCGGCCCAGGCCATCGCACAGGTCTGCGAGCTGACCTGGCAGTTGCGGGGACAGGCCGGCCATCGCCAGGTGGAGGGGGCACGGGTGGGCGTGACGGCCAACCAGGGCCTGTTCGGCCACGGCTCATCGGTGCTGGTACGCCGCTAGGAGGACGGAGCGACCCATGACCCTGCACGAGACGATCGACGACGGCGTGGCGACCATCGTCATGGACAATCCGCCTGTGAACGCCCTGGGCATTGCCGACACCTACGCCCTGGCGGAGCTCATGGACGGATACCGGCGTCGCGACGACGTCCGGGCGGTCGTCCTGACAGCCGAGGGCCGGGGCTTCTGTGCAGGGGTGGACATCGGGGAGATCCAGGCAATGGATGGCCACGAGGGCCTGGTGGAGGCCAACCGTTCCTGCTTCGAGGCCTTCCGGGCCGTCTACGAGTGTGCGGCTCCGGTGGTGGTGGCCGTGAACGGCTTCTGCCTCGGGAGCGGGATCGGGCTAGCCGGCAACGCTGACGTGGTCGTGGCCGTCGAGGGTGCCGGGTTCGGCCTCCCGGAGGTCGACAACGGTGCCCTGGGTGCCGCCACCCACCTGATGCGGCTCGTCCCCGCCCACCGCGCACGCTGGATGCTCTACAGCTGTGAGCCGGCCACGGCTGAGGAACTCCACGCCTACGGCTCGGTTCTCCGGGTGGTCCCGGAGGACGACCTCCGGGATGTGGCCATGGAGTTGGCCGGGGTGATCGCAGCCAAGGATCCGGTGGTTGTCCGGGCAGCGAAGGCCTCCCTGAACGGGATCGACCCGGTGGACGTCCGTCGCAGCTACCGGTACGAACAGGGCTTCACCTTCGAGCTGAACCTGCTGGGCGCCGGCGACGCTGCCCGCGAGTCGTTCCTACGCGGCGACCGGGACCGCCCGGCCGCGGCCGACTGAGCGAGCTGAAGCGTGTCCGACGCGGCCCTGGTGATCATGGCCGGCGGCCTCGGGACCCGCTTCGGCGGGGTCAAGCAGCTGGCCGAGGTGGGCCGGGCCGGCGAGGCGATCCTGGACTTCACGATCCGGGACGCTCTGGCGGCAGGGGTGGTCCGGATCGTGGTCATCGCCCGTTCCGACATAGACGAGGACCTGAGGCGCCACCTCCGGACCCAGCACGGCAGTGGCCTGGATCTGGAGGTCGTACACCAGGATGCCTTCGGGCCTCCCCGGGCCCGGCCCTGGGGCACGGGGCACGCTGTAGCCGGAGCGGCCTCGCTGCTGGACGGCCCCGCCGTGGTCGTCAACGCCGACGACTACTACGGGGCGACCGGCGTGACCCGTGTGGCGGAGGCCGCCGTCTCTACCGGGAGCCGGGCGGTGATGCTGGGTTTTCCTCTGGCAGGCACCTTGCCCGACTCGGGGCGGGTGTCCCGCGGGGTGTGTCGCCTGGGGGCCGACGGCCTGCTCAAGGGGCTAGTCGAGACGCATGGCATCGGATGGGAAGGCGCCACGATCACCGCGTTGGATCCGTTCGGCGTCCTGGATCCGACGACGCCGGTGTCGATGAATATATGGGGCCTTCCCCGGCATGCCGTGGAGCGCCTTGTCGGGCAGTGGGAGGAGTTCCAGGCCGTGAACTCAGCGGACCCGACGGTGGAGTTCCTGCTTCCCGAGGCGTTGGCCGGCCAGCACCGGGAGGGTTCCCTGGACATAGCGGTACTGTCCACCGACGAGGAGTGGATCGGGTTGACCAACCGCGAGGACCTCGAGGTGGTCCGCGCCGCCTTCGCAGACCTGTGACCGGCGCGTCCCCCCGTTCCTCGAGCCGACTACCGGGAGGCTCGGGATGTTCCTGCTTCGCTTCGACCTGAGGATCCCACCCTTCGTGGAGGGCCTCACCCCGGTCGCCCAGTACGGGGAGATGCTGGAGATGGTCCGATGGGCCGACGATCGGGGCTTCGCCGGGGTGGTCCTGTCAGAGCACCACGGCTGCGAGGACGGTTTCATTAACGCGCCGCTGGCTGTCGCCGGAGCGGTGCTGGGTGCGACGAGGAACCTGTTCTGCTCGGTGTCGGCCCTCCTGCTGCCGCTCCACGACCCGCTCCGGGTTGCCGAGGACATCGCCGCTCTGGACCTCCTGGCACCCGGGCGCCTCAACGTGGTGGTCGGCATTGGTTACCGGGAGGCAGAGTTCGAGATGTTCGGAAGGGACAGGAGCCGCCGGGGGGCCGATGCCGAGGCCGGCATCCGGACCATGCTCCGGGCGTGGGAGGGGGAGCCGTTCGAGCTGGACGGCCGTACCGCCTGGGTGACCCCTAAGCCGGCGTCGGATCCCCGCTCCCTGCTGGCCGTCGGGGGCTCGGTGGTGGCATCGGCTCGACGCGCCGCCCGGTTGCACCTCCCCTTCATCCCGGCCGTCGAGGACCGAGAGCTCCTCGACGCCTACCTCCTGGAATCTGAGGCCTGTGGGCACGGCTCGCCATTCTGCATGATGCCGAGCGGGGCCGGGCTGGTCATGGTCACGCGGGACCCCGATGCCCTGTGGGACCGGATAGGCCCCAACCTCCTGTACGACGCCCTTGCCTATGCCTCGTGGCAGTATCCGGACCAGCGGACGAGTTGGAAGGTGGAGGCCGACGACGTGGAGCAACTTCGGGCGGGCGGCCAGCACCTCATCGTGACTCCGGAGGAGTGTGTGGACCTGGTGTGTGCCGGAGGCGCCGTCGTCCTCCACCCGTTGTGCGGTGGCATAGATCCGGCCGTCGGATGGGAGTCCCTGCACCTGGTGGTCGACGAGGTCATGCCGGCGTTGGCCGGCTGACCACCGGTTGTCAAGGAGGAACGGTGCCCGACCTGCTGGTGGAGAGAGAAGGACCGGTCGTCACCCTGACCATGAACCGGCCGGAGAGGCGCAACGCCATGACCCTGGCCATGTTCGCCCGCTTGGCCGATGCCTGGGACGAGATCGATGCCGATTCCGACGTCAGGGTCTGCATCCTGACCGGAGCCGGTGACCACTTCTCAGCCGGCATGGACCTGCGGGCCATGGCCGGTGACGCCGACGACGGCGATGACTACGACGTGAAGAGCCGGATGGAACGGGACGGATCGGACTGGATCTACGACGGCTTGCTCAAGACGCGTCATCCCCGGGTGCCGGTGATCGCGGCGGTGGAGGGCAACGCCATCGCCGGGGGTACGGAGATCCTGCAGGGGACCGAGATCCGGGTGGCTGGAGAGAGCGCCACCTTTGGGGTGTCCGAGGTCCGCTGGTCGCTCTATCCGGGCGGCGGATCGGCTGTACGGTTGGCCAGGCAGATCCCCTTCACCGAGGCCGCTGACATCCTCCTGACCGGGAAGCACGTGACGGCAACCGAGGCGCGGGCCCTTGGCCTCATCGGCCACGTGGTACCGGACGGGACGGCGCTGGAGCGCGCCCGCGAGATCGCGGCGACGGTGGCGGCCAATGGCCCGCTGGCAGTGGAGGCGGTTCTGCGCACCCTCAGGGAGACGTCGGGGATGACCGAGGAGGAGGCCTTCGCCTTCGAGCTCCCGCTCATCCGGTCGGTCTTCTCCTCCGAGGATGCCGGCGAGGGCCCGCTGGCCTTCACCCAGAAGCGGGCGCCCGACTACAGGCGGCGCTGACCGGCAGGCCGGATCCTCAATGGTCGAAGCGTCCTGCGCCCCGCTCCATGCCGGGAAGGGACGTCTGGAACTCGAAGCCCGACGTTGCGGCGTCCCGGAGCACCATCTGCTCGCACTCAGTCCAGTCCAGGGCCCGGGTTCCGGGCACCCCCTGGTTGTAGGGGGCGTCGAACAGGATCACCCGGTTGCCGGTCTCCCGGAGGGCCTCGACGTTGTGTGGGGCGTCGTCGACGTACAGGTCCGCCCCCACCTCGGGCTTATCGCCCATGAAGCAGATGTCGCGGTACGGGATGCGCACCCGGTCCAGCCATTCGACGGTGTCGGCGATCGCCGTGGCGTGTCCCCAGTTGACGTAGAGGCGATGGGTGATGACCCGGATCCGGACCCCGGCATCGGACAGCCTCCAGAGGGACTCGGCTGCGCCGGCGATGACCGGCATCCAGCGCAGCATGCGGTGCTCGGTGACGGCGAGGTGGTGGAGGCGTTCGAACTCTTCGGCCGAGAGTCCCCACTCGGCGAAGTCCCATGAGCGCTCCAGGGGCAGCGAGGCTTCGTCGACGCCGAGCTCGGAGGCGACCACCGAGCGGAAGGCGGCGGTGTAGTCGCCGCACACCCCATCCAGGTCGACGCCGAGCACGTACGTGCGATTCATAGCCGAGACGGTAGTTCGACCAGGTCGCGCAGGGTCGGGTCAGCCGGCGGTGAGGCCTCCGTCCACCGGGATGATGGCGCCGTGGATGCGGCTTGCCTCATCGGAGGCCACGAAGGCGATGACGTTGGCCAACTCTGCCGGGTCGGCCATGTCCCTGAAGCCGATGTAGCGCTGCATCAGGGAGAAGTCGAGGTCCTCCGGCATGGAGTAGTTGCGGGTCATGGCCGTGTCCACGCCCCCGGGGGCGATGGCGTTGATCCGGATCGGCTGCTTGATGAACTCCATGGCCAGGGAACGGGTCATGTTGACCACCGCTCCCTTCGTCGTCGAGTAGGCGACCGTGTAGGCCTGTCCCATCAGGCCGGCGTTCGACGCGATGTTGACGATGTTGCCGTGGGTCTCGAGCAGGTGGGGGATGGCGGCCTGACAGCACCAGAACACCCCGGACACGTTGACGCCCAGCATCCGGTTCCAGGTCTCCTCGGTGGCGTCGGCGACGTGCTCGCTCCAGCACACCCCAGCGATGTTGGCCAACACGTCGAGCCGCCCGTGGGAGGACACGACCTCGTCGACGGCGGTCCTGCAGCACCCCCGGTCCGACACGTCACCTACCGTCGTGGTCATGTTCCCGCCGGCGTCGGCCACCTCGGCGGCTACGGCGGCCAGGCCGACGCCGTCGCGGTCGAAGCCTGCGATGGCGGCCCCGTCGGCGGCCATGAGGAGTGCCGTTGCCCTGCCGATCCCCGAGGCTGCACCGGTGAGCAGGGCCACCCTTCCGTCGAATCGACCCATGGCGTTTGCTCCCTGTTCTCCCCGGCGACGTCTCGTTCTATGACGGGGACCGTAGCGGTCGGAATCCGTCCGCTCAGAGGCGGGAAGCCTCCAGCCTCCGGCCCGTCGGGCCGTCTACGACGGCCGGATCGAACTCCCGTCCCCGTGGGCAGCGGAAGGCGACGCTGACCCGGGCCGCGGCATGGGATGCCTTGGGTATGGAGTGCTCGAAGCGGTGCTGGGTCGGACCACCCATCACGAGCAGGTCGCCCGAGGCGAGGTTCCATGCGTGCGATGGCCCACCTCCGCGGGGCCGGACCCGGAACGTACGCGGGCCTCCCAGGGAGACGAGTGCCACAGTCTCGTGCTCGGCACCGGGGCGGAAGCGGTCGCCGTGCCAGGCCACGCTGTCGTCGCCGTCACGGTAGAGGTTCGCCCAGCTGGCTGTGAACGCTTGGTCGTAGTGGTGGGCCAGTCGGGTGGCCATCCGGCACAGCGGGGCAGATGGCCTGGCGATCCCCGTGCTGAGCCTCGGCTCGATCACCTCGCGGTCCACGATCCAGCGGCTGTGCGAACGCCAGTCCAGGGTCCCCAGCAACTCCAGGTGGAGGTCGTCGGCACCGGCAGCCCACCTGTCAACGTGGTCGATCCAGCAGTCGTCGTCAAGCGGAGTCCTCCGGACCCGGTCGGCAATCTCGGCGAGGGCGAAGGGCAGGTTGCCGAAGAGGGTGGCCTGCATCACGGAGACGAGCCTAGTCGAGGACGAACAGGTGTTCGACCACTGTTCTCGATCTGAGATCTGGTGAAAGCGACCTCCAGACCCGAGGCCTGCAGGAAAGCGAGCTCCATGGCCGGGGCCTGGTGGAAAACGACGAGGGCCCCGCCGCCCGGAGGCGACGGGGCCCTCGTTCAGACTTGGGTCAGCGAGCCAGACCCCTGCCGAGAGCGGAGACCGCAGCGTCCTTCACTGGTATGAAGGCGCAGATCGCCAGCGCGGTCCCGACGTCGGAACCGAAGTCGCCCATGCCGAGGATCTCGGTCGAAGCCCCGTAGCCGAAGCCACCAACCTCGCTGACCACGACGAACAGATACGCCCAGATCAGGTTCAGGTTGGATCCCACGACCGGAAGACCGCTTAGCATCGAGCCGACACCAACGGTGTCGAGGATGCTGTTGAGCACGGCCAGAACACCCTGAAAGATCATCGCTAGGACGATCAGGGTGAGAATTGTTGACATCATTGGATGGGTACCCCTTTGGTTGAGAGACGGACCCTGCCTCCGGAGTCCCGGACCGGGCCGTTAAACAGAACGCTAAATGAAATGCCTCAGTACATCGCGGCAATCCGTAACCTATTCGCAACATCCACTGAGCGAAAGGCCTATCGCACTATTCTTCCCGCCCGATGACCGGCCCGGCCCGAAGCCCCCGCCGGAGCGCCGCCCGCCTCCTCTGGACGGCGGTCACGGTCCTGGTCCTGGCCAGCCTCCTGGCACCCGATGTCGCCGACCGGTGGGCCGACACCCAACCCGAAGGCTGGCGGCGGGACGTGGCCCGTGGGTGGGCTACGCCAGCGGGTCGGATCTCACGGGCCCTGGCACTGGACGAGCCGCTCGAACGGGTGCAGGGAGTATTCGATGGGGCCAAACCCACCGTGACCTTCGCCCCGGCGGTCAGGGAGGCGGATGCCGCCACGCCGTCGTCGATTCTCCGAACTGCGGAGGCAAACGGACAGGTGGAGGTTCCGGACCTGGAGGTGACACCGGAACCCGGCGTGACTACCACCGAACCGTCTGGTAGTGCCGCGCCGGCTGGGAGCGTCGACCAGTCTGGTAGTGCCGCGCCG
>Ga0207962_1000337_pt1 | contig 15145 bp, 16 predicted proteins | sample Knorr_S15_td_AAI_FD_185603 | JGI IMG/M metagenome (GOLD analysis project Ga0207962, IMG submission 185603) | Marine microbial communities from Southern Atlantic Ocean transect - Knorr_S15_td_AAIW_ad_750m_LV_A (SPAdes) (version 2) | ecosystem: Environmental > Aquatic > Marine > Oceanic | place... | reverse complement strand
TGTTCATCAATCTGGAGGATGAGACGGGCCTGGTCAACGTGGTGGTGTCGAGGGGCTGTTGGGCCCGTTTCCAGGAGGTGGCGGCCGGCGCTCCAGGCCTGGTGGTCAAGGGACGCCTGGAGCGGGCCACCGACGGTGAGGGAGTTCTCAACGTGGTGGCCGAGCGGATCGAAGCCCTGGGCGCCGTGGCAACGGTCAGGTCACGGGACTTTCGTTGACCGGACCGTTGCCGGAAATGCCGTTTGGCCGGGCCGGGGGTCCACCACACTGGAGGCATGCGTCTGCGGTGGTCAGCGCCGACGGCCGGGAGAGTGGCCGATGCCCGCCAGCGTTTCGTCGCGCTCGTACTCGGGGTGGTGGTGGCGTCGTTCGGTGGCTTGGTCCTGGCCAGCGCCGAGGGAACCCTCGCCGCCCTGCCCGGCCTTCTACTGCTGGTTCCCGGGGCGATCGCTCTGCGCGGCAACGTGTTCGGGGCGATGGGCAGTCGCCTGGGCACCGCGGTGCACGCCGGTACCTTCCGGTTCAGCCTCCACCCCGACGGGGTAGTGGGCCAAAACCTGCTGGCCTCCGCGGTCCTTACCCTTTCCCTGAGCACGGTCCTGGCAGTTCTGGCCAAGGGCACCGCCGTGGTATTCGGGTTGAGTCCAACCATGACGCTGGCCGACTTCGTCGTGGTCTCAACGCTCGGTGGGCTGCTGGCGTCGGTGGTACTGGCCGCACTCACCGTCGGCCTGGCCGCCGGTTCGGTCCGGTTCGGATGGGATCTCGACAACGTGATCGCCCCCCTGGTCACCACGCTGGGAGATCTTCTGACCGTCCCGGCACTGGTACTCGCTGCTGTACTCGCCGACCGTTCCGGCCTCACCGATGGCCTGGCCGCAGCATTGGCCACGGTCTCGGTCGGGGTGCTGGTCGTCGCCTGGCGGATCCCGACCGATCGACTACGAGGGATTGTCAGGCAGTCGGTACCGGTGCTGGGTGTCGCCGTGGTGTTCGACCTGGTGGCCGGATTGACCTTCGAGAAGCGATTGGACGACCTCCTGGCCGCCGAGGCCATACTGGTCCTGCTGCCGGCATTCCTCGGTACGGCGGGAGCGCTCGGGGCGATCCTGTCAAGCCGACTCTCCACCCAGTTCCATCTCGGTCTCGACGACGCCACCCCGGTGCCGAGCCGATCCAGCATGGGGAACATTGTCGACCTGGTCGTGTTGGCCATGCCGGTGTTCGTGGTCGGCGCGCTGGTGGCGCATCTTGTCGCCCAGGCGACCGGCCAATCCTCGCCCAGCTTGGCCGACCTGGTGGTGGTGGCGATCCTGGCCGGGGGCCTGGTCACGGTCCTCATGGTGTTCGTCGCCTACTACACGACCATGGGAGCGTTCCGGTTCGGCCTCGACCCGGACACTTATGGCATCCCAATGGTGACCTCGACCCTCGATCTGGTCGGCGCCTTTACCCTCATCCTGGCCTTGGTGGCGGTGGGGGTGGCCTGAGAATGCGTTGGACCGAGACCTCCCATCCGGGTAATCGCCCGAGGCCCCGACCACCGGTCGGGCCTACCATTGGAAGACGACATCGAGCGAGGAGCTGATGGACGACACACCCCGCACTTTGCGGGCCATGCTGGCCGAGGCCAAGGACACCTCGGAACTGATGGTGGACCTGGCCTACGCCTCGGTCTACTTCGACGACCCGGACATGGCCGAGGAGGTCGACGAACTCGAACAGCGGATGAGCGAGATGGTCCACGACATGCGGGCCGTCTGCGTGCTGGCCGCGCGTAGTTCACGGGAGGCCGAGGGCATGTCGTCAGTGCTCCAGGTCGTGTCGGCCATCGAGCGGATCGCCAATGACGCCGTGGACATAGCTCGGATCGTCACCCATAGGCTCGGTATCCCCCGCCAATTGGTGGCCGACCTCTCCGACGCCGAGGAGGTTTCGCATCGAGTGCTGGTCAGTGACGGTTCACACATGGCCCATCGTCCACTCTCGGTACTGGAGTTACCGGTGCAGGCTGGAATGCGGGTCATGGCGGTGCGCCGGGGCCACGAGTGGATGACCGACGTGGATGGCAACACGGTGCTGGTACCCGGCGACGTGTTGTTCTTGCGCGGCTCGCCCGACGGGATCACCCGCCTACGGGAGTTAGCTGCCGCTCCGGTGTGGGAGCCGCCCCGGCCCGAAGACGACGTAGCCCTCACCGACCTGGACCGGGCGGTCGACGTGCTGGTGGAGATGAAGAACCTGTCCGAGGTGGCTGTGGGCCTGGCCTACAGCGCCCTGGTACTGGCCGATCGAGGGCTGGCCGCCGAGGTCCGTCATCTCGAGGACCGGCTCGACGAGATGAAGGACCACCTTGAGTTGTGGGTGCTCCGTTCCGCGGGCGGCGATCTTGACCCGGCCGAACTCCGGGGTCTGCTCCACCTAGCCGAGGCGGCCGAGGACATTGGTGACCAGGCCCAGGCCATGGTTTGGCTGGTCGAGAAGGACGAGGAACTCCACCCGATCCTAGGCATCGCCCTTGGCGAGGCCGACGAGGTAGTGGTCCGCTACCCAGTGGCTGCCGGGTCGGCTACCGACGGCGCCACGCTGTCCGAGCTACGCCTCAATATCGAGCCCGGCTTCACCGTGCTGGCCGTCCGGCGAGGTGGTGGCTACCTCTACCGGCCGAGGGGGCCGGTGCGGCTGGCCGACGGTGATGAGTTAATCGCCAGCGGTCCTGAGGAGGGTCGGGTACTCCTGGCTCGCATGTGTGGTTGGGACCTGGCAACCGATGACGAGGGTCGAGACAAACTGGTCTTGGTATGAGCCCGCTGTCGGTCCGGTGGCTCTAGTCGGTCGGATCGGTGACCGGAGTTGGGACACCCGCCGGCTCGTCGTCAGACGGAGTGCCGGTGAACAGTTCGGCGATCGCCCCAAGCGAGCCCATAGTGGAGCTCATCTCGGCTGGCAGGAAGATCTTGGTGGCCCGCCCGTCGGCGACGGTGCCCAAGGCCTCGAGGTACTTGATGGCCAGTAGGTCCGGGGTCGGGTCGCCATCGTGGATGGCCTGGTACACGCTGCGTACGGCCGCGGCCTCGCCATCGGCAACGGTCTGGAGGCGGTAGCGCTCGGCGTCGGCCACCTCCTCGATGGCCTTAGCCTCACCTTCGGCGGTGAGGATGGCCTCTTGCCTGATGGCCTCGGCGGCGAGAATGACCCTCTGCTTCTGCCCCTCGGCCACGGTGATCGCCGCCTCTCGCTCTCCGTCGGCCTCGAGGACTACCGCCCGGCGGTTCCGTTCGGCCTTCATCTGCTCGTGCATGGCGTCCATGACGTCACCTGGAGGGTCGATCCGCTGGATCTCTACCCGTACCACCCGCACCCCCCACTTGTCGGTGGCGTCATCTAGGACCTCCCGAATAGCGGTGTTGACGTTGTCCCGTGAGGTAAGTGCACTGTCGAGGGTCATTTCGCCGATCACGTTCCTGAGGTTGGTCTGGGCCAGTTTGGTGATCGCCATGATGAAGTTGGCCACGTTGTAGACGAGCCTCTGGGCGTCGGTGGGCTCGTAGTAGATGACGGCGTCCACGGTGACGGTGACGTTGTCCTTGGTAATTACCTCCTGTGGTGGCACGTCGACGACCTGCTCCCGCATGTCCACCTTGAGGAGGCTCTGGATGACCGGAAAGATCATTTTCAGGCCCGGTCCGCTGGTCTCCTTGTACTTACCCAGTTGTTCGACAATGCCCTGTTGGTAGGGGTGGACGATCTTGACGCTGGCCGCGGCGACGATGAAAACGACGAAGGCGATGACGATCAGGGCGATTACTGCTGGCATAGGTTCTCCTCGGTCGGGTATCCGGCTTTGCCTGTTCGGTTCACTGTGGGTTGCCAACCGGTCTGACGACCGCTCGTGTTCCTTCTATCTCGATCACCTCGATCTGGGTCCCGGCTGCCACGTGGGTGCCGTCGGGGGTCTCGGCGTGCCAGTCCTCGCGGCCTATCCGGACACTGCCCAGGCGTGACGGGTCGCCGCCGAGGTCTTCGACCACCACGCCCACCGCGCCGATCAGCCGGGTGGCTCCCACCCGGGCGGGTTGCTCGGCCGCGTTCAGCCGCCGGGCGAGAGGCCTCAGGCCCGCCAGGGCGGCCAGCGAGGCGATCAGGAAGGCGGCCCATTGCCAGCCCTCGCCGGCCCCAGTGAAGGCCAGAATGGTGGCCAGTGCGGAGCCAGCGCCGAACGGGAGCAGGAAAAACGACCCGGGCGTGGCGATCTCGCCTATCACGAAGAAGGCGGTGGCGATCAGCCAGATCCACTGCCAGGCCCCGGGATCCACAGATTGCCCCCTTCGTCGGATCGTCAGTTTCGGCTCTGACACTACCGGCCAGACCCTCGACCCGACAGGTGGCCTGGTGGGCGGGTTGTCGCCAACCCGGGTTTGGTGGCCGGTACCGTGACGCTCCGTGAACCAACCATCCGACAAGGCGGAACTCGGCCTGCTGACCGTCCACGCCCATCCCGACGACGAGGCCTCCAAGGGCGCGGCCACGGTGGCCGCTTACCACCAGGCCGGTGTGGGTTGCACCCTGGTGTGCTGCACCGGTGGCGAGGAGGGGGAGATCCTCAACCCGGCCATGGACCGGCCCGAGGTGGCCGAACACCTGGCCGAAGTGCGGGTCGCTGAACTCCGACGGGCCGCGGAGATCATCGGTTACGACGAGGTGGTCATGCTCGGCTACCGGGACTCGGGGATGCCTGACTCGGAGCCCAACTCCCACCCGGGGGCCTTCGCTAATGCTGACCACGACGAGGCGGTGGGCCGTCTGGTCACGGTCATCCGCCGGGTGCGACCCCACGTGCTAGTCACCTACCCGGACGACCGCACCGGCTACAACCATCCCGACCACCTGCAGGTTCACGACATCTCAGTTCCGGCCTTCGATGCGGCCGGCGACGCCGATCGCTATCCGGAGGCCGGTGAACCCTGGCAGCCGTTGAAGATGTATTTCACCGTCTGGTCGCGGGCCCGGATTGAGGGTCTGCACGCCAAGTTTGTGGAGATGGGCCTGGAGTCTCCCTACCAGGGCTGGTCAGACCGCCCGTCACGCGACCACCTGATCACCACCCGGATCCCGATAGCCGACCATTGGGAGGTTCGGGGTGAGGCGCTGCGGGCCCACGCCACCCAGGTCGATCCCGCGTCACCGTTTTGGTTTGGCCTGCCCGACGAGGTGGCCCGCACCGTTCATCCCTACGACGACTACGTGCTCGCCCGGTCGCTGGTTGGCGAACCACCCGCAGGGAGCCTGGAGGACGACCTGTTCGACCGGATCCGGGTCCGGGTGTCTGACGTGGTCTGATGCCCGACCGGCTCTCGTTTCTCTCCGTGGACTGGTTGGCCGAGCTGGCCGAGCGGGTGATTGGCCTGTCCGTCGGGGACGATTTCGACGTGTCGGTCCGGTATGTGATCACCGGGAGTCCTCATGGCAAGGTGCAGTTCAGGGTCGTGGTCGTCGACGGTCGGGTGGCCGAGGTGGTGGTCGGCGCGGATGGACACGCCGATGTTACGGCGACCTGGAGGTACCCGGATGCGGTGGAACAGTTCACCGGCGACCTGCATCCTGACGTGGCCTACATGACCGGCCGTTGCAAGCTGACTGGCGACTACGCCCGGTACCTATACGGGATGCGCCCACTCCTGGGGGGCGCGCCCTGGAAAGACGTCCTCGCCGACCTGGCTGGCCGAAGCGACGTCTAGGACCCGCCGGCTCGCTGGGCGTCGCGCACGTCCCGCCAGCTGATGAGGACAACCCCAGCGTCGGCTACCGCGACGATGAGACCCTCATCGCACGCCAGGTCGTGGTGGTCTACGCGGCATGACCACTGCTCGTCGACGGCCCGGAGTTCAGGGGTGTCCACCGCCGGTTCGATACTGATCTCGGTCACCCCGGTGGGCAGGTCGCGGATGGCCTGTTCCACCTCAGTCGGCTCGGGGAGCCGGCGCATCCGATAGTGGTCGACCGTCAACACCCCCTCGGCAGCGGCCAGGTCCCTGAACGGGAAGCCGGCGCCCGACTGGGCGGCGGCTCCTTCGAGACGGATCGGGAGTTGGAAATCAACAGCCAACTCCAGGTAGACATCGAAGAGTTCAGGGCGGTTCTGCAGGGCACCAAGGTGGGTACTCAGGTGGCTTACGTCGAACCCCCACAGGATCGCCCTCTCCAGTTGCGATCGGCACTCCAGGCGGGTTTCGTCAACATCGGCATGGTCCCAGAGGTCCTCGACAGTACGGGGGAAGCCGCCGTCGCCGTCGAGCAACGAGGGTGCCTGGGTGATGGGTCGCCAGCGGTAGCAGTTGAACTCTGCGTTCAGAGTGAGGTGCACTCCGACCGGCTCACCCCGGTAGTAGGAGGCAGCCTCGCGGGCCCAAGGTCCGGGGACCATGAGCGAGGCGCCGGTGGCCGCGCCCGACCGGAGGCTGTCGTAGACGCCGACGTTCGCCGAATGGCACATACCGAGCAGGTCGGCAGTGAGAATTAACAGCCGGTCCCCGGCCCCATAGCCCAACCGGCCGGCAAGCACGGCGGACTCCGGGTCGGGGATTGCGTCCATCCCCGAAACGGTACCCGACCGCCCCGTACCAGATGCCTAGAACCGGGGTGGGCCTCAGTCTTGGAGGCGCTGGGCCCCGCCGGCGTCAACCCACCTCACCAAGATCCCAGCCCGGTAGCCAGGACAGTGAGGGCGGGGACGGTCAGCGGAGAGTCCGACCCGATGGTCGGCCCACACCGCGGTGGTTCAGGCGGCGTCGGCAACCTGAATCGGAGGGGTTGGACCGTGGTCGGGCCGCCGGTGGGAGGCAAGAATTGACCGTGCCTCGGCAACGCCCCGACGACCGATTTCCAGGGTCCGGGTATCGAGTCGGCGGGCTGGCACGGCAGATCGTGACCGCCGCCCCATCGTCGCCGGACCGGTGTGGAATCGGAGCTGTTCGTTCATCCCGACCAGTCTGCGCACCGGCTGTGACAGCCCCTAGGCCAGCGGCACGGCCTTGGGGGTCTCTCCGCTCCGAACAGGCCGCCACGGCCAGAATAGGGTGCCGCCCATGGCAGAAGGGAACAACCGCTACGGCATGACCGTGCCGCTTGCCGGGTCACTCGCCGACCACCGCGAGGTCTTCCGGGAACTCGTCGAGTTGGGCTACACGGACGCGTGGTCGGCGGAGGCCAACGACACCGACGGGTTGACCCCACTGGCCTTGGCTGCCGCCTGGGCCCCGGAACTGCGCCTCGGGACGGCCATCCTTCCCGTGTTCACCCGGGGCCCGGCCCTGCTAGCTCAGAGCGCGGCGGCACTGGCCAGTGCTGCCCCGGGACGGTTCCTCCTGGGTATCGGCTCGTCCTCCGACGTGATTGTCGGGCGGTGGAACGGCATCCCCTTCGAGGACCCGTACCGGCGGGTCCGGGACACCGTCCGGTTCCTGCGCGTAGCACTAACCGGCCAGAAGGTCACCGAGGACTACGACACCTTCAGCGTGTCCGGCTTCCGCCTAGGCCGGGTTCCCGAGCAGCAGCCACCGATCCTGGTTGCCGCGCTACGGGAGGGGATGCTCCGTCTGGCCGGTCGCGAGGGTGATGGGGCGATCATCAACTGGCTATCGGCCGCCGACGTGGAGCGGGTGGCCGGCATCGTCGCCTCCGAGGGCCCGGGAAAGGAGGTCGTGGCCAGGATCTTCGTCTGCCCCAGCGACGACCGGGATCAGGTCTTGGCCGGTGGTCGTTTCGCCATGGCCGCCTACCTGAACGTCCCCGTCTACCGGGCCTTCCATGAGTGGATGGGACGGGGTGAATTACTGGGTGAGCACTGGGAGCAATGGGCGGCCGGCGACCGGAAGGGCGCGTTGGAGAAGATCCCCGACCAGGTGGTGGACGACCTGATCGTGCACGGCACACCCGACGAGTGCCGGGCCCACATCCAGCGCTACGTCGACGCCGGAGTCACCTGTCCAGCCCTGGCCGTCATGCCGCTGACGGGTGGCGACGTCATGCAGGCCGTCCGGGACCTGGCCCCGGTCGATTGAGCTCCCGCTGGGCCGGTACTGAATCTGTGGGCGGTGTCGTGGTGTTTCGCGTCTAGGGTGGCCATGGAGAAGGGGTACGGCCCCCAGCAGGAGCAGTGGGCCGAATAGCGTTGGAAGGGGATGGTTCGTGACCGGGACGCTGGACAGCAGGACACCTGAGGAACTCATCGAGGAGATCAGGGCCATCATCGATCGCGGCCTCGGGAGCACCAAGAGTCGTGAGGTGATCGCCGCCTCCGAGGTAGCGGACCTCCTGCTCGACCTGCGTCTCCTCCTCGATGCCACCGATGACGAACTCGAGGCGGCCCCCAACAACTAGCGGTTGCCGACCAGGTAGCCGCTAGACCGCTCAGCGAAGACGGAGGGTCTTCCGGACGACCCGCCCGAGGGCCAGGCCGAGTGCCGCTCCGGCCACCACATCACTGGCGTGATGGATGCGGGTGTGCACCCTCGACGCGGCGACCACTCCGGCCAGGGCGTACCACAGCGGCTTCACCCTGGTGCGTTCGGCCAGCAGGGTGGCTGCCATGAACGCGGCCGAGGCGTGGCCGGACGGGAAGCTGGAGGTCAGTGGTTGCCGCAGATGGTGGGGCCGTTCCTCGGCGTGAGCCGGTCGTTCCCGCCGGAACAGCGACTTCACCGCTCCGTTCACCAGCGCTGACTCGACGGCCAGGGCGGCGGAGAGGCGTGCCGCCTCCCGGATCCCCTCGTCAGAGACCAGACCGCGGGTCACCCCCAGCAGGTGCCAGAGGAGGCTGAAGTCACCGAGTTGGCTGGCCGCATAGAAGATCTGGTCGGCCACGGGGTGGCCCCGCAGTCCCTCCCAGGCCCGGTCGACCGCATCGTCAAGGGCCGCCACCGCAGGCCCGAGGGGATGGCCGTCGTCGGTACTTCGAGCATCTTCCGGCACGGGGAATGGGATCAGGCGCGCGTCCCCGGTAGCAGTCACCCTTCCAGCCTACGGAGGTAGGCGCCGGGCCGTCCGAGCGCTCCCCGGCGCCACCGGCGGGGAGTCGCCACGAGGGCGCGCTGGTAGTCCTCGAACATCCAGCGGGCGAAATTGCGGCGACTCCATGAGCTGACTGCGGCCATGCGTAGCGCCGCCCGGGCCCCCAGAGGCCGGAACAGGATGTGTTGCAGAACCACCGACATACGGTGGTCGGCCAACAGATGGTGACGCACTGACTTGTCGTAGCGGCGGCCGATCCCGGCTGGTGGGCCGCCGGCAAGCACTGCTTCACCGGCCAGAATTCCGGTTAGTAGAGCCTGTCCGATGCCCTCGCCGGTGAGGGCATCGGTGGCCGCCGCGGCATCGCCGGCGAACAGTACCGGCCCGTGAGCCAGGACCGCCCGGTCGAGGTGGGCCGGGATCGGCCACGCCGACATACGATCCTCGGCTGTAGCCCCCTCGCCGAGGACGGCACGCAGGGCCGGTCGATCCAGGAGGCCGGCAGCCAGTCGGCCAGTCAGTCCCCCCGGACCAGAGCGTCCCCGCAGCACCCCTAACCCCACGTTGGCGCGGCCATCGGGGAGCGGGAAGCTCCAGGCGTAGCCAGGTAGGAGGTCGGCCTCAAACCAGACATGGAGGTCGGCCGCCTGGGGCCCTGCCCCGGACACGTACTGCCGGAAGGCCAGCCACTCGCCTCGCCCCTCTCGGTCCGGGAGGCCCAGGGCTCGGCGCACCGGCGACCACATACCGTCGGCGGCCACCACGTTCGAGGCCCGCACCTCACCGAGACCCTCCACCATCAGTTCGGCGCCCTCGCTCAGGAGCCCTATCGAGGTGAAGCTGCAACCTTCCCGTACCTCAGCTCCGGCTGATCGAGCCAGGTCCAGTAGGGCCGCGTCGTAGGACATCCGGGGTACGACCGCTGCGTACGAACCGTCCCCGGACGGCAGAGGGAAGCGTATGGTCCGACCGGAGGGCGAGTGGACCACCGCGGAGTCCACCGGCTGCCAGTCGGCCAGAGGTTCCGGGTCGAGCCCCAGGTGCTCACCGAGCCTTAGCGCCATGGTGGTCAGGCCGTCCCCGCAACACTTGTCCCGTGGGAAGTGGGCCTTGTCTATGACGAGCACCGAGCGTCCTCCACGGGCCAGGGTCACTGCGGCGGCCGAACCGGCGGGCCCGCCGCCCACCACTACGACCTCGACCTGCATCAGAACAGCTTCAGGACGTTGGACTCGATTCCCCGGAGATCGTCGTAGTCGACGACCACACATCCGATGCCCCGGTCCCCGGCCAGCAGTCGGGCCTGGGGGCGGATCTCCTGGGCCACCAGTAACCCACTTACTGGTCGGAGCATCGGATCCCGGTTGAGGAAGTCCAGGTATCTGCTGAGTTGTTCGACACCGTCGATTTCCCCGCGACGCTTTACCTCGATGGCTACCGTCCGGCCGTCCGGGTCGCGGCACAGCAGGTCCACCGGGCCGATGTCCGTGGGGTGCTCGCGTCGGATCAACTCCAGCCCACTCGCCACCTGTGACGGGTCGGCGGCCAGAAGTTCCTGGAGGTGGGCTTCCACGCCGTCCTTCACCAGTCCTGGGTCGACACCCATCGGATGGTCGCTGTCGGAGAGCACGTCGTGGAGGGTGATGGCCAGCTGTTCTCCACGGGAATTACGGACCGTCCATTCCCCGTCGCCCTCAACGAGGGTGTTCGGCGAGTTCATCCAGTTGAGTGGCTTGTAGGCCCCGCCGTCAGCGTGGATGGCCACGCAGCCGTCGGCCTTGACCATGATGAGCCGCACCGCCTCGGGAAGGTGGGCACTCAGCCGGCCCTCGTAGTCGACGGTGCAGCGGGCGATCACGAGTCGCACGGCGGACGAGGATAGGGGTGCCGCCCCGGTCAGGCGAGGGAGGCCAGGGTAGTGAGGATCCTCCCTGCCAGTTCCGTGCGGCAGATCACCAGGTCGGGCAGGTACGGGTCCGCTCGGTTGTAGTCCAGAGGCGAACCGTCGACCCGGCTGGCGTGGAGTCCGGTGGCCAGGGCCACTGCCACCGGGGCACAACTGTCCCATTCGTGCTGGCCCCCGGTGTGCACGTAAGCGTCGGCTTCCCCACGGACCACGGCCATCGCCTTGGCCCCGGCGGAACCCATCTCGACCAGATCGGCCCCCAGCGCGTCGGCCACGGCCAGTGCTTCGATGGCTGGGCGGGTCCGGCTCACCACGATCCGCGGACGAGTAGGGATAGGGGGCAGTGCCGAACTGGTGGGGGGCTCAGCGGTCGACAGGGTGAGGCCCATTCCGGGCAGGGCGACAGCTCCGGCGGTGGGGCGACCGGCCTCGGCGAGCGCCACGTGGACAGCCCAGTCGGTCCGTGGTGGCTCGGCGAACTCCCGGGTGCCGTCCAGCGGGTCCACCACCCAGACCCGGTCGGTCGATGAGCGGTCGGGGTGGCCCCTCCGGGGCCTCCCCTCCTCGGACAGGACGGCGTCACCGGGCCGCCGGTCGACCAGGGCGTCCATCAGGTAGTGGTGGGCCTGCCGGTCGCCCTCGTGCCGTAGTACGGCCGGAGGGGCATTGTTGTTGACCAGCCGCTGCCGGAGTACGGCCAGAAGGCTGCCGGCCCCGGTCGCCAGTTCGGCGGCCAGTCGGTGGTCGTCGGTGGTGGCCATCTCGCTCCGGTGGTCGGCTCCCCAGTGCCCAATACGATTGGGGGACGAGTATCGCCCACTAGGGAGTCGGTGGGCGACGGGGAGCGTCCGATGACTGTGACCGCCTATGAGATCAGCCACCTCGACCAGCTCGAGGCCGAGTCGCTGTACGTCTTCCGGGAGGTGGCCGCCGAGTTCGAACGTCCCTGCCTGCTGTTCTCGGGGGGCAAGGACTCGGTCGTCATGTTGCGGTTGGCCGAGAAGGCTTTTGCTCCGGCACCCGTTCCCTTCCCGGTGATGCACGTCGACACGGGCCACAACTTCGAAGAGGTGATCGCCTTCCGGGACCGACGTATTGCCGAGCTGGGTGTCCAGCTGGTGGTGGCCTCGGTGCAGAAGTCGATCGACGAGGGCCGGGTGGTCGAGGAGACCGGGTCCGGGGCCAGCCGCAACCAACTCCAGACCACGACGCTGCTTGATTCCATCGCCGAGTATGGCTTCGACGCCCTGTTCGGCGGGGCCCGCCGTGACGAGGAGCGGGCCCGGGCCAAGGAGCGGGTGTTCTCGTTTCGCGACGAGTTCGGTCAGTGGGACCCCAAGAACCAGCGGCCCGAGGTATGGAACCTCTACAACGGTCGGATCGGACGCCGGGAGCACATCCGGGTGTTTCCGATCTCCAACTGGACCGAGGTCGATGTGTGGCGCTACGTCGAGCGTGAGGGCCTGGCTGTGCCCGAGATCTACTTCTCCCACGAGCGCCGGGTCTTCGAGCGGGACGGCATGTGGCTGGCCGAGAGCCCCTGGTTGGGGCCCGATCCCGGCGAGGAGGTGGCGCTTCGTCGCGTTCGCTACCGCACGGTCGGCGACATGACCTGTACCGGGGCCGTGGAGTCGGCGGCCTCGACCGTCGCCGAGATCATCGAAGAGGTGGCCAACTGCCGGACCAGCGAGCGGGGGGCCACCCGGGCCGACGACCAGACCTCGGAGGCGGCCATGGAGGACCGCAAGCGGGAGGGCTACTTCTGATGGGACTCCTCCGGTTCGCCACCGCGGGAAGCGTGGATGACGGTAAGTCAACGCTGATCGGTCGCCTTCTCTACGACACCAAGTCGATCCTCGAGGACCAACTGGAGGCCGTGGAATCTGCTTCGGCCCGAATGGGTCTCAGCGTGCCGAATCTGGCACTGCTCACTGACGGTCTGCGGGCTGAGCGGGAGCAGGGGATCACCATTGATGTTGCCTACCGCTACTTTGCCACCCCCCGACGGTCGTTCATCATCGCCGACACCCCCGGGCACGTGCAGTACACCCGCAACATGATCACTGGTGCCTCGACCGCCGACCTGGCCCTAATCCTTGTCGACGCCCGCAACGGGGTAGTGGAACAGACCCGACGGCACGCCTTCCTGGCTTCGCTGCTCCAGGTGCCACATCTGGTGGTGTGCGTCAACAAGATGGATCTAGTGGGCTTCGATCGGGACGTCTTTGACCGGGTCAGGGACCAGTTCCGGGAGTTCGCCATGAGGCTCGACGTCCCCGACCTGACATTTATCCCCGTCTCGGCTCTTCACGGCGACAACATCGTGGAGCGGTCGCCGAACATGGCCTGGTACGACGGCGCCTCGCTTCTCCACCATCTTGAGGAGGTCCACATCGCCAGCGATCGGAACCTGATCGACCCCCGCTTCCCGGTCCAGTGGGTGGTCCGCCCCCGGGGCGACGAGCACCACGACTACCGCGGCTATGCGGGGACGGTGGCCGGTGGGGTGATCAAGCCGGGCGACGAGGTGATGGTTCTGCCCAGCGGCTTCACCTCGACGGTAGACGCCCTTGACACTCCCGCCGGGCCGGTGGACGAGGCCTTTGCCCCGATGGCGGTGACCGTCCGATTGGCCGATGACCTGGACATCTCACGCGGAGACATGCTCTGCCGTCCCAACAATCGACCGATCGTCACCCAGGACCTCGACGCCACTGTCTGCTGGATGGACGAGCGCTCCGCGTTGCGCCCCGGACAAAAGTTGGCCATCAAGCACACCACCCGGTGGGCCCGAGCAATGGTCGCCGACCTCGTGTACCGCCTCGACGTCAACACCCTCCACCGTGACCCAGGTGCGTCGGCGCTGGGCCTCAACGAGATCGGGCGGGTCCGGCTGCGCTGTACCCGTCCGCTGTTCGTCGACGACTATCGGAGGAACCGGATTACCGGGAGCTTCATGCTGGTGGATGAGGCCACCAATGCCACGGTGGCCGCCGGGATGGTCCGGGGGGCCGTCGGCTGATGGCGGCCCCGAAACCATGACCGACCGGAGCCCAGAGGTTGTCTGGCAGGACAGCCTGCTGTCCAGCAGGGAGCGCTGGTCGGTTCTGGGCCAGACCGGAGCCACCGTCTGGTTCACCGGCCTATCCGGCTCGGGTAAGTCCTCGGTAGCCGCAGCCTGTGAACGGTTGTTGGTGGCGGCTGGCCGTCCCGCCTACCTTCTCGACGGCGACAACCTCCGCCACGGCCTCAACGGTGACCTGGGTTTCTCGGCCGACGATCGGGACGAGAACGTACGCCGGGTCGCCGAGGTCGCTCGACTGTTTGCCGACGCCGGCCTGGTGGCCCTGGTACCCCTCATCAGCCCCTACCGCGCAGCCCGCGAGCGGGCCCGGACCCTCCACCAGGCAGCGGGGGTGCCATTCCTGGAGGTGCATGTGGACACGCCGATCGAGGTGTGCGAGGAGCGTGACCCCAAGGGGCTCTACTCGCGGGCCCGGGCCGGCAACCTCCCCGGCTTCACTGGTGTGGACGACCCCTACGAGCCTCCAGAACATCCCGACCTGGTACTCACCCCGGATGACGGTCCGCCCGTGGCAGCGGCTATCCGGGTCCTGGACCTGCTCGGCTAGAGCTACCCGGGCGGTTCGCCTCAGTCACGGACCAGGGGCTTATAGCGCACCCTGGTGGGTTGGACGTCGGCTCCCACCTCCCGACGGCGCGCCGCCTCGTACTCGCTGAAGTTCCCCTCGAACCAGCGGACGGCCGAGTCGCCCTCGAAGGCCAGGACGTGGGTGGCTACCCGATCCAGGAACCACCGGTCGTGGCTGATGATCACCGCGCACCCGGCGAAGGCATCCAGCCCTGATTCGAGTGCCCGGAGGGTGTCGACGTCGAGGTCGTTAGTCGGCTCGTCGAGCAACAGCACGTTGGCCCCGGCGCGCAGAACCTTGGCCAGGTGCACCCGGTTCCGCTCGCCGCCGGAGAGGTTGCCGACCTTCTTCTGCTGGTCGGCTCCTCGGAAGTTGAACGAGGCCACATAGGCCCGGCCGTTGACCTCCCGGTTCCCGACCTCGATGAACTCCCGGTCGTCGGTGATCTCCTGGTAGACGCTGTGGTCGGCCTCGAGGGTGTGGCGGGACTGGTCCACGTACCCGAGGTCCACCGTGGGGCCGATCCGGATCTCCCCACCGTCCGGGTTGGTCGCCGGGTCGGAGATGCCCTGGTGGG
>Ga0207962_1000335_pt1 | contig 15173 bp, 10 predicted proteins | sample Knorr_S15_td_AAI_FD_185603 | JGI IMG/M metagenome (GOLD analysis project Ga0207962, IMG submission 185603) | Marine microbial communities from Southern Atlantic Ocean transect - Knorr_S15_td_AAIW_ad_750m_LV_A (SPAdes) (version 2) | ecosystem: Environmental > Aquatic > Marine > Oceanic | place... | reverse complement strand
TCACGCCGTACGATATCGGCAGAAAATCGTGCATCGAATCGATCGGAAGGTGTCCAAGCAACGCTCGCTCGAACGGCCGTCTCGCCTTCGTCGTTCCATTTTGCCCCCGTGGCTAGGTTGTTCATGTAGCCATCGGCATTACGCGTCTGAAAGTTAACGCGAGCTGCCAGAGTGTCCTCCTTCAAGGGAATATTGACGTTCGCAGAAACGACGTTTGACGAAAAATTTCCAAATCCGACTTTCACCTTGCCGCCGAAGTCGGTATCAGGTTTCCGAGTGATCACATTGACCAGACCCGCCGTAGTATTCCTGCCGAACAGCGTCCCTTGCGGTCCACGCAGCACCTCGATGCGTTCAATATCGAGTAGGTCGAATACACCACCCTGGGGTCGACCCATATAGACGCCGTCAATGTAGACCCCAATCTTAGGATCCATGGTCGCGCTCCAATTCACTTGACCAATTCCTCGCAGGAACACGTTCATGGTGCCCCGGTTCACGCTGGAATAATTGAATTGCAGGTTCGGCGCTAACCGTGAAATGTCTTCAACCGAGACAATATTACGTTCCTCCAGCTGATCTTCCGACATCGCCGTAATGGGAATCGGTACGTTTTGTGCCGATTCTTCTCGGCGTCGAGCTGTCACTAGGACTTCCTCGATCGGGCCTGATGCTTCCGCATCTTCCGCAACGGCCTGGTTTTGAAATACGAGCGTACTACTTGCAACAAAAATCGAAAGAATCCAGGGGTGAAATCGCATCGTTAAACTCCGGCAGGTGATACAGATCAATTACGCGATCGACTTATAGACCTTGTTCCAGCTAAAAACAACTAAATTAGGACCCACATAATTTAGGTAAACCGACGCGCAAGCCCTGTATCTATTGACGTCCAGATGCCACTGACGACTACCAGCAGACCCGCTATCCGACCATCCTCACAGGCGCGTTAGATAGCGAATCCGATTACCCCCCAAGCATGCATTTCGCGGTACGATTTGCACGAATCTTATACAACCACCACCGAGACATCGGGCGACGGCAAGGCCAACTCTGCCTGAGCACCAAAAACGACATCGGAGAGACGATATGGCTACCGGCAAGATACCCGAAGACCCCCGGATTGATCCGCGCATCAAGGCGTTATTCGGCTCATTTCCTGAAATCCCCACCGAAGACGTTGTGAGCCGAGAAGCAATGCTTGCAGAAGCAAACTCGGATGAAGCCAAAGCACGCGAACAGGCGATGCAGGCATTTTTTGAAATGTGCGACAACGAAGATATTGCGCCGAGCGAAGGCATCAGCATCGATACTCACGTCGTCACATCCGAGCCCGACAACAACTCCATTAATATTCAATTCATTCGTCCAACAACCGACGATCAACTTCCCTGTGTTTACTACATCCACGGCGGCGGCATGCAATCGATGTCGTGTTACTACGGCAATTACCGTGCTTGGGGGAAGATCATCGCTGCACAGGGCGTTGCGGTAGCCATGGTTGATTTTCGCAACGCGTTAACGCCTTCATCGGTGCCCGAAGTGGCACCCTTTCCGGCTGGATTAAACGACTGCGTTTCCGGCGTGAAATGGGTCGCCGCAAATGCCGAGATGCTCAGAATCGATTCCGACCGAATTGTTATCGCCGGCGAGAGCGGCGGTGGTAATTTGACCCTTGCGACCGGGATGCAGCTCTTGGGAGATGGGGACATCGATTTGATTACCGGTCTCTACGCGCTCTGTCCTTACATCGCTGGAATTTGGCCACTACCCGAAAACCCTTCATCGGTTGAGAATAACGGCATCCTTCTCGATCTCCATAACAATCAAGGCGCCATGGCCTACGGGATAGAACAGCTTGAGGCTCGTAACCCACTCGCGTGGCCGGGGTTCGCAACGGCCGAGGATGTTCGCGGCCTACCACCCACGGTCATCAGCGTGAACGAGTGTGATCCACTTCGTGACGAAGGCATCAACTTTTATCGTTTGCTCTTAACCGCCGACGTCAAGGCTAACTGCAGACAGGTAATGGGAACGATCCACGGTACCGAGATTTTCCCCATTAGCTGCCCCGAAATTAGCCGAGAAACGGGGCGTAGCATCGCCGATTTCTGTAAGGGAACGACCATGTGATCGTGGCTATCGGCTTCGGAGCAATCACCCAAAAAACCTAAATTTCCTGACGAAGCTAGCTTCCCCAGGAACCTAATTTTTTCTCTTGGCTGGCTAGATCAAGACTCTGCCAATCCAATTTCGCGGTTAGCTGCATCAGTACGAAAAGAGTCACCACGGAAACGATCGTCACGATCAGACCAGTGATTCCTAATCCCGAATCCGTCTGGTAAAAGAACGACCAGGAAAAGACCACTAAATAAAGTAACTGAAGTGATGTGGAGACCAATGCGTATTTTTGATCCTTCACTCGCGCCAAGTAAGTAAAAGTCAAAAAGCACGAAACCAGCGAAGCGGTCGCAAATGCGACGCGCATGGAAACGTGATCTGCAGCGTAGGAAAACGTCAAGTGAAACGACAAAAAGGTCGCCGCCAGAAACGCATAATGTATTGGATGCAGTCTATTTTTTGCCAGAATCCCAAAGATCGTCACCACCACGAAAAAGAACAGCAACGATATCGGTGCAAAGAAGGAAATCCGCGATGCGATATCGCCTGCATTCAGTTCCTCAGGAACGATCAAGCCTATGTTCTTACCGGTGACAGTTTTATCGAATAACCATTCGAATTCGCTGCGCCCATCTTCCTGGCGGAGGGTCGTATAGGGAACGGTTCGTTTCGGAACCTCGTACTTGATGAAGTCAGTGGTCAACTTGAGGTTAAAGTTGTCCAACCGGGTTAGCCGCGCTTTTTCAATACTGTCTGAACGTACCTCATTCTCTTCCAGGTTTTGTTGTTGACCCAGATTCGATAATAAATAGAGAAAGTAGTCCGTCCCAGTCGTTTCGTATGAGAAATCGACCATCAATTTCCCATTTACGTACGTTGTCGCAGTCAGCTCGATCGGGGTGTTGGAAACTATCCTCGCGAGAGGCTCGACCAACGCGCCATTGAGTTTGAATTCGATATTACGGAATATTGATTCGGAGGAACTCAAACCCGGAAGGAGAAACAAAGTTTCAGAACGATCGTCTCTCGGAATCGCTTCAACGTCGTATTCGTATTGCCCTTGATATTTCGCAAGAAATACAGGAAACCATAAATTGCCCACCTTCTTTCGCTCTAAAGAAAGATCGATGGCCACATTGGAATCGGAGGGATCAACCGTTTCTCTTTCCTTAAACGAAGAAATTGTCTCAAGCCCGGCGACCGTGACCTTCCGCTCTTTAGTTCTTTCGTAATAGATGCGGGGTGGCGTAATGATGAGGGGACCGCCATACGAATTCTGAACACGTTTACTTAGAACGCCTATTTGTCCTTCGGTTCTTCCCGCGTTCACAGTGCCAAGGATTACCCATGCAATCGTATAACCGAGAAAAATAATTGCGATCGCGGCTAACTGAGCGAGTTGTCTCAGAATCATTCAACGGCCCTTTGTTTAGCGGACAACCGTATTAAAATACTTATGCCTTAGTAATACGGCCGGCCAGCGTTGCTCCGATAACATTCGGTCGACATCGGCTTGATGAAAATCGCCCCTGCACTCTACCGAAATACTCGGAATTGGATTCGTCAAATTTGTGCAATTCTCATTGGCGACGAGTGGTAGCCCAACTTTTCGTGTTGAGCGATTTGCCAAGGGCCCTCTTACCCGCCTTCGCTGTTTCCTGCTGAAAGACAAGAAAAGAGCGACGGCACCTTTGACCGGTTCAATCGAGCGGCGTAAGTTTGAAGTGGCAAGTGAGTGACAAGCGATAACAGATTAAAAAAATACCTATGGATGGTTCAACTCTCTATTGCGTGACGCGGCAAACAACACCCGCGATAAGCAATAGTGCGCAATCTAAATGAAACGAACGAACAAAAAGACGGCTTCATCGCAAGAGGAACCGACCCGCGCTTCCCTTCTCAAAGAGATACGAAAGCTCAATGACGGCCGATTCGACATGAAATCGCTGTCACGAACCAACATCCGCAATCTGTCTTGGACGCTAGAACTGCTCCGACGAACTAAAGGTCGATCAAAGAAATAGTTCATCGTCCCGCCGATGTCTCTGAGCAGATCGACCCAAAGCAAATAAGAGTTTAAAGACCGCTCTCGCCTGTTAACTCTTTCACTAGATTGCCGATCACCACTTTGGCGTCACCGAACAGCATCCAGGTCTTCTCATCGAAATAAAGGCCGTTATCGATACCAGCGAAGCCCGGGTTTTTCGAGCGTTTGATCGCGAAAATCGTTCGGGCTTTATCTGCATCGATGATGGGCATGCCATAGATAGGACTCGACTCATCGCTTCGGGCGGCAGGGTTCACGACATCGTTCGCACCGACAACCAAGGCGACATCGCATTGCGGCATCTCACCGTTTATTTCATCCATCTCCAGCAAACTGGTGTATGGAATATCAGCTTCCGCTAAGAGCACGTTCATGTGTCCAGGCATTCGACCAGCCACTGGATGAATCGCGAATTTCACATCAATCCCTCGCTTCATCAGTTGGTCATATAGTTCCCGAACCTTGTGTTGTGCCTGCGCCACCGCCATCCCATAGCCTGGAATGATGACCACGTGATTGGCTTGCTCCATGATCTGCGAAGCGCTCTCGACCGTATCCGCTCGATACTCGCCTTGTTCGCCACCCTCCTGGGGTGGTGCCACGGAACCGAATGCGCCAAACAAGACGTTCATGTACGAACGATTCATCGCTCGGCACATGATGATCGACAGAATGAGTCCGCTTGCGCCATCCAGCGCGCCCGCCGTAATCAACAGTTTGTTTTCAAGCACGAACCCCATGGCCACCGCAGCTAGTCCCGCGTACGAGTTTAGAATGGCTATGACGGTCGGCATGTCCGCGCCACCAATCGGGATGATCAGCAAGATACCGAACAGCAAAGCGATCACGACCACGCCACCGAACAACAGCGGGGCTATTTCGGATGTGGGATCGTTCACGAGCATCGAGCCCATACCAATCGCGGCAAGCAATAACAGCCCGTTAAAAATATTCTGTCCAAAGTAAGTTACGGGTCGCTGCGGGACCCAGTTGAGTTCCTGTAATTTACCGGCCGCGAACAAACTTCCTGTAAACGTGATGAACCCGAGAATGACTTCCGCAATGATCGCAATCATGCGGAAAGTCGTCAGCGCCTCCGGACCGTCGCCCAGCCACGCAAAATACTTAGCAGTACCCACAAGACCGGCGGCTAAACCCCCGAAGGCGTGCGAAAGAGCGGTACGCTGCGGGGCCGCGGTGAGTGAAACTCGAGACAATGGCCAACCAACCGCAATGCCTGCAAGTACCGCAAGCACCATCCAACCATGATTTTGGACAAAAGGTTGGAACCACGTTGCGGCCATACCAATCGCCATTGCCGACGCCCCGGCCATGACACCTCGACGTGCCGTCTTCGGATCGTTCATCCAATGCAACGAAAAAACGAACAGCGCGGTCGCCACCAGATAGAAAAGTTCTACAAAAGAAGGACTCACTGCCGTCAATCCTTCTTGAACATTTTCAGCATGCGGTCGGTAATCAAGAATCCGCTAACGATGTTGGTTACGGACGCAAAGAGAGCGATCAATCCAAGCACCCGAATTTCGATCGGGTAATCGGGGCCGGCCACCAGGATCGCACCAACCACCGCAATCGCTGAGATGGCATTGGTCAGTGACATCAGTGGCGTATAGAGCAATCTCGAAACCCGCCGAATGACGCCCAAGCCAACAAACGCCGACAACAGAAACACGAATACCATGCCCCAGTAGTCAACGTCTCCCGGGGCGTGTGAAGGTACTACCGCTGGACTCGCCACCAGAGTCGCTGTGGTCATGCTGTGAGCAGCCAGTGCAACGCCGATAATCGCTACAACGGTAGATATCACGACGATGACGGAACGAGGTAGATACCTTCTACTTTCCTTCATGGGTTAGAGCCCTCCTGATGCTCAGCGACCGCCTCGAGTGTTCGTCCATGAACGATTTCGCCACCCCTAGTAATGAGACAACCCGCTTGAATATCGTCGTCTAGATCAAGCTGAAACTCGCCCTCCTCCGAAAAAGCGTCGAGAAAATTTGTCAGATTACGCGAGAACAACAGACTCGCGTGGTCGGGCATGGTCGACGCCAAATTGAGAGGCGCAAGTATACGAACTCCGTGCGCTTCGATAGTTTCGCCTGGCGATGACAGTTCGCAATTGCCGCCACCGTCGGCGGCAAGATCGACTAATACCGAACCGGGGCGCATCGACGCGACCATTTCAGCGGTCACCAACGTCGGCGCAAACACTCCACCGATCAGAGCCGTCGTGATCACGACGTCCGATTGTGCGACTTGGTCAACCAACATCTCTCGTTGACGCGACTGGTCTTCTGCCGAAAGTTCCTTTGCATAACCGCCGCCAGCGGAAGCATCCTCGTTGAGTTCGATACCGACGTATTTACCACCCACACTTTCGATTTGTTCTTTCACTTCTGGACGAACGTCCGTAGCCGTAACCGAAGCGCCAAGTCGTTTTGCAGTCGCTAATGCTTGCAGTCCAGCGACCGCCGCCCCGATGACAAAGACTTTCGCCGGAAAGACTGTTCCCGCAGCTGAGCTCAGCATTGGGAAGTACTTCCCCAATTCAGCTGCCGCCAGCAGCACGCCCTTATAACCTCCAATGCTGTTCATCGACGACAACGTGTCCATGGATTGCGCCCGCGTCGTTCGTGGAATCGCATCGGTCGAGAACGCGTTTGCGCCACAATGGGCAAGCGATTCCATGTTACTCAAGTTTCTGAGCGGCATGAGGGAACCCAGCACGTAGGCGCCATGATTTATCCACGCTATTACGTTACGTGAGTTATCGGCGTTGTTATCAGGGGGGTTCACTGTCAATAAAAATTCGGCCGAACGAACCAGATCTTCAGCAGACGACTCAACGGTGGCTCCTGACTCCTGGTAGGCGTCGTCGGAATATCCGGCGCGCGCGCCCGCACCCGGTTCCACGCCCACCGTGAATCCGGCTTTAATCAGCTTTTGACATGACTCGGGAACCAAGGCAACCCGACGTTCGAAGGGACGACTTTCCCGAAGCACCGCAATCTTCACCGCTGCTTCCTTCTCGTGCACCTTCGAGGGCGCAACCGGACGGAATGTCGTTCAAATGGCACAGCGGTGTCAATACCAAAATGGGAAAAAGACTCGGGCTTTACCCCGATAACCCTGTTCACTCCTCCCAGGTCGACAAATCCCGTTGACGACGCGACGATCTCTCGTGGTTCTGGTTCGCGATAGGGCCGCCATAGTGAAAATCTTGCATGAAATCCAATGCCTCCTGCTAGATCGCGCACATGCGATCGATGCCTTCCACGGCGAAAAAGGGTACCAAACCCTTCAATTTATCCGCTATGAACAACGTCTGGCTGATCGAGGTAGGAGACGTTCCCGTCTGGATCGGCAAACATGGCCATAAAACCTCCCCAGGGCTGGCGTTCGGGCTTCATCGAAAACTCAACACCTCGATCAACCCATTCGGCATACGTCTGCTCAAGGTCACCGGTACAAAACCCAACGCCGGTGTGGCGACCGGTAAGGTTGTCTTGAGACATACCCACCTCGGCCAAACCCAAGCGTATCGAGCCCGCATTAAACGACGCGTAACCATGTTCTTCGTCGGTGAATTGTAGTTCCAGTCCTACAATATCTCTATAGAAATCAATACTTTGTCTTATTTTTGAAACATAAATATTCGCGTATTGGATAGTGACATCAACCATATACTCTCTCCCGGTTTGACCGACGGTAGAGTATCCGTTTCATTCAGTAGGTTCGCCGACTTCCAGTCCCTCGGTTGCAGTCCGCGAGATTCTGCACACGCACCTGGTTTTCCTCGAGGTTTTAACCCTCGCCCAAATCAAACGCACATCGCCATCCATGCTGTAAAACTTTTCCGATTTATCCTTTGTTTGATTATCAAGTACCCAGCTCTCTTCGAACGTACGGGTACGGGCTTCGCCATCCTCGCTGAGCGTACGGATGCGTAACGTATAAACGCCGTCAGATGATGGACAGTTGTCGTTCGCCACTTGACGACGGATCCGCACTCTATCGTTCATTTGCGTGTACGAAATTGAAAGATCCGCATCGCAAAGGCCCGAAACCCTTTGCTGCGGCAGCGTCACCTTGGTTTTTATTTCGATTCCTTTCGCGGCCTTGGCAACCTTTTCTTCACCAAGAACCGTTTCCTTGAACGTTCCTCTCGCCCCATTTGCAGTCGGCGAAATACAGCTCAACAAAACGACAAAACAGATCATCTTTTTCACATTTATCCTCCCCGCTGCACAGCGTTCTGAGTCAGCGATCTCCTAATTTCTTCGGGTTCCCACCACTGCGAATCTACTGCGAAAGGCGCCGTTGGCAACATGTTTCGTCGTAGGGCAGCGCCTAACATGGTGGCGTCAGGATGCGGCAGTTCCGCCTCGATAAGCATTAAAGCCTCGTCCACATTTCCTAGACCCATCTCGGTAAATGCGAGGGTTAGGCGCAAATCGGCGTCTGGCCGTTGCCGCAATAAAGCCGACGCTTTGCTCCGCGCCTTCACGCGTTCCGATGGACCACCGCACAGCGCATGTGCGCGGATCTGGACCACATGGGCCTCGCCCCAACTGGACCGCAAACGGATCGCCTCGGCAAGACTCTCGAGTGCACCTTCGCAATTTCGATCTGCGAGCCGCGCCATGGCCAACCAATAGAAGTAGTAGGCGTTTTCTGCATCCCTCGTTGTCAGCTCTTCGTAGACCGAACCGGCCAGTTCGTACGATCGGGCTTTCATCGCCAAGGCCGCCAACAACGCGCGCGTAGAATCATCATTGTCGAATGCCCGCGCCATTTTTGCAGCATCTAAGGCCGCCGAAACGTCGGTTGAATGAAGTAGACCTGCAAGTCGTCTCCATACCGCCCCTTCGTCTGGATTCTCTCGGACGATTCTGCGCACCTCCTCGATCGCTTCGACTAAACGACCCAGGCTTTCCAACATGCCAGCTAAGCCCAGTCCAATGATCACGTCCTTCGGCGCCAAATCCGATGCAAAACGATACGCTTGCAACGCTTCATCGACATCGCCACGCTCCCACGCCCACTTTGCTGCTTTCACAAAAAACCGAGGACTGATACTGCGATCTGCTACGTCAAGCAACAGTGGATCTTCGATCGTGGGAGCCATCGGACTTCGTCGCCCAATCCACTTTCTGGATGCTTTCAGATCCCCCAGTCGACCCCATACCAAACCAAGCTTGTAAGCAACCTGGCCCGACTCTTCCACGGCCCAGGATCGTTCGAGATATTCTTTGGCAAGTTCCCAATTCTTCGCCGCGATCGCGGCGTCAGCGAGGGCGGCCAGCACGGCGGGACTCTTTGGCACCCGCAACTCTGCCCGCAACAACGCCGTCCGAGCCTGGAAGTGATCGCCGGTAACCACCAACGCCACGCCCAAGCGATACAACGCCAGATGGTTGTTCGGCTCTTGCTGAACGACGGCAGTGAAGTCCTCGATTGCCTCGAGCACGCCGCCCTGATCCATTCGAACAATACCTCGCAAATAGCGCCACCGAGGGAGCGACGCTTCCTCAATCGCCTTCGTGTACTCAATGTCCGCCGCATCCAGAAGAAACTGGGCGTGATACAGCATCCCGAGGTCGCCGCGAGCGGCAGACCGCAATTCTGGAGACACCAATGTTTTCAAGTCTCGTTCGACCTTGTCGTTTGCCGCCCGTAGCGTGTCCGCCATCGGCAACGACAATCCCTCCAGATCGACCGCGTATAGGAACCCTGACGCAAAACATAAGAGCCCGCGGCAACACCACGTAGAGGTTTTCAACGCCATGCCCAAAACGTCATCAGCCAACTGCGGTAAAAAGTCGCGTCGCATGCGCCCCACCGACATCGGGCAAACGCCAAGTCGACGGCATCGGCCCATTGCGTCCATTATGAACTCAAAAGACCGAACGCCACACTCCCGGCCTCCGCTAGCACCCCCGGCCCCAGTTTGACCCAAGGTTTATAAGCTTGCACTTTTCGATTAGCTCGGCTAGATATCGAAGTAACCTCACAAGCTGGACCGAATCGTGGACCTCTATTACGCCGCAGCCTGTCAAACTGATTTTGCAGCACCAACCAGCCGCGATGAAATCGTCACACGCACCGAGCGAATGGCCGAGCTCGCGAAGCACACGATCACAGGATACGAACCATTCTTTGACGTGCGATTACTCGCTTTCCCCGAATTCGCACACGCGGCCCCGATCTATCAAACCGTCGACGAACTCCGTGAAAAACTTGCCGTCGAAGTTCCAAACGAACACACCGAGATCTACACGCGTCTTGCCAAGGAATACGGTTGCTGGATCCAAACCGGCAGCTTCATCGAACACGACCCCAATTACCCGGAGCATCTCTTTAATACAACCGCACTGGTTGGCCCGAACGGCGTCATTTCAAAATACCGGAAGGTCAATCCTTGGATCCCGTGGGAAGTCCACGCGTCACCGCACGACATCCCAGGCTACAACGAAGAACCCTTCCCTGTTGCCCAGACCGAAATTGGAAATATCGGTGTCGCAATTTGTTACGACTGGTTATTTCCAGAAACGATTCGACAAATTGCATTCAATGGCGCTGAGGTCATCATTCGGGTGTCGGCGTACATGGATCCATGGGGAACCGCCCAACCCATGGATTGGTGGACTTCGGTGAATCGAACGAGAGCGTTGGAAAACTCGACCTACGTGGTCGCTGCGAACCAGGGTGCAAGCCTCTCGCATTATCCACCCTTTAGTTGGCCCGGTGGCAGCATGGTGGTGGACTTCGATGGTCGCATCCTCGCACAAGCGGATCCGGGACCAGGCGAAAAAGTCGTCGTCGCGCCCATCAATATTGACACGCTTCGCTTTGAACGGACGCGCCGCAAAGGACACGACATGCGCGCGCACCTTCGGAGCGACATCCACTCGTACCTTTCCCGCAATTATTTGGACGCCGGCAATCGAGATCTCTCGATCGACTCCAATAACCAACGCATAGCCGATGCAAAAGAACGGCTCCGATGAGTGACGCAACGACAATCCACCTCCTTCTCGGCCTCGGTTTAATTTGGCTTACCACGGCCTGTGGCCAACCGGAGGTGTATTCAAAATACGACGGCGAACGCAACGACCAAGGCGTCGCTCAAATGGGACGCTACGAGTATGAAACTGCTCGTGCGACATTTGCGTCAGTGGTCGATTCAGCACCCTCCTGGCTCGAGGTCCGAGTCAATCTCGCAATCGCCACACTAAACCGTCAGCGCGAAGGCGATGAAACACTTGCTTTAACAACGCTCGAAGCAGTGCTAGAAGAAGATCCTCGACATCAACGAGCGCTCTATACGAGTGGCCTCATTCATCTCTATCTAGGTGAAACCGAACAAGCAATACCGCTGTTTCAACGTGTCGCCTCAGCTGATCCCAAAGACCCATACGCCGCCTACTTTCTAGGCCAGTCGTTATTGCAGGCAGGCGAGCACGTGGAAGCGTCCCAATGGCTGCTTCAAGCGGTTCAACTCGACCCGTACCTACGGAGCGCTTACTGGGCCGCCGCGCAAGCATTGCGCAGAACAAAACGTGCTGCCGAAGCAACCCAACTGCTCGAAGACTATCAACGGTTTGAACCCAATCCGGCGGCAAAGCTTGCTGGATTCTCATACAAACGCATGGGCCCTAAAGCCGAGGCATTGGCAGTGTCGACATCGCCCAAAAGTTCCGCAGATGTTCCAGAAGGCACCCTCTTCAGCGAACCCCAACACCTTGATCCCAGGGACTGGGATGATGCGACTCTAACGAGCGTCGACGTCAACGGAGATGTCCAACCCGACCTTGTAGTAACCACGAACCAAGGCACCACCATCTTTCTAGGCAACCCGACCGGAGGCTTTACCAGCATAGAAACTCATCCGATTATGAATCAGACTGGAGCCGCGCTCTGGGGCGATATCGATAACGACGGGCTCGTCGACGTTGCCTTCTGCAACCCAAAGGGAAGCCATCTATGGCGTCAAGCCACCCCTTCTCGGTGGGATACGGTGACGCTCGATACCAACGAACCATGCACTGCGGGTGCTTTGTTTGATAGTGACCACGACGGCGATCTGGACCTCTTGGTGACTGGCCCAACTGGCAATCTATTGCTTTCCAACAATCGCGATGGAACCTTCCGGTCGATAGCCGAAGATATCGGCATTCGCGGTCAGGGCGGTACGCAAATCCTCGCGACCGATCTTGATGCCGATCGCGATCTCGACCTCATCATTCTCGGTTCCACTGACCAACACGACATCTGGCGCAACGACCGGACGTGGCGATACGAGTCCTTATCCGATTTGGCCGACCTAAGCAACAGCGCCATCAAGGCCCTCACCGTCGCGGACGTCGATGCCAACGGCTACAACGAAATTTATGCCTTGCAAAAGACCAACGGATTGGAGGTATGGCAACACGATGGTTCAACCTGGTATCACGAAACGGTCGTCATGCCTTCGCAAACCACGCGCACATGGGACGAGCTAGCCGTCAACGACTTTAATGGCGACGGGCGCCCCGACTTGTTGCTTTCGGGTCCCTCCGGCTTTGACATCTTCGATGTCACAGGCGGTGTTATGTTGTTCTCGAGCGATATTGAGACGGCATCGGCGATCGCCGTAACTCTGGAAACTCAACGGGGGCCCTCGGTCGTGGTCGCTGGAAAGACAGGGCTCCATGTGTGGCATCCCGGTCCCGGACGCCATCCATTTCTCACCTTAATCCCCACGGGGAAAAGCGAAGCCCAACAAATGCGGTCGAATGCTTCCGGCATCGGCACTCGTATTAAAGTCCGCAGCGGCGGCCGCTGGTCAGTACTGGACGCGCTAGATTCGCATTCGGGACCGGGTCAAAGCCTCAGCCCCATGAGCATAGGACTGGCCGGCAAGGAGACCGCCAATTTCATCGCGTTGGAGTGGTCTGACGGCGTATCTCAAACGGAAAGCAATCTGAGCACGGACGAGCTTCACACGGTAGCCGAAATCCAACGGCAACTCGCCAGTTGCCCCGTCGTCTTTGCCTGGGACGGATCTTCATATCGATTTGCCAGTGACGTACTCGGCGTTGGTGGACTCGGATTTTTTGCTGAACCCGGGAATTACAATCCGCCACGTCCGTTTGAACGCTACCTAATGCAGGCCGATCAACTGCGTCCACGCAACGGTCGCTACCTCATTAAATTGACCGAACCGATGGAAGAAGCCGCCTACCTCGACGCCGCGACAATCGACGTCTACGACTTACCCGAAGGCTGGTTGCTCGCCCTCGACGAACGCATGGGGGTCAGCGATCCAGCCGTCAGCGGCCGCGCGATCACCTACCGCCGTTCGGCTACACCTAGCCGTGTCACAAATCAAAGCGGCGTCGACGTCACGAGCCTGGTTAGCCATCGAGATGCCCGTGCCCCAGACCCCGGTAGCATCGACCATCGATTCATTGGCCTTCTAGATCAAGACCAACTGTTGACAGTGGAATTCGAGAAACCCATTGAAACCGGCGGCGCCGTGCTGCTTGCGGACGGCTGGTTAGAATACGGCTACTCTCAAACCGTGTTCGCGGCCTGGCAAGCTGGAAAGCGGTATCAAGCACCCAGCCTCGAGGTTCGGGATCGCGAGGGGATTTGGCAACCACTGTTAAAAGAATTTGGGTACCCGGCGGGCATGCCGAAGCAAATGGCGATTCCACTAACCAACTTACCGCCCGGCACGAACGCGATTCGGCTCTCAACAAACATGGAAATATATTGGGATCGCCTGCAGATCGTTTGGGAAGAGCCGCTTCAAGACAGCTCTCCCATCACGATCCAACCCGTCTCCGCCCGAATCAGGAAAGTCGGGTTTCCCGAACGCACCACCAGCGAGCAACGACTACCTTATTATGACTACAACAATCGCAGTCCCTACTGGGACACCAAGTATCAAGCGGGCTTTTATACGGCGCTCGGCGAGGCACACGAGCTGGTCGAAAAAGTCGATGGCGCCCTGGCAATCATTGGTGGTGGTGAGGAAATTCATTTGGAGTTTCCGGCACTGGCACCGGCTCAACCCGGTTATCGACGCTACTTTGTTCTCGACTTTCGCGGCTACGCAAAGGACATGGATTTGTACACCGAACACGGTGAAACCATCAATCCGCTGCCAAGTAGCCAAAATTTGGATACCCACGCATTGGCCCACCGGAACCGATTGCACGAGCGCTACAATGTTCGTTTTCAGGCTGGCCTTTGACACTTGATGCCACAATGTCGGACACAACAATGCGGTCGATTCCCGCGGTATCGCATATCCACTTATTTCATTAGCAGGACACGTCTTGCAAGCCGCTGAGGTCGTCAGCCCAGGACTACGTAAACTGCTCGTCGCTGTCATGGTGATTTTTTCACTGCTGGTCGTCGACTCCGTCTACCTCGCGACCGTCACGTTCTTGCAGTGGTTGAACGACGTCACTCTTGAAAACGCCGTCTATCAGACCGCGTTTCTGGCACACCTTGCCCTTGGTATTGTCATTATCGTCCCATCGATCGTGTACGCGATCCTCCACCTGCGGCGTGCCATCGATCGACCCAATCGGATTGCCGTACGTCTCGGACTCGCACTTTTCGTCACGCTAGTGGTTCTATTGATCACCGGTATCGCCCTAACCCGCGGCATGCCTATCGTTGAAATACGAGATCCACTCGGCCGCGAAAGCCTTTACTGGTTGCACGTTATCGCGCCGTTAGTTGTCGCCTGGCTCTTTGTCCTGCACCGCTTAGCTGGATCGCGCATTCGGTGGGGAACAGGGATAGGAATCGGCGTGGCAAGCGTCGGGCTCAGCGTGGCCGGCGTGTGGGTGAGCGAAACACAGCGTGTCGAGCGCACGCTCGCCCCAGAACCGTATTTCTTTCCCTCACTTGCTCGACCGGCCGATGGACGATTCATCGACGCGGCCGATCTGATGCGTGACGAGTACTGCGCCGGATGCCACCA
>Ga0207962_1000334_pt1 | contig 15196 bp, 15 predicted proteins | sample Knorr_S15_td_AAI_FD_185603 | JGI IMG/M metagenome (GOLD analysis project Ga0207962, IMG submission 185603) | Marine microbial communities from Southern Atlantic Ocean transect - Knorr_S15_td_AAIW_ad_750m_LV_A (SPAdes) (version 2) | ecosystem: Environmental > Aquatic > Marine > Oceanic | place... | reverse complement strand
TACGCAAAAATCCTAAAGGAAAGATTTCATGCAAAAAATCCTAAATCTTTGCAGCTTAGATTTCATACTCAGACAAGCGGTGAATCATTAACAGCGCAGCAACCTGATAATAATATTGTTCGTGTAGCAGTACAAGCAATGGCTGCAGTTCTTGGTGGAACACAATCCCTTCATACAAATTCAAAAGATGAGGCATTAGCACTTCCTTCACAAGATGCTGCAAAGATAGCGTTACGAACACAGCAAATCATTGGGTATGAGAGTGGAGTAACAAAGACGGTTGATCCTATGGCCGGTTCTTATTACATGGAATCACTTTGTGATGATATTGAGGAACAAACATTGAGTTACCTTAAAAAAATTGATAAGATGGGTGGCGCGCTTAAGGCAATTGAGAAGGGATTTTTCCAATCAGAAATTAGACAAAATGCATATCGACTCAAGAAAGAGGTAGATAATAATGAACGCATACTAGTTGGTGTCAATAAATTTAATGAGAAATCTGAAAAGAAACAAAACCTTCTACGTATAGATGATTCACTAGGAAAAAAGCAGGAGAGAGCAATAAAGCAACTTCGAAAGTCACGTGATAATAAAAAAACAGAATACGCTTTATCAAAAATGCAGAAGGCTGCTGAAACTGACAAAAACTTAATGCCATTCATTTTGGATGCTGTGTTGGCTTATGCTACAACAGGTGAGATCAGTAATACATTCAGAGAGGTTTTTGGTGAGTATAAACCAAGAGAGGTGTTCTAATGAAGATAAACCATATTGCTATTGCAGTAGAAAATGTTGAGGATGCAGCTAAGGCTTACCAGGACGCACTTGATATCAAGAGTGTTGAATTTGAAACTGTAGAATCTGAGGGTGTGAAAGTTGCAATACTTCATCTGGAAAATGCAAATATAGAATTAATGGAGCCTACGAATGATTCAAGTTCAATTAAGAAATTTTTAGAAAAACGTGGAAGTGGACTGCATCATATAGCACTTGAGACACCAGACATAGAAGGTGAAGTATCTAGGATGGAAGGATGTGGTATACAATTCCTAGGAAAAATCAGAGATGGATCTGCTGGAACTAAAGTTACATTTATTCATCCAAAATCTCTTAAGGGTGTATTAACGGAGCTCTGTTCTAATGGATAGCTGTGGTACGGGTACTGCATATCGTCATGGAAAAACATACGAGCAATGCAAACAGCTGGCTGAGGATTTTACTGCACAACTTAAACCAAAAATTGATGAGAGTGGTAAACTAATGTGGTCATATATTTTGGAAACTGTAAATCATGATGAATTGGTATACAAGCTTACCCTCAAATATCTTAGGCGTGATGGATATGATATAGGGAATAGAGAAAACCCGGAAATTAAAAAACTTTAATTATATTTACATCATTTTTAGCAAGTCTGATGAAGTGATTATTCCCACAATTTTAGAATTTTTTTCTACAAGAACACAACCAGAAATTACAGTTAATTGTGCAAGCGCGTTTGCAGGGAATTCAAAATCTATTATAGGTGGTTTTGCCTTCATCACATTTTTAATTTTGGTGTCCTTATGCTCCGCATATTCATTAACAATATCAATAGTAACTAATCCTTTTAGTTCATCTTCCTCAAAAATCGGAATTTGATCGATTTTTTTCTTATGCATAAATTTCCCAGCATCATTGACTGTATTAGATGGTGATAGTTTTACTATTTTTTGGCTACAGATATCACCTGCTTTGCGTGGAGATGTTTCACCTGAAACTTTTGCCAAACTTTCAAATATTTTTTTTGCAGTCTCGTATGATGGCTTGCATCTTCCTGATTCTATCTGGTTTATCATGGATGTACTAACACCAGTCATAGATGCTAGCTTTTTTTGAGTTAAGCCATACTTCTTTCGTTCTTCCTTTATGGTTTCTAGTCTTGGCAGCATGAAATAATTAACTTAATTTTGGTTATAAAAATTTTAGTATCACTTAACTATGATTTATTTTGATTTTTGATTAATTGCAGCTTGGGCTGCAGCAACAATTGCTATTGGAATTCTATGTGGTGACGCACTTACATATGAAATGCCTGCAGAGTGGCAAAACTTGATTGAATTTGGATCACCACCATGTTCACCACAAATTCCGATCTCCAAATTCTTTTTGGTTTGTCTTCCTTGTGAAATTGCAATCTTCATGAGATTTCCCACACCATTTTGATCAATTGATTGGAATGGACTTGTTTCTAAAAGCTCTTTTTCCATGTATTCTGGCAGGAATTTACTTTCTGCATCTTCCCTGCTAAAGCTGAAGACAGCTTGCGTTAGGTCATTTGTTCCAAAGCTGAAAAATTCTGCAGTGTTGACCAATTCGTTTGCCGTCAAGCATGCACGGACAACTTCTAACATGGTTCCAAAATTTATTTTAAATTTAATCTTGTATTTCTTTTCCATCTCAGATTTTACATCATCATAAATTGATTTGATATAATTGAGTTCTTCAATGCTACTAACTTGTGGTATCATGATTTGTGGTTTGACGTCAATTTTTTTCTTAACAAGATCTGCTGTTGCTTCGAAGACTGCTTTGATCTGCATTTCATAAATCTCTGGGTATGTAATTCCAAGTCTGACACCACGATGTCCCATCATTGGATTGATCTCTGCTAACTCTTTAGCTCTATCCAAAACTCTCTTAGTTTCTGTTACATTTACATCTTTTTTATTTTTGTAAATTTTATTCATTAGTTCCTCTGGGTTTGGCAAAAATTCATGTAACGGCGGATCAAGTAATCGTATAGTTACCTTGTAACCTTCCATTGCTTTTAGTATTTGTACAAAATCATTTTTTTGTAGCTGACCAAGTTTCTTTAACACTTCTTTTCTTTGGTTTTCATTTGTTGTCATGATCATATCAACAAAAATGTTTAATCTATCATCTACGTTAAACATCCTTTCCGTTCTACAGAGACCTATTCCCTTTGCACCAAATTTTCGTGCTAGTTTTGCAGCATCTGGTGTATCCGCATTTGCACGTATTCCAAGACGCTTTGTTTTCTGTGCCCATGATAGAACAGTTTTAAAATCTTCTGTAACCTGAGGCATCACAGTTGGAATGTCTCCAACGTATGTAATTCCAGTACTACCATCAATTGTTATCGAATCACCTTCTGAAATAATAGTTTTATTTGCTTCACATTGTTTATTCTCATAATCAATTTTTAATTCGGCGCATCCAACAATGCATGGTTTGCCCATACCTCTAGAAACAATTGCAGCGTGAGATGATTTACCACCCTGGCTAGTCAAAATTCCCTCAGAGGAGAAGAATGCTGGTACATCTTCCGGTTTTGTCTCTTTTCTAATCAAAATAACTTTGGTATTATTTTCACCCATAGTAATAGCCTTTTTTACGTCAAATACGGCAATTCCACTTGCAGCACCAGGTGATGCCGCAATTCCCTTTGCCAGTTGCTTGTATTCTTTTATTTTATTCTGATCAATTGTTTTATGCAATAGTGCTTCCAATTGCTGAGCAGGAATTCTAGTGAGTGCCTTATTTTTATCAATTAACTTTTCTTTTACCATGTCTACTGATGTTTTAATTAACGCAGCAGCACTCATTTTAGCCGTTCGTGTTTGCAAAAGATAGAATTTTCCCCGCTCAATTGTAAATTCAATATCCTGTGGTTCTCTAAAATGCCTCTCCAATTTTTTACAGGAATTATTTAGCTCATTGTATGATTTTGGCATTTCTTTTTGTAATAACAAAATTTCTTTTCCAGTTCGAACTCCAGCAACTACATCCTCGCCTTGTGCGTTTAGTAAATATTCACCTTCAATTTCTTTAGTTCCATTATGTCCATTTCTAGTAAATACCACTCCAGTTGCACTATCGTTTCCCATGTTACCAAATACCATTGTAACAACATTTACTGCAGTTCCATTTGCAATACTTTTTGTAATACCGTTTTTTTCTCGATAAATTACGGCTCTTTCACCCATCCAGCTCTTAAAGACAGATTCAATTGCTAATTGAAGTTGTTCATTTGGGTTTGACGGAAAGTTTCGGTTTGCATGTTTCTCACAAATTTTTTTATAATCTGAAACAATTTTTTTTAAGTAGTCTACACTAAGCATACTATCATTTATGACACCTTGTTTTGTTTTTGCTGAATTTAGTACCTTATCAAAATTTTCATCGTTAATGTTGAATACAACTTTCCCAAAAAGCTGAATGAATCTTCTGTAAGAATCCCATGCAAATCGTGAATTGTTTGTTTTTTTTGCTAAACCGAGAACAGTTTGATCATTTAAACCCAAATTAAGAATAGTGTCCATCATTCCAGGCATTGAAACTGCTGCACCAGATCTGACTGAGACCAATAATGGGTCTTCATTACTGTTCCACTTTTTACCAGTCTTTTTTTCAATTTTTGAAATATTTTTAGTAACTTCACTCATGAGATTTTTTGGAAGACGTTTTTTATTTTCATAGTATTTGTTACAGACTTCGGTAGTAATTGTAAATCCAGGTGGGACAGGAAGTTTGAGCTTTGTCATTTCACTCAGGCCAGCACCCTTACCGCCTAAAAGCATTCTATTTTTGCTATTTGCATCCTCAAACGCATAGATCGATTTCATTGCTACCACTTAGATTATCAAATCAAATTGAGCCGTTTTTAAAGGATTGCCTTTGCAAAACCTTCAATATCTCTTTGCCAATTTCTAGATTTGACAATTCCACTTGCTACTAGAATACCATATGAGCCTAGTTCCATTGCGCGCTTGACATCTTTGGCTGTTACAATTCCTGCTCCACAAAGAAGTTTTGTTGAATTTCTTGCTTTTTTTACAGCCATTAATGATTTTGTAATAAGCTCCGGTCTTTCATTTGAAATTGCTCTACCCGTACCAATCAATTCTGGTGGTTCAATTGCAATATAGGTAGGGTTTAGCTTTGCATATTTTTCTGCCTCACGTACATTTTTTACGCAAACAACTGTTTTCATTTTCAATTTTTTCAGTCTTTTAACTAGATTTGTAATTTCTTTTGATGAAATCCTATGTTCACTGTGGTTAATCAATGTGCCATCAACCTTAGATTTTTTTATAATTTCAGGAACCATATATCCAGTAGTACTACCTACTTTGGCATCATCAAGATGCTGTGCAAATACAAGTAGTTTTGATTTCTTTATCGATGCAAGTTGATGATGTGGCGGAGCTATCACAATCTGAATTTTATGTTTCTTTGAAATTTTTTCCGCAATCATTGCAAGTTTGCTAATTTTTTCACCAGCAATTTCATTGTAGTTTTTACAGTTAATTATGAACATTGAGCTTACCTGTTTATATGAGCTATAACACGTTTTTTAAGATTTTATTACTATGATAGACACGTTCAATAATAGCAGTTTGGAAACATTTGCAATATTGGCGACCTCGCCATACGATATACCCGTAGCTAATTAGCTATGGGTAAATCATTTTTCTAAGATTCTAAGATTTCTTTGATTTTTTTTATTGTAATAAAGCAGATACGCCTTTGAAGACCTGTTCTCATAAGATCACCAATTACACGTGAAATTTTATCGATTTTTTCTTCATCGTTTATTCTAAATCACTATGCTCTTTAGCCAAATGTTCTTCTTTTGGGAGTTTGGTATTACCCTGAAAATGTGGTTGGACTACAACTCCACATATTTTACATTTTGAGTTTTCAAAATATTTTTCAACATCTTTAACCATTGTTCTTACCTGTTTATATGAGGTATAATGGGTATTTCTATTTTTTTTAAGAGTTTGTAAAGTCGATTAGAAAAGAATCGTGTTTAGAAGTTTAGTCATTTTGTCAAGTTTTGAAATTTTTCTATCTCATTCTGTGATACTGTCTTAATCATTCTCAAAGGATTTACCAGATCCTCAGTTATTTCATAGAGTATTCCATCTCCATCATCTAATTCAACAATTAATTTATCTCCTGATTTTACAATGCTAATTGAACTGATTTTTTCATTATCATTCATACCCAGTTTACCGATGTCACGATAATAGCCTTCGATTTTTTCCTTTCTTTCTTTCCATTCTTTATTAGCCGAGTCATCATATGGATCGTTCATATCATCCACTAGCCTGTGCTGTTTTCTCATATTTTAATTTCATCGATAATACAATCATCGTTAAAACCATTGCAGCCAGGTTTACACCCATTATGTAAACATCATCTAAGGCAATTCCATAGATCAACCACAAAACAGCACCCGCAAAAATTAGAATCATTAGATATGCTGAAATGTCATTCAGTTTTTTGGTTTTATACCCTTTAACTATTTGAGGGACCCAGCCTGATAAAATTAGGATGCCAGCTATGGTACCAATTACACCCATAGTTATTTCATCAAGTTCCATTTTTATCTAATTCCAAAAAAATTGATCTAGTCCTGTTTGTTTTGGTTTTCCTAAGATAGTATCAAAATCCAAACCCATCGATGACGTGATTTGGTTTAGAGTATTTTCCATGAACTCCATGTACTTGGATGAATCAATCTCATTTTGCCGTGCTAATTCAACAGGTCTGACTCCTGGTTTGTTAATAATTTTAACATACGATATAATCTCTCCTTTTTTTATTTCTCGTATAGATTCTAGCTGTCTTGCCGCACGAATATGCTGGGGAACTGTTTTAACATATTCCTTGGGGGCTTTGCTTATCATTACATTGAATGCAAGTTCTGATAACGGTATTTCTTTTGCTTTTACTCTCTTTGTACATTCACTAATTTTATCAGTAATCTCCTCTTTTGCATGTTCAAAACCATTCTCAGTCTCAACTTTTGCAAGTATATCTAGTAATTCAAAAAATAATGTTTTGATAAATGGTGGAGTATGTGATTTTTTTCCCGTAAGTCCTTTGACATCAACTTTGCCGCTTTTTGTAACCCCTAGATAATTTTTCTTTCTATCACTTAGTACTACATATCTGTATTCTTTTTCAACCTCTAACTCGACATTATGGTCAGCTTTTGCCCTATCAATTATTGTTTGAATTTGTTGGGGTGTTGGGTTTTTTATAAATAGTGAATCTGTATCGCCATAAAGAACTTCAATTCCAGCGTCATTACATTTGTTAATTGTATCAAGTATGATATGTCTGCCTGTAGCTGTGGTTGCCTCCGCAGCGGGCAAAAAATATAGTGGAAAAATTTCTGCACCCATTACGCCATAACTAGCATTAAGTATTACCTTGAGTGCTTGGCTGACTACTGTGTAAAGATGTCTTTCTTCATCCGTAAGTGTATTTTTTTTTGCCATTGTTTTGTAATAGTTTACTCGCAAGTCTCGTAGAGATCCTATAAGAAGAGATGTCAATCCATTTTTTTTTGTACAGACCCAGTGGTTTGTTTGCTGGATGGTATTTTTCTTGCATTCATCATGTGGGCATCTTACTGTTTCATATGATATGTTTTTTACTTTGATTATACTGGGATATAGACTGGCAAAATCCATCACGGTGACATCGAAATGAATTCCTTCTTTTGGTTCTACGACCAATCCACCACGAAATTTCTTATTCTTGATCACCGCGTCATTTGAAACTCCAGATGATCTACTATCAAGTTCATCTCTTCTAGGAATTAGACTCCCGTTTTTTCTATGTTCAAAATATAATAAGCTACGAATCCACTGTGATACACCCATTCTTGATATATCATCGATAGGCATTCTTGCAATTCTGCTAATGACAACAAGTAAATTCATTAGCAAATCATTATCGAAGCTAGTAAGTTTGTAGGTTAGCCTAGCATCATTCTGGCAATACTTTGCAGTCTGATATAATGTTAAATCGCCTAATTCTATTCCATAATCTATTTTCTTTTCGTTTAACAGTCCATTTGAAACACTATTTAATGAAAAATCATTATACTTTTGACCAAAGGCGTAGATCTGAAATGCACGGTTTGACATAGTTCTGTATAAATCAAGATGTACACCTTTGCGTAATGTAGCTGAATCTCTCATCATATAGAATGGATTATTTTCTTTTCCAATTCCTAGTTTCTCCGCACGATTATAGAGATATGGTAAATCAAAACCATCACCATTGTATGTTATCAATAGCGGATATTGCTGAACTATTTTGAATGCATCTAATATCATATTTTTTTCTTTACCCTCATCATAAAATGTAATCTTGATATCTGGTGACAGATCATTGGTTCCTTCATCAGTACCGCTTTGTCGTAAAACAAATATCTGTTTTAATCCATCACTAGATTCAAAGCCTATAGCTGTAACTTTTTTTTCAGCTGCTTTCGGATCAGGAATTCGACCAATGTCTGAATCGACTTCGATGTCTAGACTAATTCTTTTAATCTTAGGAATAGGCTGATTTAAAAGATTGGCCCACTGTGAAACATTTTCCTCAAACTGTTTCTTGTCTGGTAAACTAATATCACCAAGTTTATCCCATAGCATGTCCTTTAATGACAATCTAGTTTCATCAGAAATTTTTACTTCTTGTGGTATTATTTTGTCATTTTCTATTTTGTAATACTTGCCAACAATCAGCAAATTGTCGTACAGGTAATTTTCATAATATTTTATATCAGATTCCCATGTATCAATTAAATTTCTAATACTTTTGTCAGTTTGTGTTCCACCTATGGCAAGAGGATCCTTTACTATAATTTTTGATACAATGATTGATTTATCTTGCAACATGTCTATTTTTTTTGTTTCTTTTATGTCAATGACATCATCACGGTCAGAAATTGTTGTCGGTATCTCTTCAGGAGATAATCTGGAATAGCAATAAGGTTTATGACCAGTTTTATCATCCCACAATAAAATTTCCTGTGAGACTGGATCATAAAATTTTAGAACTGCTAATTTTTTCTGGTTATCATATGCAGCTGAAATTAGTAATAATTGATTAGAATTTTCAAAATTGTTTTCTTGAGATTTATATGACATTCTAAGAATCAATTAACGATTTTGCCCAGTGTTGGATTTTTTTCTTATCCAGAGTTATAACATCAATGCCTGCCTCTTTAATTAGATCATAGTTAGTCTCAGGATATGTGTCAAGACATATTATTTTTTTAATTCCAATTGTAATGGCCATTTTGGTACATTCCAAACAAGGTACAAATGTAGTATACAAGATGGCATCTTTACTTCCTGCCTCAATTCCAAGAATAGCACAATGCATTATTGCGTTAGCTTCAGCATGGTTACATAGACATCTATCAAGTGAAGCGCCTGATTCTATTTTACCATCAATTCTATCTTGGCATCTTTTACATCCCCCTTCAAAACAATTTTTGATGCCTGGTGGCGTTCCATTATAACCAGTAGCAAGTTGCCTATGATTCCTCACTATTACCGCACCAACCTGTCTTGTCATGCAATTAGAACGTAATTTAGCCAGCTCAGCTTGTAGCATAAAATATTCATCCCATCCTGGTCTCTCAAATGATTCTGTCAATGATGGTATTCTTACACTCTCTAATATAAGATGAAAGTTTTATTCAACTTTGTCAGAAAATAATTTCAAGAGTTACATAGTTTAATATGATGATTGATATTCAAAACATGAATTAGTATAATGATTGAGTCAATAATATGCTATTCAAAACTATAAAATAAAAATAAATTATAAATTAAAAGTGAGAAAAGATACATGTCAATAAAAAATATTGAACATAAATTGATTGTTCCTAATACTGTAGAAGTTAGGGAATATCAAGTTGCACTAGCTAACCAAGCAAAAAATTCTAATTGCTTAGTCGTACTACCAACTGGATTAGGAAAAACAACAGTAGCATTACACGTTATTGCTGATTATTTATCTAAGGGAGAAGGCGGTGTCTTATTTTTAGCGCCAACAAAGGTGTTAGTAAATCAGCATTATGAATTTTTAAAAAACACAATGAGAATAGATGATATTGCGTTAATAACAGGGGAGAATTTACTCGTAAAACGAAAAAAGCTTTGGATAAATAGCATAATTTGTGCAACTCCTGAAATTACTAGAAACGATATCATTCGAAAGATAGTTGATATCAAGCAGTTCAGTTTGATTATTTTTGACGAAGCACACAGAGCAGTTGGCGATTATGCGTATACGAGTATAGCTGATCAATTTAGTGATACCAGCGCACGAATGCTTGGAATGACTGCTACATTACCCAGCGAAAAAGAAAAAGCAAAAGAAATCTGTAGTAATTTACGCATAAAGGAAATAGCAGAACGGAGTGATTCCAGTCCTGATGTAAAACCGTACATCCAAGAGACCAATACTGAATGGGTTTTGGTTGATCTTGTACCTGAGATGAAAATTATTCAAAGGTACATCAAGCTTGCATTAGATCAACGTTACACTGAACTTCGTAGAAACGGTCTTAGACTCTCAGATAACAAATCACTCTCCCAATTACTAAATGCGAGACAATTTGTATTAAAACAGAATCTCCGTTCTGCAAAACCACTATTCACAGCTATAAGAATAACATACGCACTAAATATTTTTGAAGCACACGGTGTAACGTCGTTTCTAAAATTCTGTGAGAGAACTCAATCTAAAAAGGGTGCAGGAATAAAAGAACTTTTTGAGACTGATCCAAACTTTACAGCTGCAATTAATTTAGCAAAAAATGCGCAATCTAAAGGCATAGAACATCCAAAAATCATTAAACTGGTAGAGATTTTAAGTAACGTCGAATCTAAAGTATTAATTTTTTCTAGCTATCGTGATTCAGTTGCTACTATTCATAAAAAATTAGTTGAGATGAATGTTAAAGCGGAGATTTTGATTGGTAAAGCTGGTAAAACAGGATTAAAACAAGACAAGCAGATAGAAACTGTACAAAGATTCAAGGATGGTACAACAAAGGTACTTGTGGCAACTAGGGTTGGTGAAGAGGGATTAGATATTTCTGATGTCAATTTAGTAATCTTTTATGATAATGTGCCAAGTTCAATTCGATTTGTTCAAAGAAAAGGAAGAACTGGTAGAAAAGATAAAGGACGTTTAGTAGTATTAATTGCAAAGGATACTATTGATGAAGCATATTATTGGATTGGTAAAAGAAAGATGAAGTCAGCAAATAATATGGGTGAGAAAATTTCCAAGGAACTTGAAAAAAATGAGCAAGTTCTGGATGACTTCTTTTAGCCAAGTCTTTTGATTATATGATAACCATATTGGGTTTTTACTGGTTCTGAAATTTGGCCTGTTTGTAGACTAAATGCAGATTTTTCAAATTCCTTAACCATCTTTCCCCTTCCAAAATAACCCAAGCTTCCATCTCTTTTTGCACTTCCCGAGTCTATTGAGAATTCTTTGGCCAATTTTCCAAACTTTTCTCCCTTTTGTATTCTTTCTAGTAGGATAACTGCTTCACTATGTTTTTCGACAAGAATATGAGAGCATTTTATCTTATTCGACATAATTATGCTTTAAATTATTCATGTTTTAATCTTGTTTTATGGATTCATACTTTACCGTTAAATCTGCAAACGAGATTCTTCCAATAGTAATTAAAAAATACGAGCATGCAAAGAAGCAAAAAGATCTAATTATAAAAACTGAACAGGAATTGGTCCACAGGATGTCTACTGAAGATTCCTTAATTGATTATGCTACCTTAAAACAAAAGTTGAATTCTGTTGTTACTAAATTTTATCAATCATTAGAGGATTTGGAAAGCACTGGTGTAGTGGTAAAACAGCTTGACCAGGGATTACTTGATTTCCCAGCAAAACGTTTTGAACAGGAAATTTGGCTTTGTTGGAAAGAGGGTGAAACTGAGGTAAAATTTTGGCATGAGAAAGATTCTGGTTTTATGGGAAGAAAACCAATTTCTGTAAGTAATGAATCATTAGTGTGATGATTTCTGTTTGGTTACGAATCATTCGTATTCGCTTTTTACTAGCTTCAGTTATTGCTGTTTCATTAGGTCTAGCAATTAATTGGTGGCAAACTGGCAACATAGAAATTTTTGATGCCATACTAATAATGTGCGGTGTACTATCTTTACACGCTAGTGTTGATCTACTTAATGATTATTGGGATTTTAAACGTGGAATTGATACGACAACACAAAGAACAAAAATGAGTGGTGGTACTGGTGTGTTACCAGAAGGTTTACTAAAACCTAAACAAGTTTATGCTGCTGGAATTATATTTTTAATAGTTGGTGCTGCAATAGGCACATATTTTGTTTTTACAGATGGCATTATTATTGGGTTGATTCTGGCATTTGCTGTATTATCTGTTTATTTTTATTCAACTAAAATTGTTGATTGGGGATTAGCGGAAATATTTATTGTCATAAAAGGTACTATGATTGTTATAGGAACTTGTTTTATTCAGACAACACAGATTACTGAATCAGCAATATTGGGAGGAATTGTTGTAGGAATACTATCTTCATTTGTTTTGTTTATTACATCATTTCCTGATCATGATGCTGATAAGGCTAAGGGACGAAAGACACTTGTCATAAATTTAGGAAAACAAAAAGCATGCACATTTTTTTGGGTGTTTCCAATAATTTTTTATTCTGTATCTATTTTTGCAATTATAATTGGAGTTTTTCCAATCTTTTGTTTAATTATATTATCAACAATTCCTTTAGTAATAAAATTTGGTAAAAAACTAAAGCAAAATTATGAAAAACTAGACAAGTTACTCCCAATCATGAGTTCAACATTAGTTTTTAGTAGAGTTACGGGAATATTACTTGTTGCGGGATTTTTACTAGACGTATTATAATTAAAGTGGATTATTTTAGAATTTAAATTACAGTTAACCATGTTAAAGATGTAAAAAATGAAAATATCAAGCAGAAATGTAGTTGAAGGGACCGCAAGGTCACCACACAGGGCTATGTATAAAGCCATGGGATTGACTGATGATGATTTAAGTAAATCATTCATTGGTGTTTGTCACACAGGCAATGAAGCAACACCATGTAATATCCATCTACCTGAATTAGCGATAAAGGCTAAAGAAGGAGTTAAGGATGCTGGAGCAACTCCTAGAGAATTTTCTACCATTGCAGTCAGTGATGGTATTGCAATGGGACACGAAGGTATGAAATCTTCACTTGTGTCTAGAGAAATTATTGCTGATTCAATCGAATTGATGATGAGAGCTCATCAATATGATGGACTTGTAGGTATAGCTGGGTGTGACAAAAGCCTTCCAGGGACTATGATGGCTATGGCGCGTTTGAATCTACCATCTGTTTTTGTTTATGGCGGAACAATTATGCCCGGAATGTTAGATGGGAAAGAACTTACGGTTGTTGATGTTTATGAAGCAGTAGGTTCATACGATGCAGGCAAAATTTCATTGGAAGAATTAAAAAATATAGAAAATACTGCCTGTCCAAATGCTGGTTCTTGTGGTGGAATGTTTACTGCAAATACTATGGCCTCAATATCTGAAGTAATTGGTCTTGCATTACCAGGTAGTGCCAGTCCACCAGCTGAAGATGATAGAAGAAAAAAAATAGTATATGAAACTGGCAAGGCATGCGCCAAACTTCTTGAACTTGATATCAAACCTCGTGACATTCTAACCTTTGAAGCATTTGAAAATGCTATTACAATGTTAAATGCTATTGGTGGTTCAACAAATGGTATTTTACATTTATTAGCATTAGCCAATGAAGCTGGAATAAAATTATCTTACAGTGATTTTGAGCGAATTAGAAAAAAAACTCCACACATAGCAGATATGAAACCTGGTGGAAGCTATGTCATGAATAGTTTAGATAAAATAGGTGGAATACCGCTTGTAATGAAAAAACTGATAGATAATAATCTGCTTCATGCAAATTCATTAACGGTTACGGGAAAAACGATCAAAGATAATCTTGCTGGAATTAAAATACCAAACGCATCAGATGAAAAGATTGTTAGATCTATTGAAAATCCATTACATAATGTTGGAACAGCTGTAATACTAAAAGGAACTTTAGCACCAGATGGTGCAGTAATCAAAACTGCTGGTATGGAAATGACAAAATTTACTGGAAAAGCTAAAGTGTTTGATGCAGAAGAATCTGCATTTGACTTTGTATCTAAAGGTGAAATTGAAGAAGGTGATGTTTTAGTCATTAGATATGAAGGCCCTAAGGGTGGCCCTGGAATGAGAGAAATGCTTGCTACCACCGCTGCTATTGTTGGGCAGGGATTAGGGAAAAAAGTTGCAATGATAACAGATGGTAGGTTCTCTGGGGGTACACGTGGTTTTATGGTAGGACATGTTGCACCTGAAGCATTTGTTGGTGGACCAATAGCATTTGTTAAAGACGGAGATGAGATTAGTATCAATATTGCAGATAACAGTATCAATCTTCATGTTTCAAATGAAGAACTTGAAAATAGATCTAAAGAATGGAAGATGCCCAAGCCTAATTATGAATCAGGCGTTTTATCCAAATATGCATTATTAGTTGGCTCTGCATCTAATGGTGCGGTAACAGATTCCGGTAATTTCATTAAATGATAGATTATCTTCAGTAGAACAATATTAGATGATTAAATCGTAGAACATCCTTTATGATTCTCTAGTCTCCATTTGCCTGTCAATCTATGATATCCTTGGTTCCAGTCTAAACCTATAGTACCACATTTGAAGCAAATTTTCCTCATATGATATAATATACCATATTACATATAAAGTATACCGTACATTACCGTAATACTATCATACGTATACAGTTAAGGATACAGCATTCACGAATTGATTATTTATGAATCACATTCGAAATTTTCAATGCTGCCTTAAGGCCGATTAACTGCGAATGTATCGCAATTTTTTGAATTCCTATACCAATTGAACCCATATGATTAGATCGTAACATTGGATCAATAATTTGATCGCTTGGTTTTCTTTGATTAATTACTTAACTTCAACTTCCCTTAAAATCCAAGTGTAAAATTGAGATTTTAGACTAGAAAACCTCATTTTTACACTCAAAAAACCGTTTTTCTTATGTTATTTTTTAAATCTTAAAATCATAGTTTAAATACGGTACAACTTTGTTTATCAGCATGGGTGGACACATTTGGACACACAAGCATTCCTAGGATAATTTCTCTAGATTATACTGGCACCCAATTTGAAATTTATAACAAGATATCCCGAAATTATGAATACTCTTTTCTATTCGAATCTTTAACAGGTCCAGAA
>Ga0207962_1000330_pt1 | contig 15259 bp, 19 predicted proteins | sample Knorr_S15_td_AAI_FD_185603 | JGI IMG/M metagenome (GOLD analysis project Ga0207962, IMG submission 185603) | Marine microbial communities from Southern Atlantic Ocean transect - Knorr_S15_td_AAIW_ad_750m_LV_A (SPAdes) (version 2) | ecosystem: Environmental > Aquatic > Marine > Oceanic | place... | reverse complement strand
TCGGTCATCGGTCCCATTACCGACCGGACACAGTGCAGGGCTCCCATCAGATTGACACTCATGAACCGGTCCAGGTAATCGAGGTCCACGTCTGTGAGGCCGGCCAGCTCCATATCACCGAAGATCGCTGCGTTGTTGACCAGGTGGTCGATGCGGCCGAAGGTCTCAACGGTGGCGGCGGCCATAGCCTCGGTACTGGCCGGGTCGCCCACGTCGGTGGCCACGAACAAGGCCCCCTCACCGAGTTGACTGGCCACCCGGCGACCACTTTCCTCGTTGACTTCGGCCACCACCACTCGGGCACCCTCGGCGTGAAGCCCCCGGGCGTATGCCTCGCCTATGCCCCCTCCTGCGCCTGTGATCACGGCGACTCGATCTGCGAAACGACCGGTCATCGGGTGCGGCGCGGTGGTCGAGCAAGTTCTGATCCGATGGCCGGATGCTAGGGAGCCGTTTGCCCTATGTCAGGTACAGTCGCCGGTCGTGGGCCCGGTCGTCTCCGATCTCGTCTACAACCCGTATGCCTTCGCCGTTCACGACGACCCGTATGTGACCTACCGTCGCCTACGCGACGAGGAGCCCGCCTACTGGAACTCTGACCTGGAGTTCTGGGCGTTGAGCCGCTTCGCTGATGTACAGACTGCCTTCAGGGACCACGCCACTTTCTCCTCCGCGGGAGGAGTTGCCCTGGAGAGTCGGCGTCGCGTCGACTCTGGCGGCCGGGAGTTCGAGCAGATGATCGAGATGGACCCGCCGGAGCACACGGTGTTTCGTCAGTTGGTGTCACGGGTGTTCACCGGGCAACGGGTGGCTCGGATGGAGGACCAGGTTCGTCGGATCGTCGACGGCTACATCGACAAGATCATCGAGGAGGGTCACTGCGACTTGGTTATCGATGTCACTGGACCCTTTCCCATGGACGTCATCTCAGCGGTGCTCGGGATCCCACCGAGCGACCGGGCCGACCTCCGCCGAATGGCCGACCGGATCCTGGTGCGGGAAGACGGTTCAATGGCCATACCTCAGGAGGCAATGGAGGGCATGTTCGGACTCCTCGAATACTTCATCGCCGACCTGCCTCGACGAGCGGCAGGGGCCGGGGAGGGGCTGATCTCCGAATTGATGGCCGGCGGTGTGGACGGACGGGCCCTAACCGAACCTGAACTGCTGGGCTTCTGTGTGCTGTTCGTCATCGCTGGCCATGAGACCACCACCAAGATGGTGGCCAATGCGGTGGAAATCCTGTCCCGCCACCCTGAACAGCGCGATGCCCTGGTGGCCGATCCGAGGCTGGCGTCCGCTGCCGTCGAAGAGGTGATGCGGTTTCACAACTCCACCCAGTACATGCACCGCACCCTGACTCGGGACCTGGAAATACACGGACGAACGATGACCGAGGGCGATTCGGTCCTGCTGCTGATCGGGGCGGCCAACCGCGACGAACGCGAGTTCGGGCCCACCGCCGACCGGTTCGACCTTGCCCGACGTTCAGAGCGGCACCTGGCGTTTGGTTACGGGGCCCACTTCTGTCTAGGTGCGGCGCTGGCCCGCATGGAAGGCCGGGTGGCCCTTGAGGAGATCCACCGGTGTATGCCCGACTACGAGGTCGACCACCAGACCAAGGTCCGATTCCACAGTTCCAATGTGACCGGTTGGACCAATCTGCCCATCGTGTTCACCCCGGGACAGCCGTCGTGACGACCTACGGCTACGTGGGCCTTGGGGAGATGGGTTCGGCCATCGTGGACCGTCTTGTGGATTGTGACGAGTCGGTGGTCGTGTACGACCTCGATCAGGAACGGACCGATGCCGCGGCGGGCAAGGGCGCGGTCGCTGCCGCATCGGCAGCAGAGGTGGCCGAACTGGTTGATGTCGTCGGGATCTGCGTGCCGGCCGATCGACACGTTGAAGCAGTGATCTCTGGGCCAGGCGGTCTAGCTAAGACAGCGAAGGCCGGACAGGTGGTCCTAGTGCACTCCACGGTTCTCCCATCCACGGTACGGGATGCCCGTGACACTGTGGGGGCGTGGGGAGGGGTCCTCCACGACGCCTGCGTGGCCGGTGGTGTGGACGCAGCCCGGAGGGGTGAGATGGTCCTCCTCGTCGGAGCCCTGACCGACGTGCCGGAAGCGGCCGCCCGCTTGCTGCACCTCCTCGGCGACCGGCTACTGGACGCCGGGCCGGTCGGGGCGGGGGCTGCCCTCAAGGTGGGGGTAAATGTAATGAGCTACGCCCAGTTCTCGGCGGCGGCCGCCGCTTTTGACCTGGTGGAGCGAAACGGCGCCGATTCCGAGACTCTGCTCGAGGCATGGCGCCACATCGGACAACTGGGCCGACTCACCGAATCGTACGTCAGCTTGCTGGCCCTTCCCGACGAGGTGGTGGCCGGGTCCATGCGTGCCTATCTGGCCGCCACTGCCGAGATCGCCCGAAAGGATCTGGATCTGGCTGCCGAACTTGCCCACTCCGGGAGCGGGCTCCACAGCGTGATCAACGCGCTCGGAGAGGCAGTGCCTGAGGTGTTTAGGGTCAGGGAGTCATCATCCGAGGACGACAGGGGAGGGCAGGGTGGATAGATCCGATTCGACAGAGGATTCGGCGTTCGAACGCGGCGCGGCGATGATGCGCCAGGTGTACGGCGACGCCATTCCTGTACCGCCAGAGGGTGCCATGGCGTTCAGCGACGTCATGGTCCGATCCTTGTTCGCCGAGGTATGGGACCGGGACATACTGTCGATACGGGACCGTCGCCTTCTGCTCATGGGGGTCATCGCGGCCTGCGGGGCGACCGACGTGTGGGGCCTCCAGGTACGGGCAGCCCTCGACAATAGTGAGCTCACCCCAGAGGAATTGCGGGAGACCTTGGTGATGCTCGCTCCCTACGCCGGCTACCCGCGGGTCGCTCCCCTGGTCGGAGCCTGCGAAGAAGCCATCAACGCATGGAGGGAGGCATCAGGCGGGGAAGAACGCCTGCAGGAGGGCTGAGGCCGTTTCGTCCCCACCGTCTGGTCGCAGTAATCTTCGGACGAGATGCAACCCTCCGAGCAAATCTCCCAGGTCAAGTTGCTCCTGGCCCGACTTGACTCGGGAACCACCGTCGACGCAGGTGGTATCCGGCACAACCCCACCTCGGTGTACGCCGACCCCGATCTGGCGGGTCGGGAGTGGGAGGCGTTCTTCGCCCACCACCCACAGTTGGTTGGGCTCTCCGGCGACCTTCCCGAACCAGGGTCGTTCCTCACTCTCGACGAGCTCGGGAGCCCGATCCTGGCCACCCGGGACCCCCAGGGCGCTTTCCGGGCCTTCGTGAACTCCTGTCGGCATCGGGGAGCAGTGGTCGTAGAGCAACCGCGGGGTACGGCCAAGCGGTTCCTCTGCCCGTTTCACAACTGGTGCTACGACACCACCGGTTCCCTAGTCAACGTCCCTAAGCAGGAGCACTTCGGCGAGGTCGACCGTTCCTGCCACGGACTAATAGAACTTCCCGCGGTCGAGCGGGACGGACTGCTCTGGGTGCACCCCGACCCCAGCGGGACCATCGACTTGGACGGGCAACTTGGCGAGGAGCTCTCATCGGAACTGGCCCACTGGGACCTCGGCGGTCTCGACTATCTGGGGGAGGACTCCTACGACGTCGAATGCAACTGGAAACTGGCCATGGACACCTTCGGCGAGACGTACCACTTCCCGGTTCTCCATGCCAACACTCTGAGCCTGGTCTTCCACGGCAACGTCCAGTGCTACGACACCTATGGCAGCAACCATCGGATGATCCTGTGCCGGCGCGAGATCGACCAGATGCGCCACCTACCTGAGGACGAATGGAGCATCACCAGAGCGGCCCTCCCTGTCTACTGGCTGTTCCCGAACGTGCAGTTGCTGCCCTTCGAAGAGGGCCTTCAGTTGGTCCGGGCGTACCCGGAACCCGGGCATCCGGGGCGTCATACCAGCCGGATCAGCTTCTACCTTCGCCATGGAGCGGCAGCCGACGCTGCCCAGACTGAGGTCTTCCGGATGATGGCCCAGCGTTTCGGGGAGATCATCCGCGACGAGGACTACGTGATGAGCGCCAGCCAGCAGAGGACGGCCGACGGAGGAATCGTGCCCCACGTGGTGTTCGGCCGCAACGAACCAGCACTGCACCACTACCACCAGACCTACCGCTCCCGATTAGCTATGGACCCCCTCCCGCTGCTCGAGGCCTGACCGCACCGGGCGCCGACCTGTCAGGTCAAACCGACCGAGAGGCCTTGTACCAGCAGTGAGAGGGCTACTTCTCCTCGAACCCGCCTCCCTCGTAGTTGTAGTTGCATTCGTTCCACATAGTGGCTACCCAGTTGCCTCGTTCGACACCGTCCTCACCGCGTCCGTACTTGGGGTCGCCGTTAGCACTCCAGATCTCAGAAGCAGTACGAGCACGGGCGTAGCACGCCTCTTCGCCGTTGGCCTCTGCGTTGGCAAACATGGCGATGGCGTTGAGCAACAGCAGGAAAGCGATTACCAGGAACGCAATTACCGAGTACCAGCGCGGCCCAGATCGTTTCCGCTCTCCGGTGGCAGCGGTGGGGTCGAAGTCCATGCGGTGATCTTGTCATTGGAGTCGGAAGCACCGCTACCGGGTGCCGTCATCGGCGGGTGCGGGACATAAAAAAGAGGTGGTCTTCCTTGTCGCAGGGCAGACTTTCGCCATGTCGACTGGATCGGTTGCCGTCTTTGTCGGCCTTGCCATAATCGGCTTCCTCTTCGGCTTCTTGCGGTCGAAGCGGCGATGAGCCGGAACCGCGACTTCAAGATCCGTGGCTACACGGTCGGCCAGGCACCAAATCTGCCTCTGATTGCCGTGATCGTCGCTGCCGTAGTGGGACGGATAACTGAGCAGGGATCAGTCACCAATCGGATTGCCGACTCTGTGTTCTTTGTGAGCCTCAGCATCTGGAGCTATCTCGAAACCTTCGATGGCGTCAACGCATTTCGACGAGTCCTGGGAATAGCGGGGTTTGTCGTCGTCTTGGCGTGTCTCGTAGGAGGACTTCAGTAGAAGACCGGCAGGGCGACCCCCGCACCCCGCTCGTAGGTGCGGTTCGGCCAAACCAGTTCAGGCCAGCGTGAGGCATCGAAAGACAACATCCGTTGACATACGGACTACTTACTCATCGTGCATCCACGGGCACCAGCACACGGCCACCAACAGGCCTTCGGGTCCCAAGAGTCGAGCAATTATCTGACCCCACGGCTCCGTGCGAGTCTCGTGGATTAGGTCGTAGCCCAGGGACATGAGTTCTGTGGCTGCCGCCTCGACATCAACTACCTCGAATTCGATGGTGGCTTGGGGGACCGGAACATCATCGGGCCATTCGCTAGACCCGAAACATGACTGGGCGGCATCGGCCAGCGGCCAGATTCCAAGATGCTTTGACCCCTCGAACCCGTCTACCGCGATGTAGTCGCCTTCGACCTCCCTGAGGGGTAGGCCCAGGGCGTCTTTGTAGAAGGACCGACCAGCAGTTGGATCAGGAACGATGGGGCTGAAGCCGGCCACGAAGAGGATGTCCATGCACCGATGCTTGCACGGACTCGCACATATCCTCTAAACGACCCTCCTCCCCGATGCTCCCGAGGATCCGGCCCACCTCAAGCTCACGACAGTTCTTTTAGAGGTCGAAGGTTTCACCGACGCGCCGCCATCCAGTGCCGTCGTGGCGGCGCACCACTCGGCCGGGGACGCCGACCACCACTGAGTGGTCGGGTATTTCACCGCGGACCACCGAGTTGGCCCCGACGACGACGTGAGCACCGATTCGCGCCCCTGGGAGGATCACCGCGCCGGACCCGATCCAACTTCCCGGGCCAATAGTTACCGGCTTTTCCGAGGGCGCCTGCACCCCGATCGGGAGGTTTAGGTCTTCGTAGCCGTGGTTCTGGTCGGTGATGTAGACATTCATTCCGGTGAACACGTCATCGCCGATGTCGATGGCCAGGTGTCCGACGATCGCCGTGCCCCGTCCGATGAGACAACGGTCACCGATGCGAACCACCGGTTCGATACAGGTGTCCTCCCAGATAGCCATTCCGGCCGACAGCGTCACGTGCGGGGCGATCAGAGTGTCACTGCCGATCCAGATCCACCGCTCGCCGAACACCGGTCCGGTCGGCCATCCAAGGATGCTGCCATCGCCGAACCCGCCGAAGTTTCGGGCCGGCCGGTGGTTGGGACCCACTGCGGCGGCCCGGCTAGCAATGGCCGCCGTCCAGCGAACCGCTGCTCCCACCACTGACCAAGCAGTCGCCCTGAGTCCCGGCATGCCAGGAACCTAGATGCAACTTGGGCCGACCGGTTCCGGACCGGCTAGCCCTCTCTTCCCGGCGCCAATTACCGTCGTCCGGATGCGCACAGCCCTGACCAGAGGCGTCAGCCCGTCAATCGGACAGTGTGAGTTGACATACCTCGAGCGTCAACCAATAGATTTCGAAGTCGCCCTGAGCCAGCACAAACGGTACGAACAGGTACTGGAAGACCTCGGCTGTCGGATCGAACGAATTGGTGAGGAACCAGACTTTCCGGACTCTGTCTTCGTGGAGGACATCGCAATCGTCCTGGATGAGCTCGCAATTATCACCAGACCGGGGGCCATCTCCAGACGGGGTGAGCGAGAATCCGTCGAGAGGGCACTGGGCCCGCATCGGCGATTAGAACGCATCCAGGCGCCAGCGATCCTCGACGGCGGCGACGTGCTTGTCGTAGGGAAGGACATCTACGTCGGAATCTCCAGCCGCAGCGACTCAGAAGCCGTGGACCAGGTCCGAGCAATCGTCACCGACTACGGCTACGACGTTGGCGAGATCAACGTCCGCGGTTGCCTTCACCTCAAGTCAGCAGTTACTGCCCTCACCGAGGACACCCTCATCATCAACCCCGACTGGGTTGTCGCCGATCACTTCCCCGGACGTACCTGCATTCAAGTAGACCCGTCAGAGCCAAACGCCGCCAACGTTCTACGAGTCGGCGACACGATCCTCTTCGCAGCCAGCTTCCCGCGAACAGGCAATCGCCTGGCGTCAGCAGGTTTCGAGGTAAGGCCAGTGGATGTCTCGGAGTTGGCCAAGGCCGAGGGTGCCCTGACCTGCTGCAGTCTCCTCTTCGATTCTGCTGCGGTTTGACTACTCGCCGCGTCGCATGGTGAAGTCCACCATCCAGCGGGCCTACTCGTGGCACGCCCAAATGAACGGTGAAAACAGATGTCTCAGACAGTCCACGTCGTCTTCTCATGTCAAGCAGGCAAGGGCGCTGACTTTCTCGCCCTCATGGAAAGCGACCAGGGTTTAGCAGCGACCCGTGCCTTTGAGGGCTGCGAATCTGTAGAGGCGTACACCGACGTAGACAATCCTGACACCATCGTTCTCTGGGAGAAGTTCGCCACCCGGGCCGACCACGAGGCCTACCTCGGATGGCGTGTTGAGACCGGCATGATCGACATGCTCGGCTCGATCCTCGCCAGTGACCTACAGGTCACCTACCTGGACAACTGCCCCGGAGTCTGACCGGCCCCCGGGGTTGTCCCATCGGGGATATCGGACTCGAGGCCTGTCCGCAAGAGATCGCTGGGGTAGATGAGCGAATCACCCGCTCCCACCCAGCGGCGGTTGCCCCTCTACGGCGTCTCGGCTGGCGCACTGGTGGTCTCGTCTACAGCTCTGACGCTGGCCGTGCGCACCGACGGACCTCTTCCTGGAGAGGTGGCTACCGCACGCTGGGTGCATGAGAACACCCCCGCTGTCATCGACCAGTTCGCCGGCCTCATCGATCCGTGGTTCTCCGACATGGCCGCACCCGTCGTGTTCGTGACCATCACCCTGTTGGTGTGGTGGCGGTGGGGTCGATATCCGGCGGTGATGCTGGGCCTGGCCGGGGCGTGCACCGGCCTCACACGGTTGGGCGACCTCGTCGAGCGTCCACGACCCACACAGTCCGTGGAGTGGAGCGGGTACTCGTTCGGCAACGGTGGCTACCCGAGCGGCCACGTGGTGTTCAGCGTGCTCGTCCTGGGCACCGTCGCCGTGCTCGCACGTCGCCATGCGGCGCCGCGGACCTCAATGTGGATCGTGGGAGCGATGACCCTCCTGATCGCCGTGACTTCTTGGTCGCGGGTGAGTCGCCTCGAGCACTGGCCCCTCGACGTCGTCGGTGGGGGCCTGATGGCGGCAGCTGGACTCATGGGCATCATCTGGCTCCACCCGCGCCTGGCCGCCCTGGTGGCGGGCCGACCCCTGCTCTGTCGCCTGCTGCGACCGCCGGCAGAACCCCCTGCCAACGACCATCCGGCCGCCTGACCGCGTCTAGGCCAGCATGGCCGCCATGCGTTCGCGGACCACCTCGATCGCCTTGTAGGGGCGGATCATCACCTTGAACTCGGTGATCAGGCCGTCGTCGTCGCAGGTGATGATGTCCACCCCGTTCACCTGGAGGCCACCCATCTCGGTCTCGAACTCCAGCACGGCGTAGTTGCCGTCCAGCACACGCTTCGTGTATTGGAAACTGCCTTTCGAGGTCTCCACCGAACTGGATTCGACCGGCAGCTCCCCAGGTCGGTCGCCCGGAAACACTTGGTATGCAGCCCGGAGGTACATCGCCGCAAGGTCCCGTCCGGATTGAGGGGCGAACAGTACCGGTGACCAGAAAACCACCTTGGGATGCAGGAGATCCTCTAGGCGGGTCGACCCCTCGCCCGCCAAATGAGTCAGCCATGCAGCAATCGTGTTCTGGATGGGGGACGGATTGGTCATCACCATTCCGGCAGTCTTCCCCCAGTTCGGATTCGGCTAGGCATCGGGCTCACCTCCGCCAGCGGTAGTTTGCGACTCCAGTACCTCCGCCGATGGAGAACGGGACACCGCCATGGCCGCAATACCTCAACCCACGACCGTCCTCGCCGAGAACACCACCGTCCCGGACGTCTTCTGGGATGCAGGCCGTCCGATCGTGGACCCGTCCGACCTGGCAGCAATCCTGGGATGGGAACTCAAGCCCGAGGGCCTCTGCCGGGGGGACTCCTGTGTTCCCATCCTGGACTGGTCCTCGCTGGAACACCCTGCCGGCATAGATCTGACCGCCGTGGCGGACACTCTGGGGCGACCGGTGGTGGTCGACCCGGATGCCCGAATGGTCGCTGTAGGGATCCCGTCTTCAGAGCGACACAGGGCTCCGCTAAATCGACAGGCGCCCGACGTAAGACTTCTGGACCTCCAGGGTGCGCAGCGAGGGCTCTCTGAATGGTCTGGCACCAGACGCCTGCTGGTCGCCTTCTCCACCTGGTGAGGTTGTGCATTCGACCTGCCCGGGTGGCAGGCACTGCATGATGAGTTGGTAGCAGAAAACTTCACCGTCATTGCCGTGGCGCTGGACGAAAATATCGCCGCCGTGATCCCCTTCGCCGACGGCATCACCTATCCGGTCCTCGTTGACACCGAGCACCAGATGAGCGAGATCTACGCCATCAGCAACGTGCCCACAGTGGTCTGGATCGACGAGGACGACCGGATTGTCAGACCCAACGCCCGGGAGCCCGGTAGTGACATGTTCACCGAATTCACCGGCATCAAGTGCGAGGGCCACATGGAACAGGTCAGATCCTGGATCCGTGGGGGTGTGCTTCCAGTCGACGCCGCGTACGAAGTTGAGGCGTTGGATGAAGCCGAGGTCGCCGCCCACCTCCATTTCCGCCTAGCGGTGCATGCTCGTAGGAGCGGCATGGATAAAGCCACCAAACGACACTTCGCACTGGCCGCCGAGTCGGCCCCGAATGACTTCACCATCGTGCGGGGAGCCATGCCCCTGACAGAGGTTGACCCATTCGGTCCTGCCTTCTTCGAGTTGTACGGTCGCTTCAGCGAGGCCGGGTCGCCCTACCACGGCATACCTCGGACATCTGGCTAGGCCCGAAGGCCAATGACTAGAGGCGTGACCGTGCGGCCGGATAACAGCCATCACCACACCTCTTCCGGAAACGTGCTCCGACTGGCTCTAGCGGCCAACGCTGTCCTACTCGTCGTCCAGGTCATCGGAGCGCTGGCATTTTCATCCCTGGCCCTTCTCGCCGACGCCGGACACCAGGGCTCCGACGTCGTCGCCCTGCTCATTGCCGTGGTGGCCCAGGTCGTGGCCACCCGGGCCCCCAGCGACAACTACACGTTCGGCCTCCGACGGGCCGAGGTGATGGGAGCGCTACTCAATGCCGTGATGCTCCTAGCCGTCGCCGCCTGGGTGGTCGTCGAGGCCAGCCGACGGATCGGCGACCCGCCCGAGGTGTCGGGATGGGGCGTGCTGGTCCTGGGAGCGGCAGGCCTGCTGGTCAACGGTGGTTGCGCACTGCTGCTCCACCGCTCCGCCGATCGCAGCCTCAACGTCCGGGGCGCCGCACTCCATCTGATGGGCGATGCCGCCGGCTCGGTGGGTGTCGTCGTAGCCGGAGTGGCGGTCGTGCTCTGGAGCGCCGACTGGGTCGACTCGGCGGTCTCGTACCTGATTGCCGGCCTGCTGATCTGGACCGGGGCTGGCCTGGTCCGCCGAACCACACGGGTCCTGTTGGAGGGCGCGCCGCCGGGAATCGACGTGCGCGAGCTGTCGACGCTCATCACCGCACACGAACGTGTCAACGGCGTCCACCACCTCCACGTGTGGTCCGTCGACTCGTTGACGGTGGCGCTCAGCGCACACGTGGAGGTGGCTGCCGACAGCCTCCACGACGCACAGATCGTGGCAACCGAACTCGAGCGACAGTTAGCCCTGCGTGGGGTGGACCACGCCACCCTGGCCCTCGAATGCCACCCCTGCGACACCGGCCACCCCGCCCACGATCACGACTGACCACCCTGGCACCACCACGATTACCCGGGGACCCGGAACCGGTACCCTCGCCGCCATGGGACGCATCTCGAACACCATCGCCCTGGCCAAGGTCTCCTGGCGGGTACTGCGCAAGGACAGGGAGCTGCTGGTCATCCCAGTGCTCTCGTTCCTCGCCTCGATCGCCGCCCTGGCCCTGATCTGGCTTCCCACCCTCAGCGCCGTCGACGCCTCCGGCCTCGCAGGCAAGAGCGAGGACCCGGGAGCCGTCCTGCTGGTGGTCGGCGTCATAACCGCCATGGCGCTGAGCATCGTCAGCGTGTTCTTCAACGGCGCGCTCGTGGCCGGCGCCTACGAGCGCCTCTCCGGTGGCGACCCGACGGTCCGCTCGGCGTTGGGGCGAGCCGTGTCCAGGCTTCCCGGACTCCTGCCCTGGGCGATCCTCACCGGAACCGTCGGCCTGGTCCTCCAGGCGGTCCGGGAACGCGCCGGGTGGCTCGGCCGGTTCGTGGTCAACATGGTCGGCATGGCGTGGGAGACCGCCACCTTCCTCGTGGTCCCCGCCGTCGTCATCGACGACCACGGCGCGGTCAGCGGCCTCAAGGCCTCGGCGTCGCTCCTGAAGCGGACGTGGGGCGAGAACATCGCTGCCCGTGTCGGCTTCGGCCTCCTCGGCTTCATCGCCATCATCCCGGCGGTGGTCGTCGTGGCTGCAGCGGGTGCCATCGGAGGTGCCGCCCTGGTCCTGGGCATCCTCGTGGCCGTCCCGTACGTGGCCCTGCTCGTCGTCGTGCTGACCGCCCTCAACGCCGTGTTCCAGACGGCGCTCTACCTCTATGCCACGACCGGAGTCGTCCCGACCGGATTCGCCGACTCGAACCTGCAGGCGAGCTTCAGCACCCGCTGACGCCTACGCGAGACGACCCCCGCCGAAGCGGGGGCCGATCGCACGGTGGGAAACCGTGTCCAGCAGTGGCTCCTCAGCCGGCCGCCAGTGCCCACAGGCTAGGGACACGGCGATTACAACGGTCGTAGGCGTGGGGAAGGGCAGGGCCCTAGGATCCGCGATCCGTGACCGACGCCGCCACCGAAGGGGTGCTCTCCACCGACCAGCTGGGCCGCTACCGCGGCGACGGCTTCCTCCTCGTCCAGGACGCGGTTCCGCCGGACGTCCTGAGGCGTCTACGCGAGGTGTTCGACCTCTGGACCGAGGAAAGCAGGAACCACGACGGGCCCTACGGCGAGACGATCGACGGTCGGCCCCGCTTCGACGTGGAGCCCGGCCACTGCGCCGAACATCCCGGCCTCCGCCGTGTGGCGTCGCCCACCGAGGTGTCCGACGACTATCTGGCCTTCATGCGCGACAACATCGCTCTGGACGCCACGACCCAGGTCTTCGGGCCGAACCTGCGGTTCCGGGAGTCGAAGGTCAACGCCAAGCTCCCCGGCACGGCCACCCACCTGAAGTACCACCAGGACATCCCCTTTGGACCGCTCACCAACCAGGACCTGATCACCGTCCTGTTCCTCCTCGACGATGTGACCGACGACAACGGCCCACTCGAGGTGGTGCCGGGCAGCCACCTCGGCCCCCTCTACGACCACTGGCACGAGGGCGTGTTCACCGGTGCCGTCAGCGACGAGGTCACCAAGTGGGCTGAGGCCCGGTCCGTCGGCTGCCTGGGCACGGCCGGATCGGCCTACCTGCTGGACGCCCGACTGCTCCACGGCTCGGCACCGAACCTCTCGGCGGGACCACGCACGCTGTTCATCGTCCAGTACCACGCCGAGGACGCCTATCCGCTGGCTCCCAACCACCTGCCGAGCGTCCACGACGGCGAGATCGTGCGGGGCAGGCACACCAACCGGGTCCGGTGTACCGACTGGGAGGTCGACCTACCCCTGAAGCCCACCATGGCCTCCTTCTTCGCCCAGCAGGCCGACCCCGTGCCGGAAGCCGGGTAGCGCCACCCGGGCTCAGCGGGGGCGCTCGCCGTAGTCACCCCATGGAGCGTCCCGCTCCCGTATCACCTCACGGAAGCCCTTGTCGGCGAACGACTCGGCCCACCTGTAGGCCTCCTCGGTGTGACGGGTCACCCCGTCGAAGAAGGTGCCCAGCATCTGGGAGGTGCGCAGGCCCATGTTCTCGTAGGCCTGGTTGATCAGCAGCTTGTTCAGTGCCAACTGGTTCGCCGGGATGTGGCGGAAGCGACGGGCCTCCTCCTCCACGAAGGCGGCCAGGTCGTCCGGCTCGCAGACGTGGCTGACCAACCCGATGCGGTGTGCGGTCTCGGCGTCGATTGCCCTACCGGTCAGCAGGAACTGCTTGGCGTGCTCCAGGCCCAGGCGGTACACCCAGAGCATGGTGGTGGGCGTGCCGAAGATGCGGCTCGGGGCATAGCCGATGTGGGCGTCGCCGGCCATGTAGAGGAGGTCGGCGCACAGGATCAGGTCGGTGGCACCACCGATGGCCCAGCCCTTGATCTCGCCCAGAACCGGCTTGGGGCACTCCCAGATCTTCATGAACCGGCGCACGTTGTCGCCCATGAACTGGTAGTCCCTCACCGGATCCCATGCGCCCTCACGGGGCTCCGGTCCCCTGGCCCCGTACGGGGTGGACCAACCGGGTTCGTCTCCACCGGCGGTTCCCACGCCTCCCCCGGCAGGGGAACCTGCAGTCAGGTCGTAGCCGGCCGTGAGGGTGTCACCTGCGCCCCGCAGGACGACCGCAACCACGTCGGCCGACTTCGTGGCCGCGTCGATCCCGTCGGCGATCCCCTGGATCACCGCGTCGGTGAGCGTGTTCTTCTTCTCGGGGCGGTTGATCGTGATGATCGCGATGTCGTCGCGTTCCTCGTACAGCACGGGGTCGGTCATGGTCGCGAGCCTCGCACGGGTCTGGTCAGCCCACCACCACACCGGCCACGCCGACGAGGACGAAGCCGAGGCCGAGCGCCTGGACGGGGCGGACGCTGTCGCCGAAGACCAGCCGGCCGATGGCCACGCTGACCGCCGGGAACATTGCGCCCGTCACGGCCGCCGACAGGACATCGGCCTGGATTCCCAGCAGGTAGAGAACCGAGGCGACGCCACCGAACACCCCGGACCAGAGCGCCGTCCACCTCACCGCGCCCCGGGGCACGACCGGAGAATGCACGACCACGGCGACCACGGCGGTGAGCAGACAGGCGACCACCCGCTGGACCACCGCTGGCCAGGAGCCGCTGGCCGACGAGGTGCCGATCAGGACCGCCAGGGCGACGCCATAGCCGAGGCCCGAGGCGGCCCCCCACAGGAGGCCCGCCCGTGTCCCGGATCCGGCGCGGCTGCCGGCGGTGATGAACAGCAGGCCCACGAGGGCCACGCCCACGCCGAGAAGGGCCAGTCCGGTCGTCTCCGCTCCCCCGGCGACAGCGACGCCGAACGGTAGGACGACGGTCATGGTCGCCACCATCGGAGCGATCATCGTCGCAGAGCTCCGCATGAGGCCGCCGAGGTAGGCGACCATGCCGATGCCGAACCCGACCCCTGAGATGGCTCCCCGACCGAGGTCCTCCCAGTCGGGTCGGCTGGGTAGCCACAGGAGCATCGTGAACGCGGTCATGGCGGCGACGCCCTGCGAGACGACGGAGACGGCAAGCACCCCGGTGGCCTTGGCGCCGCGGCGGCCGAACATCTCCGACATGCCCACCGACAGGGAGCTGAGGGCTCCGAACAACGCACCCATCAGGGGTACCGAATCGTCTTCGACATCGCCGGGACACTAGGTGCGCCAACCACCGGGGACCTAGGGTCCCGCGCCAACATCGTGACTGCGTGCCGGGTCGGTGGCAGCCGAAAACCGACAGGAGACCAGATGGGTACCACCACCCTGCTCGACGGTGGCATGGGACAGGAGCTGATCCGACGCGGGGCTCCCCGCTCCGCGGAACTCTGGTCGGCCTGGGCGATGCTGGAGGACCCCGAGCTGGTGGCCACCGTCCACGCCGACTACGCGTCGGCCGGTGCAGACGTCCTGACGACCAATAGCTACGCCACCTTCGTCGACCGGCTCCGTCCCCATGGGCTGGCCGATCGAGCCGAGGAGCTCACCCGGCTCGCCGGGAGCCTCGCCCGGGATGCCGCAGACGCCGCCGGACGCGACGTCCGGGTGGCGGGCTCGCTTCCTCCCCTCCGCCACAGCTACAACCCCTCGCCGGACGCCGCCTACGCCCAACTGCACGACGAGTACCTGCAGATGGTCGGATACCTCGCCGACCACGTAGACCTCTTCGTATGCGAGACCATGGGCGCCTGCTCCGAGGCTCGGGCTGCAGCCGACGCCGCTCGGACGTCGGGAAAGCCGGTCTGGGTCTCGTTCACCCTGCAGGGAGGCGACGGTCAGGGCCTGCTGGACGGCACCCCGTTCAACGAGGCCTG
>Ga0207962_1000326_pt1 | contig 15287 bp, 9 predicted proteins | sample Knorr_S15_td_AAI_FD_185603 | JGI IMG/M metagenome (GOLD analysis project Ga0207962, IMG submission 185603) | Marine microbial communities from Southern Atlantic Ocean transect - Knorr_S15_td_AAIW_ad_750m_LV_A (SPAdes) (version 2) | ecosystem: Environmental > Aquatic > Marine > Oceanic | place... | reverse complement strand
CCTTTTGCCTCATAAGCACCGCCTTATATGCAGCGGATAATGGATGGGTAACACTCATCGATGGCACTGATGGGATGAATAACTTTAACCAACTGGGTAATGCGAACTGGTCTGGCCAGATGAGCGCTATACAGGCAACAGAAGGAAGCGGTGCGTCTTTCCTGGTCACCAAGCGAGACTATAGTGATTTTGTACTACGGGTAGAATTTTGGGCGAGCAATGATGCCAACAGTGGTATTTTTCTGCGTTGCCAGGATTCCGCAAATATCAATGATAGAAATTGTTATGAGGCCAATATCTTCGACCAACGCCCAGACCCTGCTTATGGAACTGGTGGTATAGTGCACATTGCGCCGGTGGAAGAGCCTAGGCCAAAGGCTGGCGATAGGTGGAATGTGTATAAGATTATCCTACAGAATGACCACTTGGTCGTAGAACTGAACGGTAAGAGAACCGTTGACGTAAGAGATGGCCAGTTTTCGACTGGGCCATTCGCATTGCAATGGGGTCGAGGTGTAATGCGCTTTCGAAAAGTCGAAGTAATGGAATTGTAATTGAGGAAATAAAATAAGTAAGGGGTCAGATCCTACTTCGACCCCTTACCAAAATAGAACTAATCAATAATAGTTAGTAGTTGTCGTAACCTTCGGTGAGTTCGATAAAGACGCCAGAGGGATCGGTGATAAAAGCTATTTTCAACTCTATCTCGGGTATTTCTCTAAAAGTTACATCGAAATTTACACCCTTAGCCTCTAACTCTTTGCAAAATGCTTCTAGGTCATCAAATTCGAAACCGATATGATCAATTGCTGCTCCCCGAGTAGGTTGGCGGCTACCATCGGCAACCCCGAAACTAAGATTCATACCAGGTGCGTTTGTGGTGGTTTGAATCGAGCCTCTCGGGCGAACTTCCAGTCCGAAAATATCGGTATACCAATCTAGCAGTTCTTCATGACCTTCAGTCCTGAAATGAATGTGGTAACCCGTGATTTCCTCATGTAGCCCTTGATCTTCTTGTAACTCTACAGCAACTCCACCAGGGAGAGTCACATATGCGTTGTTCTGGCCCTCCGAGCCGGTGAATCCGTCAGTGACCGGCAGCCCATCCGCCTCAAGTTTTTCCAGAAAGCTAGCCATGTGACGAACCTTAAACCCGAAGTGGTCCATCTTTGTTTCTCGGGACCCCATGGTTGGTTCGCGCTCAGTGAGCGCTATTAAAAAGTTAGGGAAGCGAACGGCGGTTAGAAACCCTTTTTGCACAACCACGCCATTGAAATGTTCCGTTAGAATTCGTTTGTATTCGTCCATGTCTGCCACATTGAGGTGAATATGACCGTATGTCAGCCCGGCAGCATTGGGAGTGGCCAGCTGACTGTAAACCGGTGAAGCTAGCAGACTAAGTAAGAGTGCTGCGGGTAGAAGTTTCATTGGGAATTCTCCTTTATTGCTGTCATTTGCAGATAGCTGCAGCATAATGTCAATAAGATCAGGAGTCCATCGAGCTATGCCCCATAGGTCACATGTCTAATAGACCATAAGTCATGCTAGCGATCGATAATTTCAATTCAAAAGAGATCTGCAATCGAATCATTGTTAACAGGCTTTTATTGGCCGCTATCATAGTTTTATTAGTTTCCTGCGAGAACCTCTCTGAGGTGGAACGAATTAGGGTCAAATCTTTCGGTATCTTGGATGATGGACGTAATGTCCAGCTCTTTACATTGAAGAATGACCGGGGAACTTCAGTCGAAATTATGGACCTGGGTGGAGTAATCGTCAGCCTGCGCACAGCTGATGCCACCGGTAACATAACGGATATTACTACCGGTTTTAACCATCCGCAGCAGTACCTTTCCGGCAGCGGATACATGGGCGCTATCGTCGGTCGCTATGCGAATCGTATTGCTAATGGCAGATTCAGTCTGGATGGGAAGCAGTACAGTCTGGCCAAGAATAATGGTGACAACGCAATACATGGTGGATTAATAGGGTTCGACAAAAAGTTCTGGCACACAGTTACCGAGTCGAAAAGCTCAGAAGCCAGCTTGAATTTAACATTGGTAAGCAAAGATGGAGAAGAAGGTTACCCTGGTAATTTAACTGCGAAGGTTACTTATACGTTAAATGACAGGGATCAACTTGTTATCGATTACTCGGCGACAACGGATAAGGTAACAGTTATAAACCTTACCCAGCATGCTTACTTTAATCTCAATGGCCATGGAACCGGTTCAGTCCTCGACCATGAGATTATGATCAATGCCGATCAATACACTCCGATCGATAATGAATCCATACCGACGGGCGAACTTGCATCGGTCGAAGGTACACCATTGGATTTTCGAACTGCAAAACCTATAGGTGTCGATATTAATTCAAACCACGAGCAAATTAGACTCGGGTCAGGTTTCGATCACAATTTTATAATCAGTCATGCGGTGGAAGGAGAATTAACTCTCGCTGCCTCAGTATTATCTCCTTCTACAGGTAGAACGCTAAACGTTTATACCGATCAACCGGGAATGCAGTTTTATACAGGAAATTTTCTGAATGGAACTTTAAAAGGAAAAGATGGGGCGGTATATGCCCAGCGTAACGCTTTCTGTCTGGAAACCCAGCATTACCCGGATAGCCCAAACAAACCAAACTTCCCATCGACGATATTAAGGCCTGGAGAGCAGTATGCTACCCGCACAGTTTTTGAATTTGGCGTGAACAGAGAGAGGTAACCGTTAGATTTTTTTCTGTTTTAGTTTTAATATAGTGATCGACGCTAGTAAAAATATAGGTTATTGATTATAAAGGTATAATTAATTCTTTAATAACCGATTCTAGGACTTTAGGAGTAGGAAACAAGGCATGTGGTTACAAGCTTTGAATACTTAGATTCTCAGTAACTGGTTGTCATAATTTACGGGAAAAGTCCTAAGAAACTCAATAACTAACAATTGGCATTGCAGCAAGAATTGGGGCCCTTCATGAAGATTCGTTCTTGGCTTACGCGAAAAACCGCTACAGCAATATTTTTATTTGTAGCCTATTATTTTGTAAGTGGTCCGATCATGGCTCAGACCACGGAATCAGCCGTTGATTTTAATCGCGAGGTCCGGCCTATACTTTCGCAAAATTGTTTCCAGTGTCATGGACCTGATACAACGAATCGTCAAATGGGATTACGCCTGGATGTCCCTGAAGGTTTTTTCGGGGACAGGGGTCCTTTTGGTGGCCCGGTCATAATTCCAGGGAATGCTGAAGATAGTCCGCTTTATCAACGGCTTACCACCCAGACAGATGCATTACGCATGCCTAGAGAAAGGGACGCTCTTACCAGCAATGAAATAGAAATAGTTCGTCTATGGATTGAGCAAGGTGCTCTATGGGAAAGCCACTGGGCTTTTGTTGCTCCGGAACAGCCACCTGTGCCCGAAGTAAAAGATGAAGCTTGGCCTCATAATGCAATTGATAATTTTGTATTGGTTAGGTTAGAGCAGGAGGGGCTGAACCCTTCGGCAGAAGCTGATCGTGCCACGTTGATACGACGCGTGTCTCTTGATTTAACCGGGCTACCCCCAACCCCAGAGCAAGTCGATGCATTTTTAAATGACTCATCCCGCGATGCTTACGAGAGGGTGGTTGATCGATTGTTGCAATCGCCCAGATATGGTGAGCGCATGGCAGTTGAGTGGCTCGATGCCGCACGCTACGCCGATACCAATGGCTACCAAACTGACGGTGAGCGCACCATGTGGCGTTGGCGTGACTGGGTGATCGGTGCTTATAACGATAATATGCCTTTCGACCAGTTCACAGTCGAGCAGTTAGCTGGTGATATGCTTCCTAATGCCACTTTGGAACAGCGAATCGCTACAGCATTCAATCGCAACCACAGTTTGAGTGCTGAGGGGGGCATCGACCCGACAGAATTCCTGGTCGAATACGCGGTGGATCGTGTAGCTACGACATCTACTGTTTGGCTAGGGTTAACCATGGGATGTGCTCGCTGTCATGATCACAAATTTGATCCTGTTCGACAGACAGAATTTTACGAAATGACAGCGTTTTTTAACAATATCCCCGAGCGCGGCAAGGGATTCAAATACGTTAATTCGCCTCCTTTTATTTCGGCGCCCACAGCGGATCAGCAAACCGAACTTGATCAGCTGGAGGCCGAGCTTGGCGAAGCTCGCCTGGCATTTTTAGAACTGGAAGGTGAAATAGAGATTGAACAGCAAAAGTGGGAGGATTCTCTCGGAGGCACAACGGACCTTGACGCAGAGGTAGACTGGAATATTCGCGATCAGCTCCTGGTGCATCATACTTTCGATGGAGATATTTCCGGTGCTCATGTGGGTCAAGCGGGCGAAGCCACGCTGGAAAACGGTCTACCACATTTTGTCGATGGCCGATTATCAGCCGCTGCCAGCTTTGATGGCGAACGCTTTATCACTGCGGGAAATCAGCCGGATTTAGGCTACGAAGATAAATTCTCTCTGGCGGCTTGGATTTACCCGGCCACAGACACCGGGGTAATTTTTTCAAGAGCCAGCGAAGGTGATCAAGGCGAGGTAGGCTGGGGTCTCTACCTGGAAGGAGGTAAGCTCCGGTTAAATCTGTCCACGCGGATTCTCGATGACGGTGCTGCGGCGGAAACTACCGCTGACATTCAACTCAATAGATGGCAACACGTACTTGCTACCTATGATGGCTCGAAGACGCCAGATGGCATGCGTATTTATATCGATGGCCGGCTTCAAGAACTTACACCTCTATTGGATTTGGTAGGCAACCGCCTGCCCCGACGCTATCCTCTCCGCATTGGTGCCAGTGGCTCTTCAAAACTCAATTTCCAGGGGCATATTGATGAAGTGCGTATTTACGGGAAGGTGCTAACACCAGAACAGGCTGCGGTAGTCGCAACAGCTGAAACTGTGAGCGATATAGCACGTGTACCTCCTGAACAAAGAACCAATGCTCAGGCAGACAAGCTACGACTCAGCTTTCTAAATCAGTATGCACCCTCGGAGATTCGTGGAGCTCATAAACGAGTTACGGAGCTGGAGCGAGAGCGAGAGGACTTATGGGAAGGTTTTCCAACCGTAATGGTAATGGAAGAAATGACTCCACGAAAAAAGACTTACCGTCTGAATCGGGGTGCCTATGATAATCCCGCAGAGGAAGTATTCCCGGATGTGCCGGCAATGCTGCCGCCACTGCGCGATAGGGAAGAGAAAAACCGTCTTGCCTTTGCCCGATGGATTATAGATCCGGCTAATCCCTTGACCTCACGGGTTACTGTTAATAGGTTCTGGCAGATGTATTTTGGGACCGGTTTGGTCAAGACGGCCGACAATTTTGGATCCCAAGGTGAGTTCCCCAGCCATCCTGAGTTACTGGACTGGTTGGCAACCACTTTTGTAGATTCTGGCTGGGATACAAAGAGCATGCTGCGCTTGATAGTCACAAGCGCAACCTACCGACAGTCTTCGGCCGTGGATCCGGAATTACTAAAATTAGACCCTGAAAATCGTTTACTCGCGCGCGCTGCGCGCGTTCGACTGCCGGCACAAATGATCCGGGATCAAGCGCTCTCAATTTCTCAACTATTGACTGAGAAGATCGGCGGGCCGTCCGTGGGCCCGTATCAGCCCGAAGGTTTCTGGGATGACATAGTGGAAAGGGGGCAGGAGTATCGGTTGTCAACTGGCGAGGACCTGTATAGAAGAAGCTTGTACACTTTCTGGAAACGAACAAGACCTGCGCCGTCCATGGTGATGTTTGATTCTTCAACGCGGGAGACTCATATCGTGATGTCAACCAGGACGAACACGCCGCTGCAGGCATTGAACCTGATGAACGATGTTACTTATACCGAAGCGTCACGAGCTTTGGCAGAACGAGCAATGAAACAGAATAAAGAAGCCGGAGAGAATCTAGCGTACATGTACCGTCTAGCTACGGCCCGCAAACCCGATAGTGAGGTAAGCTCTATTCTGATGAATTCATTTGATGGGCACTTGGAAAGATACCGGTCCGATAGAGCTGCGGCATTGCAGCTGGTCAGCACCGGAGAATCACTAAGAGACGAAACCTTGGATATCGCCGAGTTAGCCGCTTATCAGATGGTTGCTAGCTTGATTCTCAATTTAGACGTAACGATAACGAAGGACTAAAGTCATGAATCCTATCGATGATCGCAAACAATTTTTAAGTCGGCGCAATTTTCTCAGCCTGGCCAGTACTAGTCTGGGGGCCACCGCCTTGAACGCATTGCTGAGCCAGGATCTCTATGCTCAGAATCCAAAAATATTTGGTGGGTTACCAAGTCTTCCTCATTTCGCACCCAAGGCAAAACGTGTCATTTACCTTTTCCAATCCGGTGGACCGTCTCAACACGAACTATTCGATTACAAGCCGACTCTGGCCAACATGGTAGGGCAAGATCTTCCGCCGTCGGTCCGTGGAAATCAGCGGGTTACCACAATGACATCGGGACAAGAAAGTTTTCCGCTAGTACCGTCCGTCTATGGCTTCTCCCAGCACGGAGATTCCGGAGCGTGGGTCAGCGAGTTAATGCCTCATACCGCCGAGATCGTCGATGATCTGTGTTTCATTAAGACCATGCATACTGAGGCAATTAACCACGATCCTGGTATTACATTTTTCCAGACCGGAGCTCAGCTTGCTGGAAGACCGAGCATAGGAGCATGGTTAGATTATGGTTTGGGCAGTATGAACCAAGATCTACCGACTTTTGTCGCCATGGTATCAATAGGCACCGGGAACGGTGGTCAGCCACTCTATGATCGCCTCTGGGGTAGTGGCTTTCTGCCAACCAAGCACCAAGGCGTTAAATTTTTAGCCAGTGGTGATCCGGTCCTGTATCTTTCGAATCCGCCCGGTGTTGGGAGCACAACGCGGCGTCGCTTCCTTGATGATCTGGCCCAGCTTAATCAACTCACCCGCGACGAGTTTGGCGATCCGGAAACAAGCACTCGGACCACCCAATACGAAATGGCATATCGTATGCAAACCTCGGTGCCGGAACTCAATGATTTATCTGATGAATCGGAGAGCACTTTTGAGCGCTACGGGCCAGACGCGAGAAAACCTGGGTCTTTTGCTCGCAATTGTCTATTGGCTAGACGCCTAGCCGAACGAGATGTTCGGTTTATTCAATTATTTCATCGAGGCTGGGATCAGCACACAAGGCTACCGGGTGGCATTCGTAATCAGGCGCGAGATGTTGATCAGGCCCAGGCCGCATTGATAAAAGATCTGAAGGAACGAGGTTTGCTCGACGATACTTTGGTGGTATGGGGTGGTGAGTTCGGTAGGAGCGCTTATTGCCAAGGTAAATTTACTGAAGAGGTCTATGGGCGTGACCACCATCCCCGATGCTTTACCATGTGGATGGCCGGAGGCGGTGTTAAACCGGGTATCACTCACGGCGAAACTGATGAATTCTCCTATAATATCGTTAAGGACCCGGTACATGTGTATGACCTGCACGCTACCATACTGCACTTACTGGGTATTGATCACACCAAATTGACTTATCATTACCAGGGTAGGGACTTCCGCCTTACAGATGTGCATGGTGAGGTAGTGAACAATATTTTGGCTTGAGAGCTGTTATCCACGGTTTTTAATTATGGGCAATTTATTGCAAAGAATGGATTGCGCAAATGAAACAAGCTATATAATTACTGAATTTAAATCTATGAACATAAAGCTAGTTTACTACAGGTTATTCAAGCAGCGCTTTTTGGAGCATCCACGTTAGCTAGTCATGCACAATAAACGCTGATGTCATATAAAAACGAAGTAATACTTTAAGTTCCTCTCTCGCCAAACAACATTGTGACGTTTATCCGTCGGTTTTCATAACCCTCTTTAAATTCAAATTTATCTGTTTCATGAATTAAGTTGGAATTGAATATAACAATTCTATTTTCATTGTAAGGTATAACCGATTTTTCATTGTTGTTATCTTCAAGGTGTTCCAAAATTTTCTCTGTATCATTGTTAAATGTCTTGGAATCCCACTCCAATGGTGCCACCGTGTTGTAAACGACTAGTCCTCCGGATGAAGAATTTAAGTTTGCTGCTTTGGGGGTGACCCAGAAATTTACATTTACAGCAGCATAATCTGCATGCGCGTTTATCCCCGTCAAGGGACTATCATTCTTGTAGGCGCGACTATCATACTTATAGGCCCATAATTGTTTTAATGGATGATTTTTAAAGATTTTGGGGAAAGTTGTTCGCATTTCTTCTGCGATTTGGAAAAATAAAGGACAGGCCAGACCATCTCTCAGATAAGCACCTATATACCCTCCCTTATGGAAGAAATCGAACCATATGGTGCTACCAAGTAGGAAATGACGGATAGAATCAAGGGCAACAGGGGTCAGAAAATTATCAAAATAAGTCAAGTCAAAGTCATGCTTAAAATAATTTTCTGTAATCTTTTCTATATCGAGGGTGTTGCTTAAAGTAGGGCCAGGTAACTCAGGCGCTTCAAGTACATGAATTGAACGATTATAGGTATCCATTAAAAGTTTCTGATACTTATCGGTTAATGGAATGATTTCGCCATCGTTTGTCGGCCAATTTATTTCTGATGAGACAGCCTTATAAACGTTAACAAGAGCCTGAAACTTTTCACTCTCATAACCTGAAGCAGCTAAATACTCGAACTGTTCAATATCATGTTTCATTTTAGCTTTGCTGATTAGCCGGAAGCTTTGATGCTGCGGATCGACTGGATTTTTACCCCGAACTAATTCGAAACTCTTCTTGTACTGAACTAGAGCGTCTTCTAATTTGCCGAGTTCTTGCAGGGTGACACCCAAGTTGCTATGGGCATCTGCATAGTCTGGCTTCAGCGCTATCGCTTTTCTGTAGCTTGCTTCAGCGTCTTTTGATCTGCCAAGTTCTCGCAGTGTGATACCCAAGTTGCTATGGGCTTCGGCATAGTCAGGTTTGAATGCTATCGCTTTTCTGTAGCTTGCTTCAGCGTCTTTTGATCTGCCAAGTTCTTGCAGCGTGTTACCTAAGTTGTAATGGGCTTCGGCATAGTCAGGTATCAATACTATCGCTTTTCTGTAGCTTGCTACAGCCTCTTCTAATCTGCCGAGTTCTTGCAGCGTAATACCCAAGTTGTAATGGGCACGTGCATAGTCTGGCTTAATTAAGAGCGCTTTGTTATAAGCAGCGCTAGCCTCCTCGAATTTGCCCTGAGATTGGAACGCTGCCCCTATATTGTTATGGGCTTCAGCGAAATCAGGCTTGATTAGGAGCGCTTTGTTATGAGCAGCGATAGCCTCCTCGAGTTTGCCCTGAGCGTTGTTCGCAGCACCTAGCAGGTTCCAAAGCAGAAATGATTGCGGGAATTCCTGTGTTAACCGATCGCATTCTTGAGTAACTGTCCTAATTTGACCCTTATTATATAAGGCTATGAGTTGATTAAGGGTTTCATCTGATGGATTTTTTCCAGCCAAAGTGCCTGGCTTTGGTTGGGATAGTTTAGCAAGGCCTTGCTTAGCCCTGGTGTTGCTTGGAAACACTGCTAGTACAGAATGATAAAGCTTGACTGCCTCATCCATTTGACCATTTCTTTCGTGGGATTTAGCTTTCCGCAAAGCTCGATCGACGCTTAGTTTTGTCATTATGCTTTCGTGAATAGAAATTTATTCCAGTTGATCGTCAAGTCACTGCTAAACCACATCATAATTCTGTATTTGAGCCTATGTTCATCCAATATAGTATGTAATAGTCCGAGATGGAACCAAACAGAACAAGTAGGGGGTGCCCCGGGGATGCTTTAGCGCCTTGAAGATTTCGTCCTAATTCCTGTTTATCCAGTTTATAATGCATGGGTTCTAGAGTTAAAGAGCAGAAGAAATGAAGCGGATTTTTTTCACATTAGCCTTTTTGTTATCTGGTCAGCCGGTATGGGGTCAGGAAGCAGGCGAAAGCGAGATTGAAGAGATTATTGTCATTGGCGAACTATCCAGATCTGCAGTGAGGGCACAGATTGTCCGCGTAGAGAACGACATCTATCGCTTCTACAATGAACATAATGGCAACCAAAAATTGGACATCGAATGCAGGGAAATCGCACTCACTGGCACCAGAATCAAACAGCGTGTCTGTGAACCTGTATTTTGGACAGAAGCGCGAGCACAAACGACCCAGGAATTTTTTCAGGAATTTACTGCATCTGTCGATCTAGAAAATTTAAGTGAATGGGTAGAACAAGAAACAGGCGAAATGAATCGAGTCTATGCAGAGTTGATTCAGAAGCACGTCTCTTTTGCAGAAGCGTTATTGATCCTTGAGGATTTGAAAGGGCGATTGGAAGAACTGGGCGGCTGATCGGTTTTCTATTCAGTTCCTTTACTGCATCTATGTAACTTACAATCGTCTTTAACGGGCATGCTTAAACGTTTTTTATTACTTCTGCCGAAATCCTGGAAGTTCCGGATAAAATCCGTGTTGTTTGCTCCCTTTGACCTTTTTGATCATTTAAGAGGAAAGCGTAAGCAGCTTACTCCACGCCGGAGTTTGTTGTTTGTCGGGCGGGGTGACTTTGTTAGGATCGGAAGGGAGTTTCTCGATATCTTCAAGACGGAGGCAGGTCTGCTTCCATCGGACACAGTGCTTGATGTTGGGTCGGGAATCGGCCGTATGGCTATCCCATTAACTGATTATTTGGAAAACCGATATGAGGGTTTTGACGTCGTACCAGAAGGTGTGAACTGGTGTCAAAAATATATTTCGTCCAGATTTCCAAACTTCAATTTTCAATTGGCAGACATTCATAACAGGTCTTATCACCCATCAGGCAAAGTCAGGGCCAATGCTTATGTATTTCCCTATGAGCAGGATTCGTTCTCGTTTGTATTCGCGACGTCTGTTCTAACTCACCTGTTACCAGACGCGGTGGATAACTATATTAGTCAGATTGCACGGGTATTGAAACCGGATGGCCGATGCCTTCTCACGTTCTTCCTATTGAATGATAGGTCTCGCGAAAATCTGGAGTGTGGTCACGCACAAGCAGATTTCAAATTTGATAATGGAACGTACAGTATTGTCGATAAGGATATGCCGGAAAACGCCGTGGCTTATGACGAGGGATTTGTTGAAGCTTTATTAGATAGCCATGGGCTGTGCCCTACTAGTGTGAGTTATGGCTCCTGGAGTGGTAGCTTCGGCTGCTTGAGCTTCCAGGATGTTGTCATTGCAACTTTTAAGAGGTGACCATGGGGAGTTGTCTGAATTACTACGTATAAGAGTCAGGAGTAATTCTGAACAGCACCGATGAATTTGAATGGAAGTCAAGTGCTCCCTTGGTAAGCCTTGTAAACAAAAAGGAATAAGTATTAGTGCACTTTAAAAAGAGGTTCGGTATTTTTCTACTGTTGATGTTTGCGTTTCCGGTTTCCAATGCACAAGGTAATGTCTGGAGCGGTCTGAAGAGAACCCAATACGATTCTGCAGCTTCTACCCTCCGAATACCCTGCGCCGTGCTTAAGGGGGAAGATGGGAATAGCCTGCCAGAATTCGCTCCAGCTTATGCCTTGAATCTGTTTTTGCTGAATGCGGAGATTGAGAATATTTTGTTCCGGCTAGCGGATCCGATTCAGGCTTTCGATGTAACCCCCGAAAGTTGTCTTGATACCCTTACTTTAGCCAGTGACGGTTCCAGCGTAACCTATGAAACCATGTCAGCCGAGATCGATAGTGATGCGATGGCGAATGCAGACCGCTTTTACACCCTCGAATTGCAAGCAGAATTGGGCGGGAGCGCTATTGATTTTTCTGTTGTCAGTGCGGAGAGTCGTAACTACACACGCCCTTTTTACAATGCTGAAATTATGGAAGGTTATCCACCCCTCAGACCTTTTTATGCGGATTATGTCTATGATGATCTGTATATCGATGCAGGCTACAGTTCATTGGGCGAAAATCTCGTGGTTTATGAGCCTGGACGCATCGTTTTTAACTGCTTTTATTCCGATCCGGATAACTTGCTCGAAGTCGTGGAAGTGGTCGGGAACAACACGCGCTATCGGCTTAAATCGTCCGTTGATATGGCTGACTATGGTAAAACTTTTTCCGTAAATTGCACGATATTTAACCAAGACCTAAATCGGCTGGAAGACACGGTTCCTATATTTACCTGGTTTATAGTTTTTTAGTAACTAGTGGAGAAGCTTCTATCTATAATTTTCGGATATTTTGGTGTTTCACAGATTGTGTTTTCGGGTTATTAAAACCTTCCCTAAGAATTTTACGTTCTATTGAAATGTAGCTGCAAAAAAAAACGGCCCTTTCGTAAGAAGGGGCCGCTTTTTTTCGATCAGAGTCTAAATTAGAACTCCATTGTGATCCTTCCGTAGATCAGTCGTCCTCGTGCGTCATAGAGAATCGATTCCATACCGGCGAAGTCATTAACTCGCTGTGGCATTCGATCGAAACAGTTCCTACAACCGAGGGTTACGTCAAAAGAGCCACCGAACAGTTCCAGACCGCGGTAGTTATAAGCGGCGTCTGCAACAGTGGAAGCTCGGAGTACATCACGGATGGCGGGATCAAAAGGTGTGAAATACTGGAACGTTGTAATTCCCTTCCAGTTATACCCGTCAAAGTCCACCTCGTCGATGTAACGACCAATGAGATTGGCGCTGTGACTACCCATTACCCATCCAAGGCGTACGTTGCCCTTTAACTCTGGAAGCGGAGGAGCCTCACCAATGAAGCGGTTACGCTTTCCGAGTGGAGAAGTGACTGCATCGGTAGGAAACTTCTGGTATTCCCACTTATCGATTTTGGTCACATTCGAGTTAATGGTCATGGTACCCGCATCGAGATCTCCCAGGCCTATCATGCTGAATGCATCACCAAGATCAAACTGATAGCTGACCTGGAGGTCAAAAGCCTCCACAAGCATCATAGAAGCATTGGATGTACCCACAACCACTCGTAGAATCTGACCTAGGTCGGTCGGGTTACGTTCAATACGTGGGTCACTACCGCTATCATTCCATGCTTGAAGCTGAGCATAGCTGGGTAAGCCAGTGCCGCTAAAGCCAGTTGCTTGTTTGAAGTTGTTAAAGTCCAAATTCAGCAGCTGTTGCGGGTCGACACTAACGAAACGATCTCTAAAGTCAGTCTTACTATAGTTAAGATCGATACGAAGGTTGTCGATTGGCTCTAAGGTTATACCAGCACTCGATGTATCCGCTGTTTCCGGGGTCAGGCCCGGGTTACCGGATTGACACCGGCGAGCATATGCAAAGAACGTACTAAATGGGTCATCGATATTACTGAGATTGCAACGCTCTGGGGCATACAGTGAGTTCAGGCCGGGGGCGACAAACGCTGTGCCCTTAGTAGCACGAACAGTCAACCAGTCAAACGGGCTGTAAGTGATACCGAACTTCGGATCACTTGAGCTCTGGCCGGTGTTATACGTCTCATTACGAGATGCTGCAGTGAGTTCGAGGTTATCCAGTACCGGGATAGCAATCTCTACGAACCATGCATCGACATGCCGTTGATGGTTGGCCGGTATATCTTGTTGGCCATTATAGAGATCGCCGCTCTGCGCCAGGTTAAACGGCTTGTAATCGAAACCGTTACCTCGACGTTGTGCACCTATAGCCATGGCGATAGGTCCGCCAGGCAATTCAAAATTGCCCATGGGCACCTGACCGTTCATTATGACGTCCATTGTGTACATATCGGAATCCGTCTGACCACGCAGCATCTGTGTGGGGAAGATAGAATCGGCTACAGCTTGGCTGTTGGTATAGGGATCAAGCACGTTATCGCTGACCGCGAACGGGCTGAAACATGAATCTCTGTGTAAAAGAGTGTCACAGTTCAGACCCTGCTCAATTGCCGAAAAGCTCTGGTTGTTTTCACGCCAGATACTAAGCTTTTCAAACACGTTAACGGAGGCAACACCGTCCCACCCTTCCAGGAAAGGTACGGGAAAGCTCAGATCTGCATTAAATCGAACTGATCGCTCCCGAGAGAATCCAGGGAAGCTACCGTTGCCGTTGTGACCAGCCGCGCGAGTCTGTGACTTACCGAAGGGGCGCCATCCAGAGAACGTAACGTCCTCATTAAATGGGATACCGTTTACCGGATCAAGGAGAACTGGACCGTATGGGTGGGCCGAGGTAATGGGGCCTCGGTCAGGTAGTCCATCGCCGTCACGGTCTGCCGCCAGCACCGGAGCCCCACTGGCGTTGACCGCCTGGTATGGGTTGCCGGGTAACTCACCACGAATCACCGGTAAGTCAGCTACACGACCACCTGGGTTGGAAGCTGAATTCTGGCCATCGTACGTCTCATTGTTATAGTGAGCCTGGAGGTTGAGACTCCAGTTATCATCGAATTCGTACGCCGCATTGGCATAAAACACCCCTTGTTGGTCGTGGGGATTCAGTTCCCACCACTCGCCGAAGTCCATCCGGCAGAGCGACCCCGGGGGCCATTGGCTACCATTACGGTTAGACCCAACGTTGGTAGGGTCTTCACGTTCGGCTCCACCACAATTTGCATCAGCTCGTCGTGCGGTAGAGCCAGTTAGCGTTCCGTCTTCATTTCGAGTCGGTACACGAAATTGACCAGGGTTACCTGATGAAGATACGTTGAAACCGGAATAGAACAGTTTCGGTCGATCGACCCAGCGCAGATTTTCGTTATCTCGCCATTGAAGGGCCGTTACGATGTCCCAGCCACCAACATCACCGCCCCACAACATGGAGTACATTTGCTCCATGTAGTCGCCACGGCTATCTTGCTGGTTGAAGGCTTCAAACTTAAAACCATCATAGGACTTTATAGGTACGAAATTGACCACACCAGCCACCGCCGCGGAACCGTATAGTGCCGCAGCACCGTCCACCACGATATCAAGACGTTGAATCGCAATCTGAGGGAGCATTATGTTAGTGTTGCCATCGCCAGGTCGCTTACCGTCTACAAGGTCTAACGTAGCGCCAGCACCGAGTCCGCGGATATTAACCCGCGTTTCGGTTGCACCGGAGCCCGGTGTGATATTGGATGAAATCGACGACCCCTGGTTAAAACTCAGGTTGTGTACGATGTCACCTATGTTAGGAGTTCCTTCCGCAGCAATATCCTCAAGGGTTAACTGGGTAAGGGGCGATGCGGACCGAAAACCCTCGGTTCGCCTGATGAAGGAGCCTGTTACAATAATTTCCTCTACTTCTTCATCATCCTGCGCAAGTACAGCCCCGGAA
>Ga0207962_1000315_pt1 | contig 15551 bp, 13 predicted proteins | sample Knorr_S15_td_AAI_FD_185603 | JGI IMG/M metagenome (GOLD analysis project Ga0207962, IMG submission 185603) | Marine microbial communities from Southern Atlantic Ocean transect - Knorr_S15_td_AAIW_ad_750m_LV_A (SPAdes) (version 2) | ecosystem: Environmental > Aquatic > Marine > Oceanic | place... | reverse complement strand
GAAGACCATACGGTCGCGCAGAATTCCCGCGTTATTGACCAGGATGTCGAGGCGCCCCCAGGCGTCGATGGCCTGTTGGACCATCTCGCCGGCTGCCGCGAAGTCGGCGACATTGGCTCCGTTGACCAGGGCCTGGCCTCCCATGGCCTCGATCTCGGCCACCACCTCCTGAGCCGGGCTGAGGTCCCCGCCGGCGCCGTCCACGTCACCGCCCAGATCGTTGACGACGACCTTGGCGCCTTGGCTGGCCAGCATCAGGGCGTGTTCCCGGCCGATGCCCCTTCCAGCGCCGGTGACGATGGCCACCCGGCCGTCACAGAGGTTGCCCATGATTGGATCTCCCGTTTCTCTCTCGGTCGTGGCCAGCCTGCCACCGGGGCGGCCTGGCGGCCCAGCCGGGATGCGCGACCCGCGGTCGGACAAGCCTAGGGTCATCCGGCACCGGACCGGACCGGTGAGGGGGAGGCGATGGACTACGAGAAGGGCCTGGTCGAGGTGGCCGACGGGGTCCACGCCTATCTGCAGCCGGACGGCGGCTGGGGGTGGAGCAACGCCGGGCTGCTGGTCGGCCACGACGCCTCCCTGCTGGTCGACACCCTTTTCGACCTGCACCTCACCTCGGAGATGCTCGACGCCATGACCCCGGTGACGGCATCTCGCCCGATCGGGACGGTGGTCAACACCCACGCCAACGGCGACCACTGCTACGGCAACCAGCTGGTGGCCGGCCCGGGACAACGGATCGTGACCACCGAGGCGGCGGCGGCCGAAATGTCGGCCGTGCCCCCGTCTCTGCTGACCGCTCTGGTGAACAGCGATCTGGGCGAGGTCACCAACCGTTACGTGCAGGAGGCCTTCGGGCCGTTCGACTTTGCCGGGATTGAAGTGCCCGAACCCGACGAGACTTTCGCCGGCGAGCTACGGCTGGAGGTGGGTGGCCGACCGGTGGAGCTGATCGAGGTCGGACCGGCCCACACGGCCGGGGACCTGATCGTGCACCTCCCGGACGCGTCGACCGTGTTTTGCGGCGACATCCTCTTTATCGGCGGCACCCCGATCATCTGGGAGGGCCCGGTGGCCAACTGGGTGGCCGCCTGCGACCGGATCCTCGCACTGGGCTGCGGGGTGGTGGTCCCCGGCCACGGGCCGCTGACCGACGCCGCAGGGGTTCGCGACGTACGGGACTATCTGGTGTTCGTCGAGGAGGCCAGTCGGGAGCGCCATGCGGCGGGCCTCACCGCCGCCGAAGCGGTGGCCGACCTGGACCTCGGCCGGTTCGGCGAGTGGGGGGAGTGGGAGCGCATCGCGGTGAACGTGCGAGCTGTCTACCGTGAGATCAACGGTGGGGACCTGTCGCCGGTCGAGTTGTTCGGCGCCATGGCCGCGCTGAGATATCCAGGGTGACCGCGACCCCAGGAAAGGGAATGGAGGAAGAAGACATGGCGTCATGTGCTTTCGTAGGACTGGGGGTCATGGGCTACCCCATGGCCGGTCACCTTCAGGCGGCCGGCCATCCGACCACCGTCTACAACCGGACCACCGCTCGGGCCGAGGCCTGGGTGGCCGAACATGGCGGCACGATGGCCGGCACGCCGGCTGAGGCGGCCGCTGGGGCCGATGCGGTGATGCTTTGTGTGGGAAACGACGACGACGTCCGGTCCGTGGTCTACGGCAACGACGGTGTGCTAGCTGGAATGGCCCCCGGCGCGACGCTGGTCGACCACACCACGGCGTCGGCACAGCTGGCCCGCGAACTGGGTGAGGCGACCGCCGAGAGAGAAATGGGCTTCGTGGACGGCCCGATCTCGGGAGGCCAGGCTGGGGCCGAGAGCGGTCAACTCAGCGTGATGTGCGGCGGCGACCCCGAAGTGTTCGCCGGTGTGGAACCGGTCATCGACGCCTACGCCAGGGTCATCGTCCTGGTCGGCCCGGTGGGCCACGGGCAGTTGACCAAGATGGTGAACCAGATCTGCATCGGTGGCCTGGTTCAGGGGCTCTCCGAGGCCTTGGACTTCGGCCGGCGGGCCGGCCTTGACGCCTCGAAGGTGATGGAGGCGATCAGTCAGGGGGCTTCGGCCTCGTGGTATCTGTCCAACCGGTCGGACACCATGCTGGACCGCCACTTCGACCACGGGTTCGCCATCGACTGGATGCGCAAGGACTTCGGGATCGTGTTCGACGAGGCTCGACGTCTAGGAGCCAGCCTGCCGGTCACCGCCCTGGTCGACCAGTACTACGGCCAACTACAGGCCCGGGGCCACGGCCGCTGGGACACGTCGTCGTTGATCGAACTTCTGCGCGACGACTAACCGGGGTTGACCCGGTCCGGGGCACGGACCGCCGGCTGGTCGGCTCTCAGGCGAGGATCTGGGACAGGAACAGCTTGGTTCGTTCTTCGGTCGGGTTGGTGAAGAAGTGCTCCGGGGTTCCGGTCTCCACGATCTGACCGCCCTCCATGAACATGACCTGGTCGGCCACCTCCTTGGCGAAGCCCATCTCATGGGTGACCACCATCATGGTCATCCCCGAGTGGGCCAGGTTCCTCATCACGTCGAGGACCTCCTTGATCATCTCCGGGTCGAGAGCCGAGGTGGGCTCGTCGAACAGCATGACTCGGGGCTCCATGGCCAGCGCCCGGGCGATGGCCACCCGCTGCTGCTGGCCGCCGGAGAGTTGACCGGGGTACTTGTGTGCCTGTTCGGGGATGCCGACCCGCTCCAGGAGGGCCATGGCCTGCTCCTCCGCCTCGGCGCGGGGCTTCTTGCGGACCCAGATGGGGGCCAGGCTGACGTTGTCGATCACCCGGAGGTGCGGGAACAGGTTGAACATCTGGAAGACCATCCCCACCTCGGAGCGGACCTTCTCGATGTTCCGCATGTCGTTGGTCAACTCCACGCCATCCACGACGATCCGACCCTCCTGGTGCTGTTCGAGTCGGTTGATGCACCGGATCCAGGTTGACTTGCCACCGCCCGAGGGGCCGAGGACCACCACGACCTCCTGTTCCCTGACAGTGGCCGTCACACCGTCAAGGGCCTGGAAATCGCCGAACCACTTGGAGACACCCTCACAGACGATCATGTCGCGGGCGCCGGACAGGTCCTTGGTCTGGCCGCCGACGGGCTCGGTTGCTGTTGCATCTGTCATGACATCACCTCGTAGGTCTCAAGATAGACCGCTAGCGCTCACCCAGTCCGGTGCGCCGTTCGAGGCGCTGGCTGGCCTTGGACATCTGGTAGGCGAAGATCCAGTAGATCAGGGACACGAAGAGGACGTTCTCCTTGGTGGTGCCCAGGAACTCAAACTGGTTCGGTATCACGTTACGGGCGATGTAGAGAATGTCGAACAGGCCGATGATGGCCATCAGCGAGGTCTCCTTGAACACCCCTATGCAGTGTCCCACCAACGGCGGGATCGAGACCCGTAGGGCCTGGGGGAGCACGATGAACACCGTCTTTTGGGACGCGGTCATGCCTACGGCTTCGGCTGCTTCGTGTTGGCCCCGCATCACCGACTGGAGGCCACCCCGGACGTTTTCGGCCAGGTAGGCCGCCGAGAACAGGATATAGCCGACGACCACGGCGGCGATCTCTGTTATCTCCATGCCGTCGGGGAGGAACAGCGGCACCACCACGCTGAAGAAGAACAGGACTGTGATCAGTGGGATCCCCCGCACGACCTCGATGAACCCGGTTGCCAGTAGCCGGAAGATCGGCATGGTCGACGTGCGGGCCAGGGCCAGGGCCACGCCCAGGGGGAACGAAATCAAGATGGTGAAGGCCGCCACCATAAGGGTCAGCGAGAAGCCGCCGAAGGGGAAGTCGCGGGGCACGTCGACCGTGGACGGGGTGTTGACCGCCGTGATCAGCCACGACGTCACGCCGAGTACGCCCAACCAGCCGACGGTGTAGCGCTTTCGGGCCTGGGGTCCGCCGGCGAACGTGGGGGCAGCCAGGGCGAAGGCGGCCAGCATGAGCATGTCGAAGCGCACGATCATCCGCATCGGTGTCAGGAACATGGCGAACCCGGCCACCAGGACCACTGCGGCGACGATCCGGCCGATCTCGCCGGTGGATGGTCGGGTGAGCCAAAGCAGCAGGGCACCTCCGAGCACTGCGTAGGCGAGGAAGATCGGGATGTCGGTCCCGATCACGTGGCCCAGGTCGAAGGCTGGGTCGCGCAACACCAGGAAGACCAGAGCGAACGGTGCTAGGAGCCAGAACACCGCAAGGGTGACGCGGAGCGGATTTACCGACAGCCGGTCCCGGAGGAAGATGCCGGCGAAGTATGCCGCCACGGCGACAATGAGCATGAGCGTCCACGGCAACTTGGTGGACAGCGCCACCGTGCCCGGTTCGGCCAACATCTTGGGGGTCCGGTCCGCGATGTAGGTGTGGCGGCCGTACGGAATCACCCACAACGAGGCCACCAGGCCGGTCAGAGCGACCACCAGCAGGGTCAGCGTGCTGACCGTCCGTTCGGTCTCCCCTTCGCCGCCGGCGCGGCGGAAGGTCTCCCCGATGGCGACTACGACCAGTGCGGCGATCAGCCACTGGACTGTGGCCCGGGCACTGAACGGGGCGAGGAAGACGAGGAGGGCGAGGGTGGCGCCGGTGGTCAGGAGCTTGCGTCCGAGTTCTGTCGCCGGCATCGCCGAGCCGGCCCGCCAGACGGCCATAGACATGCCGGTGAGAGTGAGGATGACGGCGAAGGACACCCAGATTCGGAGGTACTGCTCCTCGGGGTAGCCATGAGTCATGAGCAGTCTCAGGTTGGTGGCCGTGGCATGCCACTGACGCTCCGGGTTGAAGAGGAACCCCAGGAAGCCCCGGGACATGACCAGCAGGATGATCGTGGTGACGACGGTCAGTGCGGAGTTGAACCGGCTGGAGAAGAGGTTCGCCTTCACCCACTCGCGCGGTGGCAGCTTCGGGGTCTCAGGTGGCTCGGCGATCGGCACGTTCGCCGTCGCCACAAAACTCGAAAGCTCCGACATCTACCGTTCCACCAGTTTGAGCCGGACGTTGAACCAGTTCACGACCACCGAGATGGTCAGCGAAGTACTCAGGTAGAAAAGCCCCCAGATGGCGAACACGGGCAGGGTCCGGCCGGTCTGGTTGAACACCGTGGTGCCCGTCTGGAACACGTCGCTGTAGCCGACAGCGACGGCCAGCGAGGTGTTCTTGGTGAGGTTCAGGTACTGGTTGCCGGTCGGCGGCAGGATGATCCTGAAGGCCTGCGGGAGCACCACGTGGCGGAGGACATGGCGGCGCTTGAGGCCGACGGCGTTGGCCGCCTCGGACTGGCCCTTGGGCACGGCCAGGATGCCGCCTCGGATGTTCTCGCCGATGAAGGCGGAGGTGTAGAACACGACGGCGAAGAAGCATGCGGCGAAGCCGATCGACATGGTCAAGCCGTTCGTCCCGTAGTTCGGGAACTTGCCCTTCTGGACGATGTCGGGGCGCATGGCGTCGAATGGGCGGGCCGCACCGTCGACCTTGAACTTGTCCGCTATGACCTCGAAAAGGTCGCGGCTGCTGTTGAGGGTCCACGCCGACAGGCCGGTCCAGCGGACCACCAGGAAGACGACGGCCAGGGAGACCAGGGCGACGAAAGCCATCCGGAACCAGTCGTCGTCGGTGAGCGACAGATGGCCAAGGGCGCTGCGGCGGGCCGACAGGAATCGGCGGATCCACACGGTGGCACCGCCCACCGCAGCGGCACTGAACAGGACTTGTGGGGCGGCGTTGGGAAGTGAGTCGAGTAGGTCGGCGATGGCCCCGAAGACAGAACCCAGCCAGGAGAATGCCGGGTGGATGAACAGGCCGACAAGTCCGAACAGGGAGACGGTTCCAAGCGCCCACAGGGTCGGCGAGGTGTTGGCGCCGGTCTCTTCGTGGATCCGTCGGCGATGACGCCGGACGTAGCGAGCGGCTACTGCGCCGATGAGTACGACGACGGCCCACTGGTAGAAGCCGTCGGCGATAAAGACGCGGGGCATCGAGATGCCCTTGTTGGAGATATGGAGCCAGCCGTTGATGGGGCCGGTTCCGAGTCCGACCCGGGGCAGCGTGGTCAGGACCGAGAAAGCGAAGATCATCTGAACCAGCAGCGGGACGTTGCGCAGAGTCTCCACCCACATGGTGCCAAGCCGGCGAACCAGCCAGTTGTCGGACAGGCGGGCCAGGCCGACGACCATCCCCAGGATCGAGGCGAACAAAATTCCGACGGTAGCCATGCGGAGGGTGTTGACCATGCCGACCCAGAGGGCACGTGCACCGGTGTCGGGGTGGGTGTCGATGCCCTCGCTGAGTTGGATCATCACCGGTTCCTCGAGGAAGCCGAAATCGGTGGGGATGTTGTGCGCTTTAAGGTTGTCTCCGGCCTGTGTGGCCAGGAACCACATGGCACCGACCGTCGCGGCCAGCAGGAAGACCTGCGCCACCCACTTGACGACTATGACGTCGCGCCACAGCGGCACCCGATGGGAAACCTGCTCTTGGGTGGTGGGAGCCGTCATCGTCGACTGTGGTTCAGATCACGACGTGGGTTGTCAGGAAGAAGTCTCAGGAAGAGATCTCACAAGGGGGACAGTACCCGCGGGCCGGAGCGGCCTGTAACGCGAACGATCCCCGGGCCCAGGAGCTGATGCTCCTGGACCCAGGGATCATCGATTAATTCGTTCGCTCTCTTAGCGGGCCGGCGGGGAGTAGATAAGGCCCCCGTCCAACCAACCTGCGTTTGCCGAACCTTCCCGGTACAGACCGACCGGGTTCAGGTTGCTGTTGTAGATGTCGCTGTAGTTACCAACCTGCTTGATCACCTGGTAGAAGGCGTCGGCGGCCAGACCCATGCCGGTCTGGAGCTCACCGTCGCCGCCGCACAGGCGTGCGACCTCGGCCTCGGCCCCGGCGCACTTGGCGTCGACGTTGGCTGAGTTGATGCCGTACTCGTCCATGATGATTGTGGCGTACACGGTCCAGTTGACGGCATCGGCCCAGGCCGAGTCGTTCTGGCCGTAGGTCGGGCCGAGCGGCTCCTTGGAGATCGGCGTGGCCGGGAAGATCACCCACTCCTGATCGGCGGGCTGCATCCTGACCTTGCGGCCCACGAGCGCCGAACCGTCGGTGGTGGTGACGTCACAGCCACCTGAGATGTATGTCTCGTACACCTCGTCGCTCGTCTCGAAGCCGAGCAGCGTGATGTCGGCACCGGCCAGCAGGGCGGCCTCGGCGATGTTCTTCTCTGTGGTTGTTCCCACGTTGGTGCACACCACGGAGCCGTCGATGTCGGCGACCTGGCTGGAACCCGTGAAGCCATCACTGGCTCGGGCCATCAACTGCTGGCCGTCGTAGTAGGTGGTGGGACCGAAGTCCATGCCCACCGAACTGTCACGGCTCTGGGTCCAGGTGGTGTTGCGCATCAGCACGTCGACGTCACCGGTCTGCACGGCGGTGAACCGCTCTGAGGCGGTCAGGGCCGTGAAACTGACGGCGCTGGCGTCGCCCAGCACGGCGGCGGCCACTGCACGGCAGTAGTCGGCGTCGAAGCCGGTGATCGAGCCGTCAGGCTGTGTATCCGAGAACGCCACTGCGCTGCCGCTTACGCCGCAGTTCAGGGTGCCTCTGGCCTGGACGGTGTCGAGCAGGCTGCCACTAGCGACAACCTCGACCTGGGCCGTGGTCGCCGGTGCGGCGGTGGTCGCTACGGTCTCTTCCGCGTCGTCGCTGCCACACGCTGCGGCTACGACGCCGATGGCGAGCACCATGGCGAATAGTTTCCAGAACTTGCTGGTCATATGTGAATCCCCTCCGGTATGTCTGGACAACGCGTACAGCGAACCGCCCGCGCTGATTTCGGTGCTCAAACGCTAGGTGAACGGGCCTTGATCAGCAACTTGGCCGGTAAACCGTGACCGTTTCGGCCAGTGGAGTCCTACCTGGGTCAGTTCTCAGTTGACCTGGCGGTCCATGCCCTCCCAGTAGGGGGCGCGCAGCTTGAACTTCTGCAGTTTTCCTGTAGCGGTGCGGGCCAGTTCGTCCCTGAACTCAACCGACGTGGGGCACTTGAAGTGGGCTAACTGGTCCCGACAGTGATCGATGAGGGCTTGTTCCTCAACGATCTCACCTTGGGCCAGCACGACAAGGGCCTTGATGGTCTCCCCCCACTTGTCGTCGGGCACCCCGATGACCGCCGCTTCGCCCACCGATGGGTGGGAGAACAACACGTCCTCCACTTCGATCGAAGACACATTTTCGCCGCCCGAAATGATCACGTCTTTCTTACGATCGGTGATCGAGGCGTAGTTCGCTTCGTCGATCACCGCCCCGTCGCCGGTGTGGAACCAACCGTCGGCCAGGGCCTCGGCAGTCGCCTCAGGCTGCTCCCAGTAGCTCTTCAGTACGTGGTTGGTACGGGTCAGGAGCTCCCCGTCCGGAGAGGTGGCCAGGGTCACCCCGAGGGCCGGGGCGCCGGCCCGGGACAGCAGCACGGCCCGCTCGGCTGGTGTGTGGTCATCCCATTCGGCTCGGCACCGGTTCATGGTCACCAGAGGCGCCGTTTCGGTCAGCCCGTAGATCTGGATGAACTCCCAGCCCAGTTCAGTCTCGACCCGCTCGATGGTCCGGGTGGGGGGCGGGGCACCGGCCACCACGATCCGCATGGTGCCCGCACCCGGGATGTCCCCGTTCCAGTCGGCTGCCGCGTCGAGCACCGCGGCGATCACCGCGGGCGCCCCGCACAGCAGGGTGACCCCGTGGTCCTCGATGCGACGCAGGATCTCGGGTCCGTCGACCTTGCGGAGCACGATGTGTTGGCCTCCCATGGCCGTCATGGCGTAGGGCATGCCCCAACCGTTGCAATGGAACATGGGCAGGGTGTGGAGGTACACGTCCCGGTCGCTGACCCCGGTTTGCCAGCCGAACACGGCGGCGTTTAGCCACAGGTTCCGGTGGGTCATCTCGACGCCCTTCGGGCGAGCGGTGGTGCCGCTCGTGTAGTTGATGGTCGCCGTGGCGTCCTCGTCGGGCGTCCAGGGGCGGGGGTCGGGGTCATCGACGATCAGGGCGTCCGACTCCTCGCCGAGCAGGAAGCGTTGGCCGACGGCGACATCGCCCAGGGTGTCGACCAGTTCCGGGTCCATCAGGAGCACCTCGGCGCCCGAGTGGTCGACGATGTACTGCACCTCGTCGGCGTTCAACCGGAAGTTGACGGGTACGCCGACCCGCCCGAACGCACTGGTGCCGAACAGGAAGACCAGCATCCGGGCCGCGTTCTGGGAGACCATGGCCACCCGGGCCCCGTGGTCGAGGCCCAATCCGTCCAGGCCGGCGGCCAGCCCCCGGGCCGCCTCGGCGAACTGTCGATAGGTGAGGTCGGGCATTGGCGGGGCGGTCTGGTCGGGTTCGTCTACTACGCCGATCCGGTCCCCGTAGACGAGTTCGGCGCGGGCCAGATGGTCAGCGACGGTCAGCGGGATCTCCATGATGCCCCTCTCGGAAAAGGCCCGGGCTTGCTCGCCTGGTGACGCCGAGACTAGTGCCGTGTCGTGGCTGGCTTCCCCCCCAGGTCCTACGCTGGCTGGCCGGACCGGTGGGGCGGCACCACTGCCGTTCGTTGTCCAACCAGAGGAGGCGAAACCGATGGGCGACCACGATGAGGTACTAGACGAGTACCGGTCCAGCATCGACAACATCGACGCGGCGCTGGTCCACCTGCTGGCCGAGCGTTTCAAGATCACTCGCCAGGTGGGGGACTACAAGGCCGAGGTGGGTCTTCCGGTTGCCGATCCGGAGCGGGAGGCGCTCCAGGTCGCCCGGATGCGCGCCCTGGCTGAAGAAGCGGGGGTCGACCCGGTGTTTAGCGAGAAGTTCCTGCGGTTCGTGATTGATGAGGTAATTCGCCACCACACCCGTGCTGGGTCGGATCCGAACGACGGCTGACCTGCCGTCTCGGAGGTCCGCCGGACGGAGGGACTACCAGATGATCGGACCGGCCGAACCCAGTGACCGGGAACTCAGGCTGAGGCAGCTGCCCGATCCTTGGCCACCTCGTCGAGGTCGGCGTACTCCTCTCCGGTGTCCACCCAATTCTCGAATTCGATCACCCCGATATCGGTGAAGCGGTCGCGCAGCCAGCCGTCGCCGGCGTCGAGGAGGCCCAATTTCTTGCAATTAGGCACGATCTTGGAGAACAGGAGTCGCTGGAAGACCTGGAGTTCCTCGGGCATAGCCAGTTGATGGCGGACCATGTCTTCGACAGGTACGCCGATCCGTTCCCACACCTCCTGGCGCAAGAAGCGGTCGCGCATCCGCAGAGCCGCTTCGAAGGCGAACTCTTGGCGTTCCCTCAACTCGGCGACCGTCAACTCACCGTAGATCTCCTGGAGGCTGAGTACGCCAAACGCCACGTGGCGGGCCTCGTCGGACATGACATACCTGAGGAGCTTCTTGAGTAGGGGCTCCTCGGTGGTTTCATGCATGAAGGCGAAGGCGGCCAGAGCCAGGCCTTCGACCATGATCTGCATACCCAGATAGGTCATGTCCCATCGGCTGTCCTCGAGGATGTCGTCGAGCAGAAGCCCCAGGTGGGTATTGCACGGGTAGTTGATCCCGCCCATCTTCTGGTCGAGGTACTGAGCGAAGACCTCGACATGGCGGGCCTCGTCGACCACTTGGGTAGCGGCGTAGTACTTCGCGTCGATCCACGGCACCGTTTCGACGATCTTTGCTGTGCACAGCAAAGCGCCCTGTTCGCCGTGCATGAACTGGGAAAGGCTCCAGTTGAGCGACTCGACACCCAACTCGGCCCACTCCTTCTCGTTGAGTTTGTGGAGTGGCGAGTCGGGATTTTTGCTGAAGTAATCGGCTTCGAGCGGATTGGCCGGGGCGAGCATGTTGTAGGGGTCCACGTCGATGGACCAGTCCAGGTCGGTTTGGCCGTTCCACTGGGAGGTCTTGGCTTTCTCGTATAGCCGGTCCAGCCGGGCCCGTTCACCCTTGTCGTAGCGCCAGGTGAATATGGCCTCCGCGTTGTCCTCCACGGCGTGGATCAGTGAGGTGACGTCGTCGTTCGACACCGAGTACTCGAGAATTCGCTCCGGATCGTTCGCGGCCCTTTCAAGGTCATATGCGTTTGAGGCGTTTTCGGTGGTGGTCATTGGGTGTCTCCGTTGTCCTTGGTTGGGTGATCGGTGGTACCGGCCGCGGCGATGATCCGGTCGATCACCGCCGTCCAGTCGTCGGGGGAGGGAAGGTCGAGGCCCATGGACCGGGTTAGGACCATCCCGAACCCGATGGCGTGGGCCACCCGCACGATCGCTAGGCGGTCGAGCTCGGGGTCAAAGAGGCCGTCGGCGATGGCCTCGTCGACCAGCTTGCCCAGTCGAGCGTCCTCGTCCTCGACCTTGTGTCGGAGCCGGTCGGCCAACTCGGGGTCGCGGCGGGCAGCCACTACCGCTTCCAGGAACAGGCCGGCGCTCTCGTCGAGTTCGTCGACGAGGTGGGAGCCCAGTTGTGAGAGTACGTCGACAGCTGAGTCACGACTCCCGGCACCCGAGAGGAGTGCGGCCAGTTCGCCGGGCACGTGGTGGTCAACCGCATCGAGGAGGAGTTCGGCTTTTCCGCTGTAGCGGCTGTAGATGGCGCCAGTAGTCACCCCGGCCCGGCGGGCGATCTCGGCCACTCTGGCTTTCTCGTAGCCTTGGCTGGCGAACACTTCTGCCGCGGCGCGCAACAGCCGCTCAGTGAGGTTGTCACCGACTTCCGATCCGGTAATGGGGTCAACCGCCACGGCCATATTCCGATAATAACCGTCATTATCGTCGCGGATGCGATCCGGAGGCCCAATAGGGACATAGCATCCGCGGCCGACCGGCCTTTCACACCCGGGGAAGGGCCAACAGGAGCGACCATGCACGTCGGGGTCACGATCTTCCCCTGCCAGTACGCCATCGGGGTAACCGAGTTGGCTGTGGCCCTGGAGGAGCGGAGTTTCGAGTCACTGTGGCTGGCCGAACACAGCCACATCACCGTCAACCGGCAGTCGCCGTGGCCCGGCGGCGACGACCTCCCCCAGATGTACTACGACACCCTCGACCCGTTCGCCTGCCTTGCCGCGGGGGCAGCGGTCACCGATCGCCTCAAATTGGGAACTGGCATCGCACTGGTCGTACAACGGGACCCGATCCACACCGCTAAGGAGGTTGCCACGATCGACGTCTTGTCGGACGGCCGGTTCCTGTTCGGGGTCGGTGCCGGATGGAACCTGGAGGAGATGGCCAACCACGGCACCGACCCGACCCGTCGCTTCGGTCTGATGCGTGAGCGAGTCGAGGCCATGAAGGCCATCTGGGCTGCTGAGGAGGCCGAGTACCACGGCGACCAGGTCGACTTCGGTCCGATCGTCCAGAATCCGAAGCCCGTCCAGAAGCCCCACCCACCAATCCACGTGGGTGGCGTGTACCCCGGAGGGCTACGGAGGGCCGTCCGCTATGGCGACGGTTGGATGCCCATCGCAGGCCGTGGCGACAGCGATCCCGGAGTCTGGGTCAGAGCACGCGACAAGGAGTGCGCGCGTGCCGGGCGAGCACCAACCGAGGTTGAGATCAGCGTCTACGCCGCACCCCAGGATCCGGCCCGGTTGGCCGATTTGGCCGAAGCCGGAGTTGACCGGGTGATGTTTGGCCTACCACCGGAGGGTCCCGAAACCGTCCTACCTCTCCTGGACCGCTTGGCTGGTTTGGTCGGGGAGCTCTCGGGCGGCTAGCCGGTCTCGCGGCCCACCGGTTCGGGTTCGAGCGCCGGGGCCAGGGTGAGCTTCGGGGCGTGGGCCGTGCCCGGATGGGTCAGGACCAGGGTCGTCGGAGGGTGCTGGGGCCGATGTTCCGTGGTCTCATCGCTCGACGGGAAGGCCGACTGCCGTGCCCCATTCGGTCCATGAGCCGTCGTACACCCGTAGGTGGCTCCAGCCGAGGACTTCCGAGGCCACGAACCAGAGCGACGTCGCCCGGTGGCTGAGCCGGCAGTAGGCGATCACTTCGTCGACCTGATCGGGCGCCGCACCAACCGACCGGAAAACAGTTTCGAGCTCCCCAGGTGAAAGAAGGGTGTTGTCGTCGTTGAACAATCGCCGAAAGAGAAGATGAACGGCACCAGGAATCCGACCATGACGCTCGGCACCGTGGTCGGGCCCTGTGCCGGGCTTCACCCGTTCGCCCGCGTACTCGGGGCCGTAGCGGGCGTCAACCAGCAGCCTCCCGGTTCTCCCGAGCCCCTCGAGCACATCATCTCGGAATACCCGGCTGGAGTCGTCGCGCACGTCCCGCTGGGGTAGATAGTCGACCGGTGAGTAGTGGGGTATGTCGGTACTGAGGGGATGGCCATCGAGCGACCAACGTTTCTGGGCGCCGTCAAGCACGCGTACATCGCGGTGACCGTTCATGGACCGGGTCACCCAGTAGGCGTACATGGCGTACTGATTGCGTCCGCTGTAGAACACGATTGTCGTCTCGGGCGAGATACCCCAAGATCCCAGCCGTTCGGCCATCTCGGTCGGGGTCGGGAACTCCCGGTTCTTGTCATGCCACAGGAGGTCCTTCCAAAACCAGCTCACAGCACCGGGGATGTGCCCCTCGCTGTATTCGTCGATATCCGGCTCGTACTGGAGCTCGACGACACGAATCTGCTCGTCGTCAAGGCGTTGTGCCAGCCACTCGCCGGAAACGAGTGGTGAAGGGTTCACTGCCTTCCTGCCTTTCCCACGTAGATAAGGGGTAAACCGGATTGATTCCGGTCCCGGGTGGATCCTCTGTTGGGTTGACCGTTCATTTCGGCTGTTGGTGGAGCGGAGAACGATTAGTCAAGCATCTGGCCAGCGTCGATTGGCTTCCAGACCCGGCGCCCATCCACTCGGGCAAAGCGTCCGAAACTCGGATGCTGGAGATGTCCGGCGGCCACCGTCGTCTCCTCGCGCTCAAGGCGATCAAGGACCTTCTTCCTCGTAGCCACCGCGGTCTCCGGATCGGCGTCGAACTTGTGCACCCAGTCGGTTTCGTGGGCAATGACCGGGTGATGGATGAGGTCCCCGAGAATGTAGAGACGCTCGCCCGATGATTGGACGACGAAACTCATGTGGCCGGGCGTATGGCCGGGCGTCGCCTCGGCGGTCAAGAAGCGGGTGAGGGAATGGCCGTCCCGAAAGGTGTCCAGTACACCGATTTCGTCGAGAGGTATCGCCTGTTGCGCGATGTTCGGATGGTTCTCTTCACGCGCCGAGAAAAAGGCCCAGTCAGGCTCGGACACCAGGTATCGGGCACTGGTGAACCTTGGTGAGATCTTCTCGTCTTCGTATACCAGGTTCCAGCCGACGTGGTCGGCGTGGAGATGGGTGAATGCGACGATGTCGATATCCCCGGGGTCAACCCCGAGGCCCTCGAGGTCGTCCATTAGGGCGCCGGGCTCTTTGGGAGCACCCGGTGGTCCGAGCTCGGGGCCCCACCCGGTGTCGATGAGGACGGTCTGGCTGCCGTTGCGAATGAGGAAGCAATGGAAGTTCACCAGCACGTAGCCGTCGGGTCCTTCGATCAGATCGCTGTACGGCTCCCAAGCCTCGGGGTCGACGGAGGGGAAATGCCATCCGGGATTAAAGTCGTGGGCCTTGTCGGCGATCGCGGTGATCTCCACGTCACCTACACGGATGGTGGTTCGCATTGTTGGGGCCTCCAATCAGCCGGGTACGAACCCAGCGCGTTCACAGAGACGACGAAGCGAGTCGTCAGCCTCGGAAATGACCGTCGGTACATCCACGGTGGTGAGTTCGCCCTTCCATTTCAGGATCCGGCCGTCGATCATGACGGTGTCGACGTTGCTCGGTTGAGCGGAGTGCACAACGGCAACTGCCGGATCCCGGACCGGAGCCATGTTGAGCTGATCTGTTCTGATCATGATCAGATCCGCTCTCTTACCGATTGAGAGACTTCCGACGACCTCTTCGAGCCCGAGTGCGCGGGCTCCGTCGATCGTCGTCATCTCGAGTACCCGTCTGGGGGTTAGCGCCGTTGCAGTCTTGGTCGCGATCGACTGCAGACCGACAGCGACTCGCATCGCCTGGAAGACGTCGGCGGTTGCGGATATTGCCGTTGTGTCGAGGGAGAGACTTACCGAGACCCCGGCAGCAATGTGTTCGTTAATCGGTGGTGCCCCCATACCGAGCCGGAGTTCTGCGAGCGGACTCATAGAGATTGGGATGCTGTGGCCGGCCAGATGTTCCCGTTCGATAGGGGAGATGTAGAGGCAGTGGGCGAGCAGCATGTCATCCCCAAGCAGCCCGTCGGACTCGAGCACTTCGACCTGGCGGATTCTCTCAACCTCGGCTTCAGTGCCTGCGCAGTGCATCGAGATGGTGAGGCCCTGTTCTCGGGCAAGCCTCCATTCCTCTCGATAGACCTCGGGCGTCGACCGGGCAGGGCCGCGGACTGCGACGCCGACGGTCAGCAGGTTTTCGGATGAGGGAACCCACTCTTCGGCGATCCGACGCGGGTTGCTGAAATCCAT
>Ga0207962_1000314_pt1 | contig 15594 bp, 20 predicted proteins | sample Knorr_S15_td_AAI_FD_185603 | JGI IMG/M metagenome (GOLD analysis project Ga0207962, IMG submission 185603) | Marine microbial communities from Southern Atlantic Ocean transect - Knorr_S15_td_AAIW_ad_750m_LV_A (SPAdes) (version 2) | ecosystem: Environmental > Aquatic > Marine > Oceanic | place... | reverse complement strand
GTGCCGTATTCGTTAGAATATCCACGTGGATGGAGCCCCCCTCACGGCCACCGAGTTCGCCTCGGCGGTCACCGCCATCACCGGAGCCTTCGGCGACCGGACACGCCGGAACATCTACCTGCGCGCCCGGGAGTCCGAGGACGGGGTGACGGCCGGCGACACCGCAGAGGCGTTCGACCTCCACCCCAACGTTGCCCGCCACCACCTCGACAAGTTGGCGGCCGGCGGCTACCTGGAGATCGTCGTGGAACGCCAGGAGGGCGCCTCGGCCGGGCGGCCGTCGAAGCACTACCGGGTCTCCGACCCCGGTACCCCGCTCGAGCTGCCGCTCCGCCAGGATGCCGTGCTGGTCAGCCTGCTGGGTAGGGCCCTCGCCCTCCTGCCTGCCGACCAGGCCGAGGCGATGGCCGAGGAGGTCGGCATCGAGGTGGGACGGAACATGGCCGAGGCCATCGGCGAACAGGGAGTCCACCGGTCGTTCCGCTCGGCACTCCAGGTGGTGGCCGAGGCCCTCACGGCCCACGGCTTCGCGGCACGAGCCGAACGCACCGGCGACGACCGCCTGCGCATCGTCTCCGAACACTGCCCCTTCGGTGGCGTTCCGATCGAACACCCGGTGATCTGCGCCGTGGACCGCGGCCTAGTCACGGGGATGCTGTCCGCCCTGTACGGAGAGGCGAAGGCCGAGATGCGGTCCTCGCTACCCATGGGCGACGCCGTGTGCATCACCGACGTGACGGCCTGAACCCGCCGCTGCACCCGACCTTTCGTGACCCGCCACTACCTCGACCACGCCTCCACCTCGCCGCTGCGCCCGGAGGCCGCGACGGCGATGGCGGCGATGCTGACCGGTGTCGTAGGGGATCCGGGCTGCATCCACCACGAGGGCATGGTCGCACGCCACGCCGTCGAGACGGCCCGGGAGCAGGTGGCCGCCCACTCGGGCAGCGCGTGCGCGTCCGAGGTTCTGGAGCCCTCGCCGGTGCTCGAGGCCATAGGGGTCGACGCGCATCGTTCGCTGCGCCTCTCCGTCGGCTGGAACACCACCGATGCCGACCTCGACGCCCTATTGGACGCCGCCCCGGGGATCCTCGGCGACCTGCGGGCCCTGCGGTGACGATCCTCCTGGTCCGCCACGGGTCGGCAGGCGACCCCTACCGCTGGTCGGGTGACGACGTCGACCGACCGCTGGATGCAGGTGGCGTCGTCCAGGCCAGCCGGCTGAATGCCGCCGTGGCCGAACTCCGCCGGCCGGTCACCCGTGTCATGAGCAGCCGGGCCGTCCGGTGCCTCCAGACCGTGGGACCTCTCTGCGACCAGCACGGCGTGGAGCCGGAGGCGGTGGACACCCTGTTCGAGGGAGCCGCGGACATGACCACCCTGCTGGTCCGTGACCTGGCCGTCACGGATGGCAACGGGTCTGTCACGGTCCTGTGCAGCCATTCCGACGTGATCCTCGACGTCATCAGGGACCTGGTGGCAGATGGCGCCGGCCTCAGCGGAGGTCGCAGCTGCGGCTACGCCTCGATCTGGGAGCTGACGGCCACCGACGGTCGGATCGAGCACGCCCACTACCGGGCGACCCCCTGACCCCGGTCGCTGCGCCGGTGGGTCAGGAACCGCTTCCCGTCCCGGCGACCAGCAGGCCCGTCCCGACCAGCAGGTCGACCAGCTCGGCGGGAGGCCCGTCTAGCCCTGTGAACGTCGCCACGTCGATAGCGGCATCCTCCGGCCGGTCGGCCAGCGTGGCTAGGACCGCCGCCCGGTAGGCCAGGCCGTACGGATCCACCGGGTCCACGGCCAGGGCCTCGTCCAGGCTTGCAAGGCCCCGTTCGACCAGCTCCGGCGACCGGGTGGCCGCCAGCAGCCAGCCCCGCTCGGCCAGCAGGGCGGCAGCATCCGGTCGGGATTCCAGGCCGGAGTCCAACAACTCCACGGCGGCCAGCAACTCCCCGGACGCCGCCAGGCCGGTCGCGATCCGCTGGCGCAGACGGCTGGCCGCCAGTAGGTCGCCCACGATCGGCGGGGCCTCCAGTTCGTCCAGCACCACTAGGTCCCCGGCGGCCCCCACGTGGTCGCCGTCGGCATGGCGCTGCGACGCCCGGAAGACACGGACGTCCGGATACGCCGGGTCGACGGCGACCGCCTCATCCAGGTCGGACCGCCCCTGAGCGGCATCGCCGGTCCTCCAACGGACCCAGCCCCGGTAGGCCAGGGCCTCGGCGTTAGACGGCTGGATCTCCAGCACCCGGGTGTAGAGAGCGACGGCCTCGTCGGGGGCCGCCACGCCGGCCTCGACCAGCAGGGTCCGGGAGGAGGACCTGATGTCTCCACTCAACGTGTCGCCGGCCGACCGGTCGCTGGCGGTGCCGGCCACCAGCACGCCGGCCAGGACGGCCACAGCGACAACCGCGGCCAGCACCAGCGGGCGCCGTGGCGCAGGACCGCCACCGCGACCCTGCCACCGCCGGACCGACGCCACCCCCCCAGCCAGGGCCACGCCGCCGACCATGACCGGAAGCACCCAGACCAGGCCGACGAGGCCGTCACCGCTCGGCATGTAGTCGATGTTCTCGCCGAACCGGTCGACCAGCATCGACCTGATCTCGCCGTCGGTACGACCCCGGTCGACCATGGTCCTGATGGTCGACCGGATGGTCCGGGCGATCGGTACGTCGGACTCACCGAGCGACTGCCCCTGGCAGACCGGACAGGCGAAATCCCCGGCCAGGTCGCGGACGCGGTCGGCGTTGGTGAGCGCCGGCCGCTCCGCCACCTCTGACACCACCAGGCTGCCCACAGCCACGACCAGCACGAGGAGCCAGGTGAGGCGTCGACGAGAGTCGCCTGGCCTCATGGGACGACCGCCACGGCACGGGCCAGCAGGTCCTCCAGGTCGTCCAGGGTCACGCCGCCGATCACCTTCGCCGCCACGTGCCCCGACGGGGTGACCAGGTACGACTCGGGAACGGCCACCACCCCCCAGTCCACGGCGATCCGTCCCGTGTCGGCGGTGAGAACCGGCCAGCCACCCCCGTGTTCGACGAAGAAGGTGGCCACGGTCGACGGCCGGTCGTCGAAGGCGACGGTCACGATCCGCACGTCGTCGGCACCGGAGTGGATGGCGGCGAACGCCACCAGCTCGGGGTGCTCCCTGACACAGGGCACACAGGTGGTGGAGAAGAAGTTGACAAGCACCCAGCGACCCCGCTGGTCGTCCAGGTCCCAGGTCGAGCCCTCTATCGTCGTTCCCACGACCGCAGGGGCCACGGCTCCGACCAGGTGGGTGGTCATACGGTCCCGGTTGGTGTCGCGGGTGGCGAACACGGCGATCAGGAGGGCCAGCACGAGGCCCACGGCCAGCGCCGCGGACCGGACCGGGCTCACGCCGACACCCCGTCCGACGACCGCCTCTCCGCCTCTGCGCCGTCGCCGTCACGCCGTCGCGCAGCGCCGGCTCCGGGCACGGCGGCCAGGGCCGTCCCGACGGCCATCACCGCGCCACCCACCCACAACCAGAGCACGAGGGGCTGCACGGTGACCCGCAGGACGGTCGTCGTCGACCCGTCGTCGGGCACGGCCAGTACGGCCAGCTGCAGGTCGTCCCTCAGGGTGGACCGGGTGGCCGGCGTCCCGATGGTCTGGCCGGCGAAGGGGAACATGCTGATGGCGGGAAGGTATGGGTGCCCGTCGACGCGCACCGAGACGCGGATCTCGGTCTTCTCCGGAAGGTCGACGGTGGTCAGGCCGTCGAAGACCAGCTCGTGTCCGGCGAAGGAGGCCCGGTCGCCGGGCCGGTCGAACCGGAACTCGGCCTGCCTGACGAAGGCCGAGGAGCAGGCGAGCGCCACGGCCACCACGGCCACACCGACGTGGACGACCATGCCGCCGCTGGAGCGTCCGACGAGGCCCCGTAGGCCCCGGGCCCGCACGGCCATCCAGAGTTGGCGGGCCGCGCCGCCGATCGAGAACCCCGCAAGGCCCACGGCCAGGGTCGGCGCCCACCCCCGGCTCCCCACAACCACTGCCAGCAGCATCGACGCAGCACCGAAGACGGCCGGCCAGCGCAGGCGGGTGGCCAGCAGCACAGCGGTGGCCCGCCCCCACGGCAGGACCGGTGCCACCGCCATCAGGAAAAGGAGGGCGAACCCGATTGGCATGGTCATGCGCTCGAAGTACGGGTTGCCGACCGAGATCCGGTCCCCATTGGCGGCCTCGACCAGCAGGGGGAACACCGTGCCCAGCAGCACCACGAAGGCGAACGCCCCGAATAGCAGGTTGTTGAACAGGAACGCCCCGGTACGCGAGACCGGCGAGTCGATCGAACCGGCCGTCCGCAACTCGTCTCCCCGCCAGGCGATGAGGCCGACGGTCGTGACCACCACCAGCCCGAAGAATCCCAGCAGGAGAGGACCGATGCCGGACTCCGTGAAGGTGTGGACCGACTCCAGCACCCCCGACCGGGTGATGAAGGTACCGAGGATGGTCAGCGAGAACGTGGCGCAGAGCAGCGACAGGTTCCAGACCCGCAGCATCCCATGGCGCTCCTGAACCATGACCGAGTGCAGGTAGGCCGTGCCGGTCAACCACGGGAGGAACGAGGCGTTCTCCACCGGGTCCCACGCCCAGTAGCCGCCCCACCCCAGGACCTCGTACGACCACCAGGCACCCAACAGGACCCCCACCGTCAGGCAGCCCCAGGCCATGAGCGTCCAGCGGCGGGCCTCCAGCAGCCAGCCCTCCCCCATGCGACCCGTGGCCAGCGACGCCACCGCCAGGGCGAACGGCACGGTGAAGCCCACATAGCCCAGGTAGAGCACCGGCGGGTGGAACGCCATGAGGACGTGGTTCTGGAGCAGTGGGTTGGGGCCCGGGCCGTCGTAGCCGGCCCACGGCTCGAAGCGGGCAAACGGGTGGGCCGGACCGGCCAGCAGGAGGAAGAAGAAGGCGCACACCACGAACAGCACCAGCAGTGCCCAGCCCACGACGGGATCGTGCAGCCGGTGCCGGAACCGCCGTACCACCAGCACCACGTAGCCCACCAGGATCAGGACCCACAGCAGGATCGACCCCTCGAGCGCCGACCAGAGGGTGGCCACGTTGAACAGGGCCGGGGTGCGGTGGCTGCCGTGTTCGGCCACGAACGCAACGGTGAAGTCGCGGGTGATGAGCGCTCGCTCCATGACCGCCACCTGGCCGACCGCGGCGATGGCCACCAGGGCCACCCAGGCACGGGACCGCACCACGAAGACGGGATTACGGGTCGCGAGGCCCCAGGCCACGCTGAGCAGGCCAGCCACCGAGGCGGACAGCCCGAGGGCGACGAATGCCGTGCCGAGGGTGGCGTTCAACCGGTCTCCCCACAGGGCTCCAGCTCGGCATCATCCGACCGGTAGTCGTTGTCGTGCTTCACCACCATGTGGTCCGTCCGGAGAAACCAGCCGTCATCGGCCGCTCCGGAGAGACCGTCGACACCGGGTGGCCGCCCGGCAGTCCAGGCGCCCTGGAGAACCACCGGCACCCCGGGCTGGAACAGCTCGGCCGGATCGCCCAGGTGGACGACGTCGGCCAGCACGTCGCCTGCGCAGAGGGTGAACACGACGGCCGATCCGCCATCCAGCTCTGCGACCACCAGCCCGGGCTCCGGGGTTCCGACCACGCGGAACCGGCCGTCACCCAGCTCGGACCGCAGCTCGACGGCCTCCGCCACGTCGTAGAAGAACAGCGAGGCATCGCCCAACGTGCGAAACAGGACGTACACCAGGCCACACACCACCACCAGCACGAGGGCGATGGCCCCGGGGCGACGGCCCCCGACCCCCGGCCTCGACGGCCGGGGCGTCAGGTCCAGGGGCGACGGCTCCGGTCCGGCGTCGTCAGCCACCGTCGGTCCCCGGGGACTCCAACCACCGACGGTGGCCCTCGGGAACCAGGGCGCTCAGCCGGCGACCGCGCCTGACCACGCGGAGGGCATAGCCGCCCAGCACGGCCAGGGAGATCCCCCAACCGGCGATCAGGTAGCCGAGATGGGTCATGGCGACGCCTCCCCGGCCGGTCCGTCCCGACCACCGACGGCGGCATCCAGCTCGGCAGGAGACGTCTCGCCACGACGTTCGGCTATGGCCGCCTCGATCCCGTGGTCGATCGCCGCCTGCTCCAGCCATCCGACCCGGAACCTCTGCAGGATCAGCCAGCAGACCACCAACCCGAAGGCCAGGAAGCCGAACATGAGGGTGAACAGCGTGAGGTCCTCGATCTTGAGCTCCTCCAGCGTGGACTGCTGGTGCAACGTGCGGTTCTCCCACCACGCCACCGACCTGTTCACTAGCGGGATGTCCAGCACGGCCACGAGGGCCACCACGGCGGCCCGCCGCGCCTGGCGCCGGGGATCGGCGGTCGTGCGGCGCAGGGCCAGGTAGCCGGCGAACAGCAGGAACAGAACCAGCGTGGTCATGAGGCGCACGTCGCCCCACTCCCACCAGGTGTTCCACACCGGGCGACCCCAGATCGAACCGGTGACCAGCACGAGGCCGCAGAGCACGGTGCCCACCTCGGCCGCCGAATGGGCCATGACGTCCCACCAGGGGGTGCGCTTCACCAGGACGCCGACGCTGGCCACCGCACACAGGAGGTATGACACGTACATGAGAACGGCCATCGGCACGTGCAGGTACAGCATGCGAACGGCATCGAGCTGGCCGAACTCCTCACCGGTGGTCGGGTGGATCCGGACGTCCGGCCCGGTCAGGACGAAGGCCAGGACGCCGAGTGCCGCAAGTCCCACCAGGGCGGCGCATCCCAGCAGGCGCGAGCCGCGGGACCCTGTGGTGTCTCGTCGCTCGTCTCGTCCGGCCATCGGGGCTCCCGGTCAGTCCTCGATCAGCACGCCGTGGGCCAGGGCGCCGACCACGGTGACAACCAGGGCGGCCACGGCCAGCAGCCCGGTCCAGGCCCAACCGTCGACCGCCGCGGCCCCTAGGGCATCGTCGAACGCCCGGGTGGCCCCGATCAGCACCGGCGCCAGAACCGGGAGCAGCAGGATCGGCAGGAGGGTCTCCCGCACCCCTAGCCCCGAGGCCAGCGCGCCGTAGAGGGTACCGGCAGCCGCCACGGCGACCCCGGCCAGCAGCCCAGCCACCACCAACAGGACCGGGTCGACCACCTCGACCCCGTAAAGCACCAGCAGGCCGCCGACCAGCACCGCCTCCAGCAGCACCAGCTGCACGAACACCGCTGCGGCCTTGCCCAGGAACAGCGACGACGGTGGGAGTCCGGACATGCGCAACGCATCCAGGGTTCCGTCCGACTGGTCCACCGACGCTGACCGGTGCACGGCCAGCAGGGCGCTGAGCAGGACCGCCACCCAGAACAGGCCCGGTGCGAACGTCCGGAGGGTGCGATGGTCGGCGTCCAGGGCGAGGCCGAACAGCACCAGTACCAGCAGGGCGAACGGCACCACCTGGTCGACCACCACCCGGGACCGGGCCTCTATCCGCAGGTCGCGTGCCGCCACCAGCCACGCGTCGCCCAGGAACCTGCGCAGCTCAGCCACGGGAACCACCCCCGTCGCCACGACCGGTGTCGTCGACCACCACTCCCCCGGCGATGGTCACCACCCGCGGACCCAGCACGGCCACCCGGTCCAGTTCGTGGGAGGAGACCAGCACCGTGGCTCCGGAAGCCACGGCATCGCCGATGAGGACGTCGACGACGTCGCGTCCCGCCTGGTCTAGACCGGCGTGGGGTTCGTCCAGAAGCCACAACTCCGGTCGACGGACGACCAGGGTTGCCAGCGACGCCCGCCGCCGCTGCCCAGCCGACAGGGTGTGGACGGGTTGCCCGAAGAGCCGCTCGGCCACGCCCAGTCGGACCATCGCCACCCCGACCCTGTCGGTGGCCTCTTCGGCCGACAACCCCGCGGCACGGGCCCAGAAGTGCACGTTCTGCACGACCGTCAGGTCGTCGTAGAGGCCCGTGGCATGGCCCAGCAGGGCCACGCGCCTGCGAACCGAACGGCGTTCGTGGACAAGGTCGTGGCCGAGCACCTCGACGGATCCGGCCTCGGGCCGCACCAGGCCGGCGCAGAGGCGGAGCAGGGTGGTCTTGCCGGCCCCGTTCGGCCCCCGGACGAGGACGATCTCACCGGGTTCCACCGTTAGGTCGACCCCGGCGAGCGCTGGGAAGTTCCCCAGCAGCGCCACCGCCCCGCGTAAGTCGACCACCGGCACCCCGTCACGGTATCGGTCGGCCATACCCTGACCCCATGCCCGATCCCCGGACCACCCGTCGCCGGCTGCTGGCGGCGGTCGCTATGGCGATCCTCCTGGCCGCCTGCACGGACGATCCGTCCGACCCGCAGTCGCCGACGTCCGGTCCGGCGGAGGCGACCACCTCGATCGTGGAGGTCCGACCGACGCTGGCCGACGAGGGCATCCCGAACTGGGTGGGCGACGTGGTGAACCTCCACGACCTGGAGGACGGTGCCTGCTTCAACCGCTACTCGTGGGTGCAGGACGATCGGCACGTCGAGCTCGACACACGGGTCCCCTGCGGTGGACCCCACAAGCACGAGGTCTACCTCCGGACCGAGCACCCGGCCCGGGCTGGGGCACCATGGCCGGGAGACCGGGAGATGGAGGCGTTCGCCAGGGCGCAGTGCTACGGGGCATTCGCCGCCTTCGTGGGCGAGATCTACGAGCTGTCGGAGCTGGAGCTCGGCTACCTCACCCCGTCCAGGACCGACTTCGAGCACGAGGATGCCCGGTTCCGCGGAATCCACTGCTACCTCCTCCGCGACAACGGCGAGGAGATGGTCGGTTCGGCACGGGACAGCCGCCGCTAGCCCGGTCCCCGGGGAGCCCCTCAGGCGGCCCCCGCATCGCGTCGGCCGGCCAGCAGCAGGGCCAGGCCGGCCCATGACTGGGGCACGGCACCCAGGCCACCACCGGTATCGGCGTTCCAGTACTCGGCCAGCCCCGAGGCCCACGCGCCGGCCACCGTTGTCCGGGCCAGGGTGCGAGCCGACTCAGGAGAGTGCCGATCCGTGGCCAGGACCATGAGATAGGCCAACTGTGGCCACACCGGCCCGCGCCAGTAGGCATCGGGATCGAACGACGGTTCGCCACGATGCACTCCGGTCGGCCCGGCCGGACCACCGTGGGCTGTCGGATCCAGGAGCTGGTCGATGACGGTTGCCGCCCGCCGCGGGTCGTCCTCGACCAGGAGGGGGAGCAGGCCGTCCAGCGTCCGGGCCCGTCCCGACCCGTCGGCCGTGGGCCCGGCATCCACCCAGGTTCCGGCCTCGTCGGACCACCGGTCCCCCAGCGCCCCCGCCAGCTCGTCGGACGCGGCGGCCAGGCCATCGTCGCCGACCACGGCGGCCAGCTCACGGGCGTTGAAGGCCACCAGGGCGTTGAACCCGACTGGGGCCACCGGAAAGGCGGGGTTCTGGATGGGCGAACCGTCGGATCCGGCCTGGATGGTCGACACCAGCCGGTCCTTGGCCACCCCCCACCGGTCCCGGTCGTAGCCGTCGGGGCAGCGGTCGTCCCACCGTGGAGAGTCGTCGATTCCAGTCTCCCACGGGTGGCACACCAGGAGCAGGCCCGACCGGTGGCGGGCCCGCTGGTCGATCAGGAAGCCGACGCCGGCGACCGCCGCGTCCACCACCTCGTCAGGAGGTGGCGACCCGGCACGTACCAGCTCGGCGACAGCGTGCCCGTACATGGGCGGCTGGGTGATCGACGAACCGTCCCGACGGCCCCAGAGGTCCTCATGGGCGCCGGGCGCCTGCACGTAGTTCATGTGGGGGACGAACCCGGACGGGGCCTGTGGACGGAACACCTCGGCCAACTCTCTCTGGGCGCGCCCGCCCTCGCCCAGTGCCTGCCAGATGAGCACGTGGAAGCAGGAGTCCCACAGCCACTGCCACGGGTAGATCCCGGGGTTGGGGGCTGCGTACCCTTCCGACACCCAGTGGTCCTCCAGCAGCCGTCCCACGGCGGCCCGGAGGTCGACGAACGATGGGTCCGGGAGACCATTGCCACCCACCAGGAAGCCTCGCTGCACGATCGTCTCCTTCCGGCTCGGGCCCACCGACGGGGTCTCGGTAGTAGCACGGAACTGGTCCGATGCGCTCACCCGGATGGGTTTCGACCTGGCCTGGGTGGCCGGCGACGTCGAGCCGGGCTGGACCGACGAGCGTCCTCTGACGCTTGTGGGCGGGCTCGGGATCGACGCCGGGTTCCCGCCGGACCCCGACGAGTTGGCCGCAGCCCTGGAGGACGCCGACCTGGTGGTGGTCGAGAACCTGTGCACCATCCCCCTGAACCTCCCGGCCTCGGTGGCCGTCGCCGAGGCGCTCCGCGGTCGACCGGCCGTGCTCCACCACCACGACCCCCCGTGGCAGCGGGCCCGCTTCGCCCATGTCACCGAACTTCCCCCGGAGGACCCCGCCTGGCTCCACGTCACCATCAACGACCTGACACGCCACCAGATGGCGAAACGAGGCATCACCGCCACCACCATCCGCAACGGGTTCGAACCCGACCCGCCGCCGGGCGACCGCCAGCGCACCCGTGCTCGGCTCGGCCTGTCACCCGACGACCGCCTTGTGGTCCACCCGGTGAGGGCCATCGGCCGCAAGGCGGTGGGTCGGGCCGTGGGCATCGCCGAGGCGCTGGACGCCACCTACTGGCTGCTCGGTCCGGCCGAGGACGGCTACGGCCCGGAACTGGCCCGCGAGCTTGCAGCCGCCCGGTGCCCGGTAATCCACGCCCCCCGGGCTGACCGGTCCGACCTGTACGCGGCGGCCGACGTCGTGGTGTTCCCCTCGACCTGGGAGGGCTTCGGGAACCCCCCGGTGGAGGCCTCTCTGGCCCGACGGCCGGTGGTGGTGGGTGGCTATCCGGTGGCCGATGAGCTCCGCGCCCTGGGGTTCAGCTGGTTCGACGCCGACGACCTCGACCCGCTGATGGCGTGGCTGGGGTCGCCTGCGACCTGGCGCCACACCCTGCTCGAGGCCAACAGGGCGGTGGCCGTGCGGGAACTCTCGCTGGATCGCATGGCCGATCGTCTGGAATCCCTCCTGGCCGCGGCAGGCTGGCTACCGTGAACACGGTCGGTGGTACTTCATCGCCGCACGAGGACCCGGTGCTGGCCCGGCGAGCCTCACTTCGACGCCTGGCCCACCTGGGCCAGCGGCTCGGGTACCTGGCCTTCGTTGTCTCCATCGTGGTGTTCGCCATCGGGCTCTCCACGGGATTCTCGGACGGCGTGGCAACCTCGCTGGTGGTGCTGCTGGTCGCCGGATCGTTCGTCCTCGCCCCGGCCATCGTGCTCCACCACGCGGTCCGGGCAGCCGATGACGAGGACCGGGGCACCACCGGGGGCCACTGAGAGGCGGCCACATTATCTTCCGCCCGGTTCCCGCTGGCGGGCCCGGCGTGCCTACCGTCACAGCATGACCACCACGGCCACCCGATCCCGCATGCCGGCCGCAGAGCGGCGGCGGCAGATCCTCGACGTCGGGCTGGAGGTGTTCGCCCGCCACGGCTACCACGACACCTCGATGAGCGCCCTGGCGGCAGAGGCCGGTGTGACCAAGCCGGTTCTGTACCAGCACTTCGCATCCAAGCACGACCTGTTCGAGGTCCTGCTGGCCGAGACCGGCGACCGGCTGATGAGGGCCATCGAGGCGTGCGAGGTGGAGGAGACGCCGAGGCGTCGGGTCGAAGCCGGCTTCCGGGCCTTCTTCAGGTTCTTCGAGGAGCAACCTGCCGCCTTCGCCGTCCTCTACGGCTCCAGCCTGGCCGTCGACCCGGAGTTCCGCCGCGATGCCAGACGGGTCCGTGACACCTTCGCCGAGTACCTGACCGGCCTCATCCGCACCGTCGACCACGAGTCGGCCCTGGCCATGGCTGCCGGGATCAACGGGCTGTCGGAGGGCATGATCCGCCACTGGATGCACGGGCAGCGGACCCGTCCCGCCGAGGAGATGGCCGCCCTGGCTGCCCGCCTGGCGTGGGGTGGCCTGGACTCCCTGGCCTGAGGCCACCGGGCCTCGGCTGGGGTCAGTCCAGGGGCTCCGGGGAGATATCGATGGGTACCTCTGGCAGGTCGCCAGCCACAATGGGTGCCAGGTGCTGGCGCAGCAGTGCCGGCAGGACCGGCTCGGTCGAGGCCAGGAGCTCGTCCAACGTCCACCAGCGTGCGCCCCGGAATGCCGCTGCCTCCAGTGCCTCCAGGTGCCTCGGCCGGTACTCGCCACCGTCGCACCACGCCACGTGGATCTTCTCGTGGCTGTCGAAGAAGTAGCCACCGAAGGTGAACTGCACGTGCTGGGTCCATATGACCGGCCCCATCTCCACGTCCTCGATGCCGGTCTCCTCGACGAGCTCCCGAGTGGCTGCCACCGCCGAGTCCTCTCCCAGGTCGATTCCCCCGCCGGGGATCTCCCACCAGGCGGGCTTGTAGGGGTCGAGGGGGTCCTCGGCGTTCACCAGGAAGATCCGCCCCTCGCCGTCGAGAAGCACCACCCTGGCCGCCGGTCGCCTCAGGAACACTGGCGGTGGACCTGGTGCTGCTTCGACGGGTCCGTCATGGTCGGACGGACCGTCATCGGCAGTCGGCGCAGCGGCCGAGCATGTCGAAGCGGTGGGCCTCCACACGGAACCCGCCGTCGGCCGCCACCTCCACCAGGGCGGCCACCTGCTGTTCGAACTCGTCCGGCACGTGGAAGTCCTCCACCCGCCCGCAGACGTCACAGACCAGGTGGTGGTGGTGCCCGGTCAGCGACTCGTGGAGCTCGAACCGGGCGTGGTCGTCGCCTGCGTCCACCCTCCGCGCCACCCCGACGTCCACCAGCTCACCGAGGTTGCGGTAGGCGGAGCTCTGGGCCAGGCGCCGTCTGGCGTCGACGGCCAGGATCTCGGGCAGGGTCAACGGTCGACCGGCGCCGGCCAGTACATCGACCACGGCGTGCCGCGATCGGCTGTAGCGCATCCCGGCGGCCCGGAGGCGACGGCCCACCGTGATGTGCAGGTCGTCGATGGCTCCGTCGTCGACGAGTAGGTGGTCCTCGGACATGGAGGCCGAGCCTAGGCCGGGCAGCCGGTATCGGGAATCCCTGAGAACGAGTACCGGTCCACCTCAGGGCGTCGAGGCATCGGCTGCGGATTGTGGGTCAGGGCGCAGAACAGGGTGTTGTCGGCCTCAATGACCGTCCGGGTCAGCGCGTGGCGGACCACAAGCCCCACGGGGAGTTCCTCGAACCAGCGACCCATCGCACCGTCGACCGATTCCGGGGTGGTGGCGGCGTCCATGTTCGCAGTCTGGCCGACCGCACATGGACCCGCGTCGAGGGCCCTAATCTCACGGGCCATGATCACCCCTATCTGGACGCCCGATGTGCATCGCCGATCCACGAGCCAGGTCGAGAAGTTCCGGGTGGCAGTCGGCGTCGAGGGTGGCTACCGGGACCTCCACCGCTGGTCGGTGGACCATCCGGGCGACTTCTGGCGCGCGGTATGGGACCACCTGGGCGTGGTGGGCGACCCGGGCGACCGACCGATCCAGTCGGTCGGCGACCACCCCACCGGCACCCGGTTCTTCCCGGACGGCTACCTGAACTTCGCCGAAAACCTCCTGGCCCACGCCGACGACTCGCCAGCACTGGTGTTCCGGGGCGAGGACGGCTCTCGCCGGGAACTCTCCCGGCAGGACCTCCACGACCTGGTCTCGCGACTCCAACAGGCACTCCTGGACCTCGGGGTGGAGCCAGGCGATCGGGTGGCGGCGTGGCTTCCGAACGTCGCGGAGACGTACGCCGTCATGCTGGCCTCGGCTTCGATCGGCGCCGTGTTCTCCTCCACCTCGCCCGACTTCGGAACCGATGGCGTGCTGGACCGGTTCGGCCAGATCGAACCGGTCGTACTGTTCGCCACCGACGGCTACCACTACGGGGGTCGCCACCACGACGTCACCCCCCGGCTGGCCGACGTGGCCGCCGGACTGCCCACCCTCCGCCGGGTAGTGGTAGTTGGTGGCGACCCGGGAGAGACCACCGACGGGCCGCTGCCAGGCGGCGCTGTCACCCTCGACGCGTTCCTGGATCAGTACGACGCCGGGCCGGTCAGGTTCCTGGACCTGGCGTTCGACCACCCGCTCTACGTCCTGTACTCGTCCGGAACAACCGGAAGGCCCAAGTGCATCGTGCACAGGGCCGGCGGAATCCTCCTCAAGCACCTGGTGGAGCACCGGCTCCAGTGCGACGTCCGGTCCGGCGACCGGGTCTTCTACTTCACGACGGCTGGCTGGATGATGTGGAACTGGCTGGCCTCGGGTCTGGCCGCCGGAGCCACGCTGGTCCTCTACGACGGCTCGCCCTTCCACCCGGATGGCACCCGGCTATTCGACCTCGTGGACGACTGTGACGTGACGTTGTTCGGCGTGTCGGCCAAGTTCATCGACTCGGTGGCCAAGGCCGGACTACGTCCGGCGGGGACCCACGACCTCGGCTCGTTGCGGACCATCTGCTCCACCGGTAGCCCGCTCAGCCCCGAGGGCTTCGCCCACGTCCACGCCGACTGGAAGGCGGACGTCCACCTGGCGTCGATCTCCGGCGGTACCGACCTGTGTGGCTGCCTCGTCGGTGGCCAGCCGACGGGACCGGTCCACGCAGGCCAGATCCAGGGCCCGATGCTGGGCATGGACATGGACGTCGTCGACGAGGGCGGTTCGCCCGTCGGACCCGGGACACGGGGCGAGCTGGTCTGCCGATCGGCCTTCCCGTCCATGCCCCTCGGATTCTGGGACGACCCGGACGACCGGAGGTACCACGCGGCCTACTTCGACCGGTTCGCCGGCCTCTGGCACCAGGGCGACTTCGCCGAACGGACCGTCGAGGGGGGCTTCGTCATCCACGGACGATCGGACGCCACGCTCAATCCAGGCGGCGTCCGCATCGGTACAGCCGAGATCTACCGGCGCGTCGAAGGCCTCGCCGAGGTCACCGAGGCGCTGGTCATCGGCCAGCGGTGGGAGGCAGACACCCGGGTCGTGCTGTTCGTGGTCACCGCCACCGGCATCAACCTCGACGACGACCTGCGCGCCCGCATCCGGGCCGACGTCCGGACCGGGGCCTCACCCCGGCACGTGCCGTCGATCATCCTCGAAGTGCCCGAACTCCCCAGGACCCGTTCGGGCAAGTTGGTGGAGCTGGCCGTCCGAAACGTCGTTGAAGGTCGCCCCGTCACCAACTCCGAGGCGCTGGCCAACCCCGCCGCCCTGGACCACTTCAGGAACCTGCCCGAGCTGGCCGTCTGACCGCCCGGCCGATCAGGACCCTTGCGATGGCACTCCGCCCGCCCGCTCAGAACTCGTACAGTGGCACCCCGGCCACCTGAAGGTGGCCCAGTTCGTTCACCGACCGCATTGTGCGGTGCCCGGCAGAAGACGCTGCGACCCGGCTGATCGACGTGTAGCGGGCCTCGTAGAACATCACGGAGTCGATGCCCAGGACGTGTGACAGGTAGGCGGAGACCACGCCCCCGTGGCAGCCCACGGCCACGGTCCGACCCGGGTTGGCTGCGATGA